>Ga0302278_10002969_pt1 | contig 19058 bp, 9 predicted proteins | sample III_Bog_N3_2_FD_194543 | JGI IMG/M metagenome (GOLD analysis project Ga0302278, IMG submission 194543) | Peat permafrost microbial communities from Stordalen Mire near Abisko, Sweden - III_Bog_N3_2 | ecosystem: Environmental > Terrestrial > Soil > Wetlands > Peat | place: Sweden: Abisko...
AGCCCGAGCGCGTGTTGCCGAAGGCGGGATTGGTGGAGTAGCGCGATGTGGCCGCGTTGTTTACGCTGCCGTTGACGAGGTAGCCGTCGTTGCTTTGATCGTCGCCGTTTTCGGGCGGCTTGGGCATGTCGGCAGGTGCGCCGTTGGAGGTTTGCTGCGGCTTTTTCTCATCAGAACGCGGGGTCAGTTGTGGGATGGAAATGATCGGGTTCTGAATTACCTTGGTTTGCGCCATCAGCTTATCGACGGGCAGCAACTTCATGTCAAAGTTACCCGGCTGCGCATTGGCGGCCACCGTCACGTCGGTCTTGATGGGCTCGAAGCACTGCATGTCAACCTGGATGGTCCACGCGCCGTCGTCAAGATCGTCGAAGTGGTAGAGCCCGCCCTGATCGGTGATGGTGGCGAGTTTTTTTCCGTCGTGCGTGGCCGTTACGGTTGCGCCCGGAAGCGGCAGGCCGGAATAGGTAACTGCCCCGTGAAACGCGGACGCGAAGGCGCTGGTGGCCAGAAGCAACGGCAGCGCGGCGCGCATCGAGATTTTGAGAACCCGCAACCAGGTCAACGATTCACTCCAATACCTCAATTCGCCGAGGGCTGTTCGATATGGTCGATCACTATCACATCTTCAAGACCCCTGGCGGATTCCAGTTTCAATCCGAGCTGCTCTTCGAGCGCGGTAAATAGCGATGGCCCCGGTGTGCTGGGGGCTGCATCGCTATTTGGCGCAGGTGGGGCGTCGCCCTGTGCCTCCATGCCGGGCGTTGGCTGATCGGGCGTCCAGGTGAGCGTGAAATCGTAGTTGCCGGTGAGGCCCGTCTTGTCTACTACCGTTCTGCCAAGTTGTTGCGAAAGCGAATGTCTCAGGTTCTCAACTTTCATGGCCGTCGATTCAAGCTTGCCTGCATCAACCATCATCATGTGACGCGCTTTGCCTGGGTCCTGCTCTTTCGCCAACTGCATTTTTACCCCGCCCTTGGCGATTACCAGATCGTAGACGGGCAAGTCGCGGGTCTCACGGTGATACTTTAACCCGAATCGATCTACCAGGAGCTCGAGCAACATTGCTTTGCGCTGGGTGAATGACATCCCTTTCAGTTTCGGCGCATCTTCAGGCGCGACCTTGGCTTCAATGTCGAAGTGGTTCGACTTTACCCATGAAGGTTCGCCAATAATGTGATCGTCTTCAGTGCTGAAGGCCTCTCGGATTATCATCGCGAGCGGAATGCCCGTGATATTGACTCCATCTGCTGTAAACATCAGCATGGATTCATCGACATCGGGCTTGCTGGCCTTTATGGTGGCGACTTCAAACGGGGGCGGAGGGGCCGTAGACTGCGCGGCAGCGGGCGCCGGCGACGCATCCGGCGATTGGGATTGAAACTGCACCTTGCCCGGGGACGCGGGTGCGGGAGGCGGTGCGGGCTGCGGCGCGGCTGGCGGTGCATTTTGACTGGGATTCGATTGAGCGGCGAGCAATGGTGCTGCAATCAACACTGCGGCGAGCGCGGGGAGAAGTAAAAGTTTCCCGCCAGGTCTGCATATTTCTGTTGCCGTCATTTCTGGGAACTCCTCGTTTGGATTGAGTCCGGTGAGTACAACCCAATAGACGTAGCAACTAAAATATTAGTTAGCCAAGAATTCTGCAAGTGCGCGGGTCCACTCGGCTAACTGCAGAAAGCACGGCGCACGGAAGTGGGTACGAAATCAAAGGGCCAAAAACCTAATTCGCCGAGGGCTTTTCGACGTGATCGATCACTAGCACGTCGTCGGGCGCTTTGGTGGATTCAAACTTCAGTCCCAGTGACTCCTGCACCGCGGTGTAGAGGCTTGGAGGCGCATTGGGGTCGGTATTGGGAGGCGTGTTCATGGGCACTGCGCCGCGGAACTGCTGAAATTGCGAGTCGTCCGGGGTCCACTTCAGATCGAAGTCGTATTTATCTTTGAGCCCGGTTTGATCGACGACCGGTTTATCCATCACGCCGGACTGCATCCACGACGCGAACTCCGTCATGTTCATATTGCGAACGATCAGGTCGCCAAGACCGCGGAAGTTAAATCCCTGCTGATTGGGGTCGGTAATGGTGGTCTTGATGAGTTTGGAACCTCCAGGCGCAACGGTAATTGCGTACACCGACAGCTCTCGCGATTCATGATGGAACTTCAACTGGCAGCGGTCGGCAAGCAGCTTCTGCACCATAAGGCCCATCTGCTTCAGACTTGGCCGGCCGGGTGCATCGGGAACTCCATCGATGTCGTAGAGCTGGGTTGCAAACCAATCGGGCGCGCCAACGATCTGCTTGGAGTGAACGCCGTAGGCAAAGGCGATGAGATCGTTGAGATTGGTATTGAAGGTTAGAAAGTGAGTGCCACGAAAACCGAAGCCTTTACCTTGGCGCGATGGGTCGCTGGGCTTGACGGTGGCGACATCAAGGCTTGGGTCTGCATCTTTGGCCATGGGCGGCACCGGCTTGGGAGCTTCGGGAATGGACCATTCCGTCGCAGGCGTAGTGCGGGCCAGCGTCAACGGGAACGGGTTCGGCCCCTGGCTCCATTGGCTTTCGATAGTGTTGCCATCGGAACTCAGCTTGCCTTCAAGTGTTCCGCCGATCATCTTCACCGTGAGTTTCACGTTTGAGCCGTCGAGGGCAACAGTATCGACGGGAAACGGCTGGCCGGTTTGATCGATGCTGTAGAAGCTGGCTTTGTATGCGCCCTTGTCGTCCTTGGTAACTTTGAGCACGATGCGGAGATCCTGTCCGACATGAAGCGTGCCTTGCCAGTTTCCGACAATGTCTTTGGTATTGACGGCCGCAGGGGCGGCGGTTGCTGGAGCCGCGGCAGGCGCAGCCTGGGCGGGCGCAGGTTTTGCGCCCATGAGCGCGAAGACCATGGCAAGCAATGCGGCCGACACCAGCACAAACCCCAACTTGAGCCAACGTTCGGACACACGATTAATTGAAGGGGAGATTGCATGAGAACTCATTACGGGTTTTCCTTCTCTCGCCACACAGACGCCCGGCGACGGCGAATTACTGTTGCGTTACGGCAAGCCAAATAAGCCAGGGGAGATTTCTCTTATATGACGAGATACGAGGAAATCCGTTCACCTGTTCCGTTATTTTTCAAGATGATTCGATTTACTGCTGACCATTTCGCGTTTGATCTTGTCCGTCCATATTAACCCGAACGAAGCCGTGCCAACCATTTGCAGGATCGAGGGAGTGGAGTGATCGCACATTGATACTTCAATTGGTTTGACACCGGTCCCGATACTATTGTTCCCTGCCCTGCGAAGGCTTCGACGCTACTGACCGACTGTCCGATATTGAACAGTCGGTCAGTGGAAACGGTCACTTCCTGGCCGCAAAGCGAAATCACAAAAACGCTCAATCGCATAATTTATCAACGTGTTGCGGCAATGCCCTCATTGGCAACCGAGATGCTATGTAGAGGTTGCAATGGATATCGCCCGCCCAGACATCAAGAAGAAGAAGAATCGCCGGCTGCTGGTTTATTCAGCCGCCGGAGTCGTGGTCCTCGCAGCCCTCACGTTTGTTGTAATGCGGCTCAAGCCGGCTTCGCCCACGGTCGATCGGTCCACCATATGGACCGACACCGTGAAACGCGGCCCGCTCATTCGCCAGGTACGGTCCTCAACAGCCACGCTGGCTCCGCGCGAAGACTCAATCGAGTTGATTCCCGCGCAGACCGACGCGACCGTGGTGCGCATTCGGGTTTTGCCTGGCGCGCAGGTGACGCCCGACACCGTGATTATGGACCTGGCCGATCCACAACTCGAACAAGAGGTACTCAGCGCGCAGCTTGCGGTGAAAGCCGCGCAGGCCGACTACAAGAGTCTTCAGGCCACGCTCCAGAGCACGCTGATGGACAAAAAGACGGCAGCGGCAGAGGTAAACGCCAACTACGCGCAAGACAAGCTGCAAGCGGACACCGACAAGGCGCTTTATCAGTTAGGCGTCATCTCCGGGCTGGCTTACCAAAAGTCAGCGGGCACGGCAGACCAGTTGAATACGCAGCACGATTTGAGCCAGCAGCAGCTTGAGGTGAACCAGAACGCCATCGAGGTGCAGCTTGCCTCGCAGAAGACCAAGATTGATCAGGCACAGGCGCTGCTCGATTTGTACGAGAAACAGCAGAGGGCGCTCCAGGTTCGGCCCACGATCACTGGCACGCTGGCGCCGCTGGCCACGCCGGTGGGGGTGGGTCAGCATGTGCTCACCGGCACATCGGTCGCCGAGGTTATTCAACGCGACAAGCTGAAGGCCGCGCTGCAGATTGCCGAGACCCAGGCGCGCGATATCTCGATCGGCCAGCCTGCATCCATCGACACCCACAACGGCATCATTCCGGGCCACGTGACGCGAATCGATCCTTCAGTAGTGAACGGAACGCGCACCGTTGACGTAGCTTTGGATGGGCCGTTACCGCCGGGAGCGGTTCCGCAGTTGAGCGTGGAAGGAACGATCGACCTGGAACGCATGAGCGATGTGCTTTATGTAGGCAGGCCGGCGCTGGGCAACGAAGATTCAACGCTGAGCCTGTTCCGGCTGGATGCAGACGGCAAGGGCGCGACGCGCGTACCGGTAAAGGTTGGCCGCGCATCGGTTGAAGACATCCAGGTGCTGGAAGGTCTGAAGGAAGGCAACACCGTGATTCTTTCCGACATGTCGCGCTGGGATGGCGTGGATCACATTCGGCTGGAGTAGAAAGACAGGCACCAGGGACTAGGCAATAGGCACTAGGAACCAGCAACTCATAGTCGCACACACGAAAGGGAGGAACAGGATGGCAACGGCCAGCACATTGATTGAAATCGAAGATCTGATCAAGGTCTTCTACACCGATGAAGTGGAGACGCACGCGCTCTCAGGCATTCACCTCACCATCGAACGCGGTGAATATGTCGCAATGTCGGGTCCATCGGGCTGCGGCAAATCGACGCTGCTCTCGATTCTGGGATTGCTCGACACGCCCACCGGCGGCCGCTACCTGCTGAACGGCAAGCCGGTTGAGAACCTGAGCTTCAGCGAGCGCTCGCGGATTCGCAACCAGGAGATCGGTTTTATTTTCCAGAGTTTTAATTTGATCGGCGATCTGACGGTTGAAGAGAATGTGGAACTGCCTCTTACTTATCGCGCCGGCATGCCCTCAGTTGAGCGCAAGAAGCGCGTGAAAGAGGCGCTTGAACGCGTGAACATGGCTCATCGCATGCGGCACTATCCCGCGCAGCTCTCGGGCGGTCAACAGCAGCGCGTCGCCGTGGCTCGTGCGCTCGCAGGTTCGCCCTCTATTCTGCTGGCCGATGAGCCCACCGGCAACCTGGACTCGAAGAACGGCGAAGCGGTGATGCACCTGCTGGCCGATCTGCACCGCGAGGGCTCGACCATCTGCATGGTGACGCACGATCCCCGCTTTGCGCGCCACGCCGACCGCGAAGTGCACCTGTTCGACGGAAAAGTAGTGAGCGAACAGGAACAGAAAAAGATGGAAGAAGAAGCGGAGGCGTAAGGGCGGGCGTCAGGGACTTCTGACCATGTGTCTCGCGTGATGCCTCACGCGTCACGAACTACTAACCACGTAACACGCGAGGAGCACTGCCATGTTGCTTCAGGACCTAGGTTATGCGCTCAGGCAGCTTCGCCGCGCGCCGGGTTACGCAATTGCCGCGATTGCTACGCTTGCGCTGAGCGTGGGCATTGCGACGGCAGTGTTTTGCGTGATTGACGCCGTGGTGCTACAACCCCTGCCCTACGCGCAACCCAGCCGTATCGTCGACTTCGACACGCACAGCGGAGCCGGAGGCTATATTCAGCCGGCTTCATGGCCGTCGTATCTCGACGAGCGAAACCAGGCAAAGTCGTTCCAGGCGCTGGCCGGATATTTTCGCTGGAGAGAGTCGGCGGCGGAGACGCCGGCCGGGCCCGCAGTACTGCAGGTGGTTCGCGCCAGTTCAAATTTCTTCGACGTCTTCGGCGTTCCTCCCATGCTTGGCCGCGGATTTTTGCCTGGTGAAGAACAGACGGGCAAGAACGACGTTGTGGTGCTCGGCTACGACGCGTGGATGAAGCACTTCAACGGTTCGCGGAATGTGATTGGCACCGCAGTCAGGCTCGATGGCCACACATACACAATCGTTGGCGTGATGCCGGCGGGATTTCGTTTTCCGCTCAACACGCGCGACGGCTTATACATGCCCGTGCACCTGGATGTGGCCACGTGGATGACGACGCGCGGCGGCCATTGGCTGCGCACAGTCGGCAGGCTCAAAGACGGCGTGAGCGTCGAGCAGGCGCAGGCCGACATGCAACACATCTTCGCCAATATCGGCAAAGCATATCCCGATACCGATGGCGGACGCACGGTGCGGCTGCAGGCGCTTTCGCAGGCGATCGATCAACAGAGCCGCGGTCCATTGTGGGTTTTGCTCGGCGCGGTGCTTGCGGTGCTGGCCATCGGATGCGTGAACATTGCCGGGTTGCTTTTGTCACGCGGCGTGAAGCGCCAGCGCGAGATGGCAATGCGGGTGGCGATTGGCGCGGGGCGCATTCGGCTGCTGCGGCAAATGTTTACTGAAGGTTTGCTGCTGGCGGTGGCCGGGGCCGGCGGCGGCGTGCTGCTGGCATGGTCGGTTCTGGACCTGATGCGCGCGTTTCTTATCAAAGCGCTGCAGCGCGGCGCAGACATACATCTCAACTGGACGGTTCTGGGCGCGTCGGTGGCATTGGCTGTAGTGGCCAGCCTGGCGGCATCGCTCTATCCGGCGCTCAAGCTTTCCAGCGTCGATCCCAACACGGCGCTCAGAGCCGGCGGCAGCGCAGGCACGGGACGCGGCGAGCATCGGCTGCGCGCTGGTTTTGTAATCACGCAGGTGGCGCTCACACTGGTTCTGCTGGTTGTAGCTGGATTGTTGATGCGCGTTGTGACCCGCTACCGGTATGTGGACCTGGGATACGATCCCGCGCACATTCTCGCCGTGGATTTGCATGTTGCGCCGGTGCGCTATGACGGACGCGATGTGGTGGCCGATTTCTACAAACCTCTGCTCGAACGCGTGTCGCACATTCCTGGAGTGCGCGCCGCCGGGCTCATCGACATGTTGCCCATTGAAAGTTCCGGCTCGAATCGCGATGTACACATTGCCGGGCAGCCGCCTTACCCGAAAGACACCGAGATGCTGGCCGAGACGCGCATGGTTTCGCCCGGCTACTTCAACGTGTTCGGTCTCTCAATGCGTGCGGGAAGACCGCTGAGCCCGGCTCTCGACCAGAGTAGTAACAAGGCCCCAACTGTATTGGTGAACCAGGCCTTTGTCAGCGAGTTTCTTCCCCAGGGAATGGGCGGCTCGACGCCGAAGCTCGACGACGCCAAGAATCCCGACGAATACACGCAGATTGTGGGCGCGACGGGCGACGTGCGCCAGGACTTGCGCCAAAAACCGCTGGCGGAGATGGACTATCTGATCGATGAGATCCCGCCCGCGCAACGCTCCGCCACGCTGTCAGCCATGGTGCTGGTAGTGCGGGCCAATGGCGATCCGCACCAGTTGATCGAGCCTTTGCGGCAGGCGCTGCACGTTGTCGACCCCACCGTTCCGTTCGATTTTCCACGCACCATGACTGATGTAGTCAATGATGAACTGGTTTTCGATCGCATGGTTGGCTGGCTGTTCGGGATCTTCGCTTCAATGGCGCTGCTGCTGGCGCTGGTGGGGCTTTACGGGCTTGTAAGCCACGAAGTAGAACAGGGCACGCGCGATATCGGCATCCGCATGGCGCTCGGAGCGACGCGGCAGAGCGTGCTGGGCATGGTACTCGGCCGCGTGGCCTGGATGCTGGTCGCGGGGTCTGCGGCCGGACTAGTGCTGGCTATTGTCGCCCGCAAGCTGATCGGCATCGTGATTTACTTCGACGCGCAAAAGGAATCCGGCAACTTCGTTGCGATTGCAGTGCTGCTGGTGGTGGCAGGACTGCTCGCCGCACTGATTCCGGCGCGCCGCGCCGCTTCCATCGAACCCATGCAGGCGCTGAGAGCTGAGTAGAGTTTTGGGCAAAAGCAAGAGAGAAGGCACGAGATGAGAAATCTGTGGAACGAGCTTCGGTATGCAATACGGCAGCTTCGCAAGAATCCCGGATTTGCTGCGACTGCGGTGATTACGCTTGCATTGGGTATCGCCGCAACCAGCACCATCTTCTGCTGGATCCATTCCACTCTCTTCAATCCCATTCCCGGAGTTACACACACCGGCAACATGATCACGATCCAGCGCGGCGAGCGCAATGAACATGCATCGCCGCCGCTCTCATACGACGACTATCTCGATCTGCGCAATCACGCCACATCGCTCTCCGGCCTGCTCGGCTACCACGACGACTTTATGGCCCTCACCGGCGCGGGAATGCCGGTGCGCATCTACGGCGCGCTTACTTCGACCAATTACTTTGAAGTGCTGGGCATTCATCCAATCCTGGGCCGGACTTTTGCTCAATCGAACTTCAACGAGCGCGATGGAGCGACGGAAGCGATCCTGAGCTATGCGCTGTGGCAGAACCGCTTCGGCTCCGATCGCGGGATCGTGGGCAAGACAATCCAGGTAAATCTGCACAGCTACACCGTGATTGGTGTTGCGCCGCGCGGATTTGAAGGCTGCAAGTCGGGCCTGCGAACGGATTTGTGGATTCCACTGGGCATGGACGGCCCGGTATGGGGCGGGAACCGCATCAACGATCGCGGCTCGTCGTGGATCAATGTTCTCGGAGTTCTTCGCCCGGGATTCGATCCACATCAGGCCGAGAACGAGCTTAACCTCATCATGCGAGGCATCGCCGACCGCTATCCCGATACGCATCGCGGCGACAACCGCCTCTCCATCGATCCGCTGTGGCGTTCGCCCTTCGGCGCCAATGTTTATCTGGCGGGCACGCTGCCCATCCTGCTTGCGCTTGCAGCAGCATTACTGCTGCTGGCATGCGCCAATGTGGCCAACCTGCTGCTGGTGCGCTCAATCTCGCGCCGCCGCGAGTGCGCCATTCGCCTGGCCATGGGCGCGAGCCGATGGACGCTGGTGCGCCAGTTCCTCATCGAAAACCTGCTGGTGGCAGTGGCTGGCGGCATGGTTGCCCTCGGCGTCACTTATTGGACCGCAAGCATACTCGGCACTTTTCTGCCGAGTGTCAGCCTGCCCATCGACATCAATGGGCACGTCGACCTGACGGTCATGCTGGCCACGTTTGGAGCTTCACTGCTGACCGCTATCGTCTCAGGCATTCTTCCCGCATTTCGTGCGTCGTCGCTCGCCCCGGTAACAGTGCTCAAAGATGAAGGACTGAACGCCTCCGCTGGCATTCACAAATCCCGCCTCACTTCCACGCTGGTGGCAGCGCAGATCGCTCTCTCGCTGGTACTGCTGGTGTGCGCCGGGCTGTTTGTGCGCAGCCTCAACAAGGCGCAGGCCGCTGATCCCGGCTTCGACCCGCACAAAGTTTACCTCGCATCGTTTGACCTCGATCCCATGGGCTACTCAGATGCAAAAGGGATTGAGTTCGAGCGCGATGTTCTTGCTCGCGTGCGAGCGCTGCCCGGCGTCCGTTCCGCTGCCCTGGCTGATTTTTCACCGCTTAGTTTCACCCTTCACACTCGCGGAGTTTTGCCCGAGGGTTACGTTCCGCAGCCTCACGAATCCATGGAGGTCGATCGCGGCAATGTGTCTTCAGGTTATCTCGAAACCCTGCGCACTCCGCTGATCGCCGGCCGCGAATTCAACTCTGCCGATAATTCAAATTCCGCATTGGTGGTGATGGTGAACCAGGCACTGGTCGATCGTTACTGGCCGGGACAGAATGCAATCGGCAAGCACGTGCTGGACGGAAACCACGTGAGCACAGTGGTGGGAGTGGTAGCGAACGCCAAATACCGCAGGCTGGTAAGAGAGGCTGCGCCGCTGGTTCTTTATCCGCTCGAGCAGCGCTACGACAGCGAGGTCATTCTGCATGTTCGTGTCGCGGGCGATCCAACTGCATTCGGCCCATCCATTGAGCGCGCGGTTCACAGTCTCAACCCAAATCTGCCCCTTTACGGCGTTACTACGCTCGAACACAACATGGGGATCGGCAATGCATTTGAGCGCATCGCGGTAGACTTTGCCGGCACATTCGGGCTGGTGGCAATGCTGTTGGCAGCGGTAGGCATTTACGGTGTGGTGTCATACACGGCGCGGCAGCGGACCCACGAGATAGGCATCCGCATGGCGCTGGGCGCCGGCCGCGGAGATGTGTTTCGCCAGACTCTGCGACAGGGACTGCGGCTGACGCTCATTGGCCTTGCGGTTGGCGTCGCCATCTCGTTGGCATGCACTCAATTTTTGCGCGGAATGCTTTATGGCGTAGCCGCCACCGATTGGTTCACATTCGCCGCAGTCGCGGTCGCGCTGACGCTGGTGGCGCTGGCCGCGTGTCTGATACCCGCGCAGCGCGCCGCGTCCGTCGATCCCATGCAGGCGCTGCACACCGAATAATTACACCCGGCACCGGCCATTGAAGGAAAATGCGATGAAGAATATCGGAACCGACATTCGCTACGCGCTTCGGCATCTTGCCAAGGCGAGAGGCTTCGCGCTCACCGCAATACTTACATTGGCCTTCGGCATCGGCGCGTCGACTGCAATCTTCTCCATTGTTGAAGGTGTGCTGCTGCGGCCGCTGCCATTCGCCGATCCCTCGCGGCTGGTGGCGTTTGGCGACAAGCTTGGCGGCACTTCGCTCGGGTCCACCGGAATTGACGGTGTCACCGGTCCCGAGGTTGGCGTATACGAGCATGAAGTTCAGGGATTCACAGCGCTCGGCGGCTACACCCAGACCGGCTACGAGCTTTCCGGCGCGGGCGCTCCAGCACAGATTAATGGCAGCCGATTGACGGCGAGTGTCTTTCCTCTTCTCGGCGTTTCGCCAGTCATGGGCCGCGTGTTCTCGCAGTCTGAAGACGACGGAAAGCAGCAGGTAACGGTGATCAGCTACCAGACGTGGAACAGCCGCTTCAACGCCGACCCGCATGTGCTGGGATCAAAGATCCTTCTCGATCGCAAGCCTTACGAGATTATCGGCGTGATGCCGCGCGAGTTTGAGTTCCCGCTGGTGCCGGGACAACTGAACCGCAGCGAGTTGTGGGTGCCGATGAGCTTTACTGCGAATGAGGTCTCAGGGCCGGCCGCCGCAAGCTGGAACTACGCGATGGTGGGCCGGCTCAAGCCCGGCGTGTCCGTGTCGCAGGCGCAACAGAGCGCGGAACAAGTAGCCAAACAAATCGAGAAGGGCTTCCCCTCTTTCATGACAAGCCTGCACATCGACGCCGTAGTCCATCCACTGGCTGAAGATACCGTATCGCAGGCGCGGCCGCTGGTTCGCACGCTGTTCTGGGCTGTGATGGTAGTGCTTTTCATCGCCTGCGCCAATCTCGCGGGATTGCTGCTGGTGCGCGTGATTCGCCGCCGCCGCGAGATTGCGGTACGCCTCGCACTGGGCGCAAGCGGCAGTGTCATTCTGCGTCAGACGTTGATTGAAACACTCTTGCTGAGCACCGCAGGCGCGCTGCTTGGGCTTGGCCTGGCAACGGCTGCGCTGCGCATCGGCGTAAGTTTTCTGCCTGAGACTCTGCCACGAATCGGCTCCATCGGAATTGACTGGCAGGTGGCCGGCTTCGCTCTTGCCGCTGCGCTGCTCACCGGCCTGGCTTGCGGCATCCTACCTGCCTTTGCAGCGGCGCGTACCGGAGTGAACGATGCATTGAAAGAAGGCGGACGCACGGGCACATCCGGCGGAGGTCACGCACGGCTTCGCTCAGCGCTGGTGGTTACCGAGATTGCGGTTGCGCTGGTGCTGCTTATCGCTTCAGGCCTCCTGCTGCGCAGCTTTGAGAAGATGCGCGAAGTTAACCTCGGCTTGAATCCCGATCACATGCTCACCGCCGCCTATAGCCTTCCCCAGCGCCAGTATTCAACGCAGGCCTCGATTGACGCATTCAACGATGCGCTGCTGCGACGTCTCGCTGCTTTGCCCGGCGTGAAGTCGGTGGGCGTTACCTCGCAATTGCCGGCCTCGGGATCGGGAGGCAATGGGGCATTCGTCGCTGAAGGGTACGTCCCGCGCAAGGGAGATGCTTTGAGCCTTGCCTGGCCATCCTCAACCCAGGGTAACTATTTTTCCGCAGCCGGCATTGCCCTGCTGCGCGGCCGCGATTTTACGCCGGCAGATACGTTGAAGGCTCCGATGGTGGTCATTGTGAACCACGCATTGGCCGATAAATTCTGGCCGGGGCAGGATCCGATCGGCAAACGCGTGCGGTGGGGCATGCAGGAGACACCTACTCCATGGATGACCGTAGTGGGCGTGATCGCCGACGTGCGGCAAACCACGCCCGACGCGCCGGTGCAGTACCAGATCTACCAGCCCGCCAGCCAGAATGCCGAGTCGTATGGCGCGCTGGCTCCGCCTGACACGCTGAATGCGCAGGGCGGCTCCATTGTGATGCGCACTTCGCGCGACCCCGAGCAGAGCATTGAAGATCTGCGCGGCGCAGTGCGGCAGATTGATCCGCAGCTTCCGCTCACCCAGGTACAGTCAATGGACCACGCCGTGAGTGAAGCAGAAGCGCCGCGCCGTTTCAACGCTGCGCTCATCTCGAGCTTCGCCGTGGCTGCCGTGTCGCTGGCGCTGCTGGGCATTTACAGCATCATCGCGTTTTCAGCCGCGTTGCGCACGCAGGAGATGGCCATTCGCCTTGCGCTTGGCAGCCAGCGCGCGACCATCATGCAGCTCATCATGGTTTCAGGCGCCAAGCTGGGACTGATCGGGTGCGGGCTGGGCGCGATCGCAGCCGTCTTTGCAACCCGGCTGCTGCGCACGCTGCTCTTTGAAGTCGATCCCCTCGATCCGACGGTAATCGTGTTTGCCGCTTTGTCAATCTTCGCGCTGGCGCTCGTTGCTTCACTCATCCCCGCGCGCCGCGCCGCAGCCATTGAACCCATGCAGGCACTAAGGTCAGAGTAGCCGCCAAAGACGAAGGGCACGGAGGTCAGACGATGAATTCGCTATGGCTCGATATTCGATTCGCGTTGCGCCAGATGCGCAAGTCGCCGGGTTTTATAACCACGGTGGTGCTTACGCTGGCGTTGGGCATTGGCGCGAATACTGCTATCTTCACGCTGGTACACGCGATTCTTCTGCGCTCGTTGCCGGTCACAAAACCGGCACAACTCTGGCGTGTGGGCGACAATGGCGACTGCTGCGTTGAAGGCGGATTCCCAGGAGACGCAAGCAGCACGGGCGATTTCACCATCTTCTCAGCCGATCTCTATAACTATCTGCGCGCACAGACTCCGGAATTTGAACAGTTAGCAGCGGTGCAGGCGGGCGGAGGGACCTGGGCAGTGCGCCACGGCGAAGGATTGCCGAAGTCGCTGCAAGGTGAATTTGTCTCCGGCAATTATTTTCAAACTCTCGGACTCAGTTCTTTTGAAGGGCGCCTCCTCGGCGATTCCGACGACACGCCCAACGCAGCTCCGGCTACAGTGATCAGCTATCAATCATGGAAAGGTGAGTTTGCATCGGATCCCAACGTCGTCGGCTCGACCATTTATATCCAGACCCATCCATTCACAGTCGTAGGTATCGCGCCGCCAGGGTTTTATGGAGATCGCGTCTCCGATAACCCTCCCGATTTCTGGCTTCCGATCAACTCCGAGCCATACCTGCGCGGTACAAGTTCAATTCTTCACCACGGGGATTCTCACTGGCTCTATTTGTTGGGTCGCGCTCGTGCGGGGCAAAGCGTGCCCGCGATTCAGGCCAAAATGACCGCATCGCTTCGCCAGTGGCTGTGGACTCGCACCGTCCTTATCCAGTTCGGCGGAGGCGCCATCATTCCCAAGATGCATGTGGTTCTTACGCCCGGCGGCGGCGGAATCCAGCAGATGCAGGAGTATGTTGGCAAGGGGCTGAAGGTGCTCATGATCCTTTCCTCGATCGTGCTGCTGATTGCCTGCGCCAACATCGCCAACCTGATGATGGCCCGCGCCACTACTCGCAGAGCTGAGCTCGCCGTGCGCATGGCCATCGGCGCCGCCCGCAAACGCATCTTGCGCCAGATTCTTACTGAGAGCGTGTTGTTGAGCTGCCTTGGCGGCGCAGCAGGCCTGGCGGTTGCCTACACCGGATGCCGCATGATTCTGGCCCTTGCCTTCCCTGACGCGCGTAACATGCCCATCGATGCCAGCCCTTCGCTGATCGTGCTCGGCTTCACCTTCCTCGTCTCGATGGTCACAGGCGTTCTGTTCGGCGTGGGCCCGGCATGGCTCTCGTTGCAGGCGCAGCCAGCCGAAGCGTTACGCGGAGTGAATCGCAGCACCGGCGATCGCTCGTCGCTGCCGCAAAAGTCGCTGGTCATTTTTCAGGCGGCGCTTTCGGTGGTTCTGCTTTGCGGCGCGATCCTCATGACCCGCACCCTGCTCAACTTGCAGAACCAGAACTTCGGCGTCGAAACGCACAATCGTTACATTGTGCACTTCGATCCGGTGGGCGCGGGATACACCACGGAGCGCCTGCCCGCGCTTTATCGCCAGCTCGAAGACCGCTTCTCGACCCTCCCCGGCATCCAGCACTTTAGCCTGGCCATGTACAGCCCGCTTGAGGGGAACAACTGGGGCGAGTGCGTAATTCAACAGGGCCATCCCGTTCCCAAGCCAGGCGAAAACTGTGGTTCAACCTGGGTTCGCGTAGGTACGCACTATCTTGACTCCATCGGCGTGCCCATGGTGCGCGGACGCGACTTCAACGATCAGGACACGGCTACTTCGCCGCAGGTAGTTATCGTCAACGAAGCTTTCGTCAAGCGCTTCTACCCCGGCAAAGATCCTGTCGGCCAGCACTTCGGCATCGATTTTCCGCAGTACTCAGGCGCGTGGCAAATCGTGGGCGTATTCCGCGATTTCAAGATGAACAATCCGCGCGAACAAGTAAAGCCGGTTTATCTGCGTCCGCTCACGCAACAGTTCATGGGCTACAAAGAAGCCGAGATGATTGGCGGCGAGGTTCAATCGATGAACATGGGCACGATGATTATCGATTTCAGCACACCTCCATCAAATGTCGATTCGATGATCCGTCACACGATGTCGTCGATTGACCCCAATCTCACGGTCGAGGATCTTCGCTCCTTCGAACAACAGGTGGCGGGTAACTTTGATACCGAGCGCTTGATTTCGCGCCTCACTACGCTCTTCGGCATCATCGCTCTCACACTGGCCTGCGTTGGCCTCTACGGCGTCATGTCGTACTTTGTAGCGCGGCGCACCAGCGAGATCGGCATCCGCATGGCGCTCGGGGCCACGCGTGGTTCGGTAGTATCGCTGGTGCTGCGCGCAGCCATGTGGCAGATCATCATCGGATTGGTGCTGGGCATTCCCGCATCGCTTTACGTGGGCTATCTGATGAAGAGCATTCTTTACGGCGTCGGCAGCTACGACCCATGGGCTCTCACGCTGGCGCCTGTCATGCTGATCATCTGCGCGACATTCGCGGGGTTCCTTCCCGCACTTCGCGCTTCATCCATTGAACCGATGCAGGCGTTGCGCATCGAGTAACGGGCACTCCGAAAGAAGGGAGCATTCAAGATGCAATCGATCGTTCAGGATTTGCGGTACGCAGTTAGGCAATTTCGCAAGTCGCCCGGATTTACAGCGGCGGCGGTGCTCACATTGGCGCTGGGAATTGGCGCCAGCACGGCCATATTTTGCCTCATGGACGGACTGTGGATGCACCCGATGAGCATTCCTCACCCGGGCAGGATGACTCGCGTCTTCAGCACTACGCCGCAAGACCAGGAAGGTCTGTTCAGCTATCCCGAATTTCAAACGTTGTCGCAACGGGCTACGGCGTTTCAGGGCGATTCTGCGGGTCTGGCTGCAATTGGCGGGCGCGGAAGCCTGATGCCGCGGCCCGATGGAACCTCGCAGTTGCTGCTGACCAACGTAGTCTCAAGCAACTTCTTTACGGTACTCGGCGTTCGTCCGCTGCTCGGTCGTACCTTCAGCGCAGGGGATTCAGAGCGGCTGCGTACGCACCCGGGAGTTGTGCTTGGATTCGACAGTTGGAAGAAGGACTTTGCGGGCGATCCTAACATTGTGGGGAAACAGATTCCGCTGCGTCACGGTAAAGATCTGGTGGAACATGTGGAAGTGTGGGGCGTTCTTCCTCAGTCGTTTCGCGCCATCGATCCGGGCGAGAGCCGCGACCTGTGGATGCCGGGGGAGACCTGGGCCGCCATTACCGATCCCGGGCAACTTACCTCGCGCACTTTCCGCTGGTTCAATTTGATCGGGCGTCTTGCACCGGGAGCAACGGCAGTGCAGGCCAACGAACAGGTGGCGGCAATTGCAGGCGCACTTGCCGCGGCTGACCCGGCCAACAATCACGACCGCGGCGCGCGTGCTGTATCCGACTTCAACTACCGCATGAGCCAGGCGGGGACCAGCGGCAAGATTCTGCTGGCTATTGTGGGCGGCGTGCTGCTGCTGGCGATTGTGAACGTGGCGCACTTGCTGCTGGCGCGGGCTCTCACGCGCGCTCCTGAAGTGGCTCTGCGCCTTTCATTAGGCGCTCGGCGATGGGCGGTTGCGCGACAGTTGCTGACTGAAAACTTGTTGCTTGGCGTCGTCAGCCTGGCGGCGGGCCTCGCCCTGGCCGCGGCTCTTGCGGCGGCACTGCCGCGCCTGCTAATTGAAGAGCCAGTCATGCTGCAGTCCCTGGGCTCAGGAATGCAATTCCACATCGATGGTCGCGTATTCGCTTTCGCGGCGATGCTGGCGCTTTTTACCATGCTGTTACTGGCCCTTGTTCCTCTCAGCCAGGCGGCGCGCACTGAACTGCTGCCGGTGATGCAGGCGAGTGTGGGCACGCGTACCGCTGGCAGAGTTCCCTTTCTGCGCCGTGCCGCGGTATGGCTGCAAATTGGCATCTCGTTCGCACTGCTTGTTTCTACCGGCGCGCTGGTGCGCAGCTTTATTAACACGCGCACACAAAGCATCGGCATCACGCGCAACCAGGTACTGGCCATGTTCACGCAGGAGCCGGATGCTCCAATGCGCGATGCGGTGATTGCCAACCTGCGCGCGCTCCCCGGCGTTCAAAACGTGGCCTATGGAATCCGTTCGCCGCTGATGCCTTCAGAGGGAGGCATGCAGGCAAAGGTTGTGCTCCCCAGCCATCCGGAATTGCACAATCCCGTTGAAATCAAGTTCAACGCTGTAAGCCCCGATTTCATGCGGGTTGTTGGCACTCCCATACTGCGCGGCCGCGGCTTTATTGCTGCAGACGATGCGAACGGTCCGCCCGTGGTGATTGTGAGCGGCGCGATGGCGCAGAGGTATTGGCCGGGCCAGGACCCCATTGGGCAGGTTATAAAGCTGCCGGGCTTCAGCACTAACGACGATGGCAAAGGGACCGATCTCGAAGCCCACGTCATCGGCGTATCTCAAGACGTTCCCATCTATCAACTGGGCGAAGTCCCAGAGCCTTACATGTACGTGCCCTCCCATTTCGTCAAGGACTATGGCGAAATCACTTTCGTGATCGGGACGCGCCAGAACGCCATGGCGATGGCCCAGGACGCGCGCCAGGTGCTGATTCACGCCAACCCGCTGCTCGACCCCATGATGGTTACTTCGCTTCCTGAACTGATTCGCTACTCGGCGGGCAACTACCAGATGATGGCTGAACTGGTAAGCGCGCTGGGCCTCATCGGGCTGGCTCTGACCGTGGTCGGACTTTATGGATTCCTCGCCTTCCGCGTAACTCAGCGCCGGCGTGAAATCGGCATCCGCATGGCGCTTGGAGCAACGCGCGAAGCGACTGCGAGGCTGGTTCTTCGCGACACGGCGCGCATGGCGGCGATTGGCCTGGCGCTGGGAGTTCTGTTGTCGATTGCCGCGGCGCGGGTTGAAACCGCGGCGCTCTTCGGAGTACGTCCGCTCGATGCGTTCTCCTTTGTCGTCGCACTCGCAATTTTGTCGCTGGCAGTCATGGCGGCCGCGCTGCTGCCTGCGCGCCGTGCAGCATCAATAGAACCCATTCAGGCTTTACGCACGGAGTAAAGAAGAGACGAGACTAATATGAATTTCTTTCGCCAGGACATTCGCTTCGCGTTGCGCCAGTTGCGCAAGTCGCCGGCGTTTACCATCACGGTGGTGCTCACGCTTGCGCTGGGTATCGGCGCCAACGCGGCCGTGTTCACACTGTTTGACCAGGTGCTGTTGCGGCTGCTTCCGGTTTTGAATCCGCACCAGCTTGTGCGCTTTGAGTGGACCGGCGGATTCTTCGGCAACGGCAGCAGCTTTGGCGGCGACATTACCAATTACTTCTCTTACCCGGCATACAAGGATCTTCGCGATCGCAATCATGTATTTTCGGGACTGATTGCCACCGACCGCGCTTCATCCGGCGTGAGTTGGCACAGCCAGGCGGAGAACGAAGATACCGAGATCGTTACAGGAAATTACTTTGAGGTGCTTGGTCTTCACCCGTCTCTCGGTCGCTTGTTTGGCCCGCAGGACGATACGGCGAAGAACGCCAACCCGGTCGCGGTGCTTAGTTACGACTACTGGAAGTCGCGATTTGCCGGCGCACGCGATGTTGTCGGCCAGACCATTCTGGTGAATGGGCGTGCCTTCACCATCGTCGGCGTTGCCCCCTCCAACTTCCAGACTGCGATCGGCGGTTATCGCCCCGGCCTCTTTGTGCCCATCAGCATGGCCGAGGTAATCATCCCCGCGTTCGCGCCGGGCGACGATCTCAAAAGCCATCAGACTGTCTTTCTCACGCTGATTGGCCGGCTCAAGCCCGGTATGAGCCGTGAACAGGCTCAGGCCGGCCTGGCTTCATTCTGGCATTCGGAACGCATCTACGAACTCACTCTCTACAAACATCACACTCCGCGGCTCGACGCCAATTTCCTCAACTCGCAGCTCAAGGTTCTCGATGACTCTGCCGGCT
>Ga0302278_10002972_pt1 | contig 19052 bp, 22 predicted proteins | sample III_Bog_N3_2_FD_194543 | JGI IMG/M metagenome (GOLD analysis project Ga0302278, IMG submission 194543) | Peat permafrost microbial communities from Stordalen Mire near Abisko, Sweden - III_Bog_N3_2 | ecosystem: Environmental > Terrestrial > Soil > Wetlands > Peat | place: Sweden: Abisko...
GAATCCCATCTCGGCGGACAGATGCCGGCGCAGGGAGCGGACGCGGTTGAGCAGTTGACCGCCCTGCTTCTCGTCCACCAGCGGGATGAGCTGGAAGCCGATCTCGAGGGTCAGGTCTTCGAGCTTGAGCAACTGGGTCAGATCCGACGACTGGGCCTCAGCGGCCTTTTTCTTTTCCCCGGCCACCGGCTCGGCGGGCGGGGCAATCGCCGCGTGCGCGGACACGCGCCGCGCGCCCCAGAACAGGCCGGCGGCGACCGAGAGAAAAGCGAACTTGGGCAGTCCGGGAATGAGGCACATGGCCGCCGAAACCAGGCTGGCCAGGTAAAGCGTGCCCGGCTTGGCCAGCAGCTGCGAGCGGATCTCGTTGCCCAGCAATCCCGCCGAGTTGGCGCGGGTCAGGGTAATGCCGCCGGCGACCGAGACCAGCAACGAAGGAATCAGCGTGACCAGCCCATCGCCCACCGTCAGCACGGTGTAGGTGCGGGCCGCCTCGGCCAGCGCCACGCCCTGCTGGAGAGTGCCGATCAGCAGGCCCGCGATGATGTTGATCGAGGTGATCAGGATGGTGGCCATCGAGTCGCGCTGGTTGAAGCGGGCCGCGCCGTCCATGGCACCGTAAAACTCGGCCTCGCGGGCGATGGCCTGGCGCCGCCGCCGCGCCTCCTGCTCGTCGATCAGCCCCGCGTTCATGTCCGCGTCGATCGCCATCTGTTTGCCGGGCAGCGCGTCGAGGGTGAAGCGCGCGGTGACCTCGGCCGTGCGTACGGCGCCATGAGAAACCACTAAGAATTGAATGGCGATCAGCGCCAGGAACAGCACAAAGCCGACGACGTAATTGCCGCCCACGACAAACTGCCCGAAGGCCTCGATGACCTTGCCGGCGGCGGCGGTGCCCTCGGAGCCATGGAGAAGGATGCGCCGCGAGGAAGCGATGTTCAGGGCGAGCCGGAACAGGGTCAGCAACAGAAGCAACGTCGGAAAGACGCTGAGCTCCACGGCACGGCGGATCTGCACGGCGGACAGAAACACGATAATCGAAGCGGCCATCGACACGGCCAGCAGAAAGTCAAGCGCAGCAGCCGGCAGCGGCACCAGCATGACGAAGATCACGCTGATGGCGGCCAGCGGCAGCACATATTCGCGCATCCGCTGCACAAGCGTCTGCGCGGCCGGGGCGTTGAGGGCGGGAGCGGCGGTGCTCATCGCGCACCTCCGCGGGGCGGCGCGCCAGGCTCTGAAGGCCGCGGCCCGGCGGCAAATCCCGCGCGCGCGGCCTGGGCCTGGACATGAGCGCGCGCTGCGGTTTCGCGGGCCCGGCGCTCGCGCAGCTCAGCCTCCACGCGCTGGCGGTAGAGATAAGCGAGAATGGCGGCGACGGCCGCGTAGAGATCGACGGGGATGGCCTGGCCGACCTCGACCGAGCGATAAAGGGAGCGCGCCAGCGGAGGGTTCTCGACGATCGGCACGCCCGCCCAGCGCGCCTCGGCCTTGATCTCCTCGGCCAGCAGGTTGCGGCCCTTGGCCAGCAGCTTGGGCGCCTCCATGGTGGCAAAGTCGAACCCCAGAGCCACGGCGTAGTGGGTGGGATTGGTGAGCACGACGGCGGCTTTGGATACATCGGCCTTCACCCGCTTGCGGCGCATCTGTCGCTGCAGGTTGCGGATGCGGCCCTTGATCTGAGGATTGCCCTCGGTCTGCTTCATCTCCTCGCGCATGTCCTGCTTGCTCATGCGCAGGCGCGACTCGCGGCTGCGCCACTCCACCAGGTAGTCGATCGCCGACCAGGCAAACAGTAGCCATGCAGCTGCAGTCAGCAAGCCAAAGATGTCCGAGCCCAGCGCATTGAGCCGCTCCACGGAGAAGGGCGGCAGGTCCAGCTGGCGGGCGATGCGCTGGACAGCGAACACGGCCAGCGCCGCAGCCGGAATCAGCGACTTGGCCAGCCGCGCCCCGGCGCGCATGGAGAATAGATTCTTCATGTTTGTGAGCGGGTTGATGCGGTCGGGTTTAAAACCGATCGCTCCGGCATGGACGCTGACTCCGCCCGTCTGCAGGACGCCGGCGCCCAAAGTCGCCGCGGCCACCGCGGCCATGATCAGAGCCGGAACCGCGAGCAGGCCCATCACCAGGTGGCGCACCGCGGCGAGTGTCGGGGCGAGAGTCGAAGGCTCCCAGCGCTCCGGCTGCCCCAGATCGAGAAAGGCCGCGAAGGCGGTGCGCCAGTCGACGAGGACACGGCTGCCCACAGCGCCCAGGGTCATGACGCCCGCCACGGTGCCGGCCGCCGAGGAGAACTCGCGGCTGTGCAGGATGTCGCCTTCCTTGCGCGCCTCTTCACGGCGATGCTGGGTTGCCTGTTCAGTCCGCTCTCCGGGCATGGGTTAGCCTCCCAATCCGGACGCGGGCACCCCGGTTGAGGCCGACAGCAGCCGCTCCGCCATGTCCAGCAGACCCGCGAAGCGCGCCTCGATGAAGCGCGGCCACAGGGCCAGCGACCCGGTCAGCAGCACAAAGCCGGTGAGCGTCTTGATGGGGACGGTGAGCGACATGACCGGCAGTTGCGGGCTCAGCTTGCCCAGCAGCGAGATGGCCACCTCGATCAGCATGGTGGCCGCCAGCACCGGCGCGGCCAGCTCCGTCGCCGCCAGAAAAATCCCACCCGCGGCGCGCACGATGGCCAGAGCCGTCGTGGGCGGCAGAGCGTAGCTGCCCAGCGGCACCACATGAAAACTGCGGACTACGGAGGCCAGCAGGATGCGGTCCATGCCCGCGGCGATGATGACCAGCGAGCCCATCAGCTGGAACAGGTCGCCCAGCAGCGGCGTCTGAATCGAAGAGGTGGGATCGATCAGGTTGACGGCGGAGAAGCTGAACTGCATCCCCGCGATCTGGCCGGCAAACAGCATCATCTCGGTGAGCAGCGTCAAAGTGAGCCCGTAGACCAGGCCCACGGCCAGCTCGCCCAGCAGCGCAGAAAAGCTGATCGTGAACTGAGCCCCGGGCAGCGCCGCAACCAGCGGGGCGAGCAGATAAGCCACCGCTCCGACAAAGACGGCCTTGGTGCGGATGGGTAGCGCGGTCGAGGAGAAGAACGGCGCAAAGACCACCATCCCGCTCAGGCGCACCAGCGCCAGCACCATGGCGGCGAGAAAGTTGGCCCATTGCTGTTCGGTTCCCTGCGGCATTGAATCTGGTTCTCCTCGACTGGCGCGAATGAGGTAGTCTCCGCCCGAAGTGATTTCTGTTGGTTTTTCCTTATCCCAGAAAGCGATGAAAATCCGTCATCAACAAGACCGTGTAGCCAGCCAGCCGGCCCAGAAACCAGGGCATGCCGACCAGCAGGATCATGCAGATGGCGAACAGGCGCGGCACCGAAGTGAGCGACTGCTCCTGCAGGCTGGTGAGGGTCTGGACCAGGCTGAGCAGAAAGCTCAGCAGCGCCGCCGCAATCAGCAGCGGAGCGGCCACGATCATGGCTTCCTTCATCAGTTGGCGAAGTAACTCGGATACCATGTCGGGCGTCATTCAATTCCTCTCAGGTTTCTTCTCAAAAACTCTTCATGAGCGACCCAGCCAGAAGGTTCCAGCCATCCACCATCACAAACAGCAGGATCTTGAGCGGCGTCGAGACCACCACCGGCGGCAGCTGGAACATTCCGATCGAGGTCGTCACCGAGGCCGTCACCATGTCGATCAAAAGGAACGGCAGAAACAGCACCGCGCCGATGGCGAAGCCGGCCTTGAGCTCGGACAGGATGTAAGCGGGAACGACCACCCGCATGGGCAGATCGTCGGGTGTGTTGGGGCGCTCGACCTGTCCGGCCGCCGTGAACAGGGCCAGGTCCTTCTCGCGGGCATAGTGAAGCAGAAAATGCTTGATCGGCGTGGACCCGCGGTCAATGGCCTCCAGGCCAGTAATCTGCCCGGCGCGATAGGGCTCGACCGCCTGCTGGTCCACCTGATTGAGCACCGGGGTCATCAGAAACCAGGTCATCATCAGCGCCAGGCCCATCAGCGTGGGGTTCGACGGCGCGGTCTGCGTGCCCAGCGCCTGGCGCAGGAAGTGAAACACAACCAGCAGCCGCACCAGCGGCGTCATGGCCATCAGGATGGCCGGCAGCAGGGTGACCAGGGTCAGGACAAAAAGGATCGTCCACGGCGTGGAGTCAGAGGGGTGCAGCCGTTGCGTCAGGTCGGGCAACAGGGGCGCGGCAGTTGGAGCGGCGACCGCGCGGCCGAGGGCGACGAGATTCACCATCTTCCCCTCGCGTTGCGTCCGGCGACAGAGCCAGATGCACGCCGGCTTGCAGAGCGCGCCGAAGGCGGCTCTTCTGCCCTGGACACAGCCCCACTCGTGGCCTGACCTGCCGCTTCATGGAGCGGATAAAACGCCGCCGTGGCGTCAGGTGACGTAGCAACGAGAAATCGCTGCCCTTCTGCCTCGACCAGCACCAGTGCCTGGCGCGGCCCCAGCGCAATGCGCTCGATCGCTGCCAGCCGTGGGGGCCTGCGACGCTCTCCATGCAGCCGGCCTCGGAGCAGGCCCAGGAACCAGCCCGCAAGCCCGCCAACCGCGCTTCCGGAGCGGCCGCTCCCGGATTGGCCCTCGATCCGCCCCACTCGTCTTACCTCAGCCTTTTCCAATGAACTCTCCCCATGTCGAACTTTCCCGATCAGGCCAGCCGAGTCACCCGTACCGCCAATTGCGTGTCGATCACTTCAAACTCGCTCCATGCCAGTTGCACCGCCCCGGAGGACAGCGGCACGTCCTCGCCGTGCCCCCAGCCGGACTCGATCACCTGCGCCGGCTCCAGGGCCAGCAGGTTGCGTACACGGAAGTTGCGCACCGGCACCGCCACATCCAGCTCCACCGGCAGGCGCGAGAGCGGCCCCTGCAGAATGAGCCCGCTCCCCGCCAGGGCTTCGGGCACGGTCGCGATCAGCGCTTGCTCGGCCGCGCCTTCCGGCGAGAGGCCGGCCGGCGTGCCCGGTTCGGCTTCGGCCGCCGGGGAAGCAAGTGGACGTACAGTGGCCATGTGGTGAACCAAGAGGCAGGGGCGTGACCAGAAGCGGGACATGGGGATTGGAAAGGCCTCATAATTGCGGGCGCACAACCTCCTGCTCTCACCCCCACGCCTCCAACCTGCATCGCTGCTACACTGGTAATGAACAGCACTTCGCGATTTGCGGCCCAAACTTGCGCCGCGACCGCCTGAAGATCGAGGTCGAAAAATGTCTGAACAGATTGAAAAGAGAAGCCTTGCCGGAACCAGCCTGCGCCTCAAAATTGGCCTGGCCGAGATGCTCAAAGGCGGCGTCATCATGGACGTCATGAACGTGGAGCAGGCGCGCATTGCCGAAGAGGCCGGCGCCACTTCCGTGATGGCTCTGGAGCGCGTACCCGCCATGATCCGCGCCGAGGGCGGCGTGGCCCGCATGGCCAAGCCCTCGCTGATCAAGCAGATCATCCAGGCAGTTTCCATTCCGGTCATGGCCAAGGCCCGCATCGGCCACTTTGCCGAGGCGCAGATCCTGCAGGAGCTGGGCGTGGACTTCATCGACGAGAGCGAAGTGCTCACCCCCGCCGACGAGGCCCACCACATCGACAAGCACGCCTTCACCACGCCCTTCGTCTGCGGGGCAAGAAATCTCGGTGAGGCCCTGCGCCGCATCGCCGAGGGCGCGGCCATGATCCGGACCAAGGGCGAGGCAGGCACCGGAGACGTTGTCTTCGCTGTCCGGCACATGCGCCAGATCACCAGCGAGATGCGCGCCCTGACAGTCCTTTCAGACCAGGAGCTCTACAAGGCCGCCAAGGACCACCAGGCCCCCTATGAACTCATCCGCATGGTTGCCCAGACCGGCAAGCTGCCCGTTCCCAACTTCTCCGCCGGCGGCATTGCCACCCCGGCCGACGCGGCCCTGATGATGCAGCTGGGCGCCGAGGCCATCTTTGTCGGGTCAGGCATCTTCATGAAGGAGCGCGCCACGCCGCTCGACGTCGAGAACGATCCCAAGGAGCGCGAAGAAGCCGTCAGCCGCGCCAAGGCCATCGTTACCGCGACCACGCACTTCAACGACCCCAAGATCCTCGCCGAAGTCAGCGAGCAAGTCACCGGCACCATGAAAGGCCTGGCCGCCGCCGCGCTCGACGAGTCGCAGCTGTTGCAGACGAGGGGTTGGTGAGTTCGCCGCACCGTTCGGTTTGCCTTAAGCTTTCCCTATGACCAATTGGAATCCCTATACCGCAAGCACACGAGAGATCGCCGTAAGCGTCGAGCCGCGTTACCTGGAGGCGCGATCATCGCCTGAGACTTCTCAGTTTTTCTGGGCTTATCGAGTCGTCATCGAGAATCGGGGACAGGAAACGGTGCAGTTGCTCAGCCGCCACTGGATGATCACCAATGCCCGTGGCGAGTTGACCGAGGTCAAGGGCCCGGGCGTGGTCGGTGAGCAACCGGTACTCAAGCCGGGAGAGAGCTTTGAATATACCAGCGGGGCGCCTCTCAACACGCCCTCAGGAATGATGGGCGGGGCGTACCAGATGGAGACGGCGAGCGGGGAGCGTTTCCATATCGAGATCCCGACCTTCTCGCTGGATCGTCCCAACCAGGGCGTCCTCATGAATTGAAATCAGCGATCAGGAATTGTGGTGGGCAGTGAGGGACTTGAACCCCCGACATCCTGCTTGTAAGGCAGGCGCTCTAACCAACTGAGCTAACCGCCCACGGGCGGCGGGAAGGCGATGAATGCCTCGTTCCAATGATACCAGTGCGGCCGAGAGCCGGCCGCGAATCGGCGTGCTTGCCATTCAGGGCGATTACGCCGCCCATGCCGAGGCGCTTGCAGAGGCTGGCGCAGACCCGGTGGAAGTCCGCAAGCCGGAGCAGTTGGCCGGCCTGGATGGGCTGATCCTGCCCGGCGGCGAGTCGACTACGGTTCTGCGGTTCCTGGAGAAGCACAACTTCTTCAATCTCCTGGCCGAATTTGCGCGAAGCAAGCCCGTCTTCGGCACCTGCGCCGGGGCGATCCTGCTGGCGCGGGAAGTTCATAATCCGCCACAGCTCTCGCTTGGTCTGCTCGACGCAGTCGCAGAACGCAATGCCTACGGACGGCAGATCGACTCGGCCATTGTGACCGCCGAGACAAAGCTGCCGGGCGGCCCGCTGGAGATGGTCTTTATTCGCGCCCCGCGCCTGGCCGAGACCGGGCCTACGGTCGAGGTGCTTGCGCGGCGGGACGGTTCGCCGGTGCTGGTGCGCCAGGGCGGGCTGCTCGCAGCCACATTTCACCCCGAGCTCTCTGCCGATCGCCGCGTCCACCGGTTGTTTGTGGAGATGGTCGCTGCCGCACGCGCCAAAGCCTGAACAGCGGTCCGCGTTCGGTTCTGGTCCGTCCCCTGCGCCCCATTCGTCCCTGAATCCGGCACGCCCCGCAAAAATTCAAAGCCACCTCTTCGATTCAGGATGCGTCCAAACCTGAGTGAGTGTAATCTCTACCTCACAGAGGCCCTCCCCATGCCCTCCATCTTTACGCCAACCCCCGCGGAGACGGAACGCAAAGAGCCGGGCATCGGCGGCAAACCGCCCGTGGACCGGCGGCCCACCGGTGGCGGTGGCGGCGGGGGAGACGATGAATGGCGCAATGAGCGCCGCGGCCCGCGAGAGCTGCTGCACCGGGTCCGCTTCTTTGTGCTCTCCGCCCTGGCGGCGGACATGCTGTTCTTCGCCGTCCTGGTCCTGTTCTTTTTCGCGCGCCAGACGGGGATGCGCATGGACCCGCGCACCCACATGTTTGCCGGCGACTGGAGGCCCATCCTGCTGCCGCGCATCCTCTATCTGAACACCGTGATTCTGTTGCTCAGCAGCCTGACCATGGAGCGGGCGCGGCACAACATCTTCCGCGAAATCGACGTTCTGGAGGAGTGGCTGGGCCTGGGCCGCCCGGCACTGCGCAACACACTGCCCTGGCTGGCGGCCACGCTGGCGCTCGGCATCCTCTTCCTCGCCGGGCAGGCTGTGGCGTGGAAGCAGCTCACCGCGCAGGGGTTCGCTTTCGACCGGTTCTCAACCCCGGCCAGCTACTTCTTCTATGTGATTACCGGACTGCATGCCGCACACCTGGGGCTGGGCCTTCTGGCTCTGGCCGGCTGTCTGGGCTTTCTGGGCTGGCTGCGGCGCGTGGAGTTCCGCCAGGTTGCGGTCGACTCGACGGCCTGGTTCTGGCACGCCATGAGCGCGGCCTGGCTGGTGCTGCTGGCGGTGCTGGCGCTGGGGCAGTAACCTGTCGCCATAAGCACGCCGGAGATCGATTCAACGCAGATGCATGGCCTAGGCGGCGCGTAAGCGGAGCATGGAGCGGAGACGCTCGCCCACGGTGGGCACCTGGGGGCATTCGTAGTAGACCTGGCGATTGAGGGCCATCAACATCTGCACCGCTTCAAGCTCGGAGCTGCCGGGGAAGACTTCGGCATGGCGATGGACCATCTCGTCGGTGAGGTACTCGATGGCGTGGCCGAGAATCTCAAGCGCGTGGCCAGCCTGGGGGGTGATGTGGCGGCGGCGCGTGCGCTGCACAAGGGCGGCAGAGGCCACCTGCGTGGACATGGAGATGGAGAAGTCGGTGGTCATGGAAGCTGCCATGTGTTTGTCCTCACCCTGTTCTTCGGCCGTTTCGCCGCCGATTTCAGATGACCGAAGTACTCTCGCCAACAAGCGAACCAAAATAGTATTGCCGGCCCGGTCCGGCAACCATGTGACGCGGCTCACCGAAGAAGGGGTTGCAAACCTGCTATATCAGACGGCATGGCATTTACCACTGGGAAGTGGCAAACGGGATACCCCTGGATGGCTGTGGCTGTTCCCGACGGTAAACCCGCGACCGGTGTGGTTGGCTATAACCCATTTTGGGAAGTGCATCCCACTTTGGCGGACAGGGCGTTTGGCTGCTCCCGGTCGTTCTACCGCATCAAGCCATTCTGCAACGCATTCCGTACCGGCATCTGCAACAATCTCCGATCCAGCCGGTCGATTCCTGATCGTCGCGATTGGGGCGAAACCATGGCAATCCTGAGGGACGGAAAGAATGTGAGTTGAATTCTCTCCCGCGCGGACGGTCTCGATGCCTTCCATCCGGGCGCGCGCCTTGACGGGATGAGGCTGAAAACCTAAGCTCAAACCAGCGCCCTGTTGGAAAATATCCGAAGTCTGGGATCGGGTTTGGGCGCAAACTTGAACGATTTTCCTCTGGGGAGGCGACCATCCCGTATTCCTGGCAATATCTACCGCTTTTCATGCAGATTCTGGCCGTGATCCTGCTCGGCCTGGGGATGGTGGTTGCGTCGTATTTTGTGGGAAGGCACCGCAATACGACAACCAAGCTGGCTGCGTATGAGTGCGGCATTGTGGCCACCGGCGACGCGCGCGGCCGCTTCAGCGTGCGCTTCTATCTGGTCGCGGTCCTGTTCATCCTGTTCGACGTGGAAGCGGTGTTCATGATGCCCTGGGCGGTGGTTTATCGCCGGTTGCCGGAACTGGCCCACGTCTCGCGGATGTTCGGCTTCTGGGAGATGCTGGTGTACCTGGGCTTTGTGGCCGTCGGCCTCTACTACATTGTGCGCAAGGGCGTCCTTGACTGGAGCCAGGACAGGGCGGACCTTTAAGATGAGCGAGCCAATCCAGCTGCTGGGCAAAGCGGCAGTCCTCGAAACGCTCGGCGACCATGCTGCCGTGCAAGCGATTGTGGCTTGGAATGCCGAAGCGCTGACCGATGCCAAGTTCGATTTCGGCGAGCTGACCCTGACCATTGCGCCGGAACAGATCCGCGCCGCTTGCTTTACGCTCCAGGGAGCCGGCTATAACTTTTTTGAAGACCTGACCGCCGTCGACTGGTTTCCGCGCTCGCCGCGCTTTCAGCTGAGCTACCTTCTGCTTTCGCTCGCAATGAAGCAACGCGTCCGGCTGCGGGTGATGCTGGAAGAAGCCAGTCCCGCGGTCGAGTCGATTACGCCGGTCTGGGCCGGGGCCAACTATTACGAGCGCGAGGTCTTCGACCTGTTCGGCATTCGCTTTGAAGAGCACCCCAACCTGCGCCGCATCATGCTGCCCGACGAATGGAAAGGCCACCCGCTGCGCAAGGACTACCCGGTGGAGGGCTACCGCTGATGGCGAACCCAGCAGGCATGCCCGTCCTTGAACCGGCCGAAGGCGCGCGCGATCAGCACATGGTCATCAACATGGGCCCGCAGCACCCGGCCACGCATGGCGTGTTGCGGCTCGTGGTCGAGATCGACGGCGAGATTATTGTCCGCGTCTATCCCGAGATTGGTTATCTGCACACCGGCATTGAGAAGACCTGCGAGGCCAAGTTCTACCACCAGGTGGTGCCGCTCACCGATCGCATCAACTATCTTGATCCGTTGGCCAACAATCTCTGTTACGCACTGGCTGTCGAGAAGTTCCTCTCGCTCGACATTCCGCCCAAGGCGCAATGGATGCGAGTCCTCCTGGCCGAGCTGAGCCGCCTGAACTCGCACCTGATCTGGCTGGGCACGCACGCCATGGACATTGGCGCGCTGACGGTCTTCCTTTACACCTTCCGCGAGCGCGAGGACATTCTGCGGCTGTTTGAGGCCATCTCCGGACAGCGCATGATGACCAGCTACATCCGCATCGGCGGACTGGCTCTGGAACCGCCGCTGGATTTTCTGGATCGCGTGCAGGCGTTCATTCGCACCCTCCCGGAGAAGATTGACGAGTACTCGAACCTGCTCACCGGCAATCCCATCTTCCGCAACCGGCTCAAGGGCGTGGGCATTCTCTCCGCGGCGGATGCCATTGCGCTGGGCGTGACCGGGCCGCCGCTGCGGGCCTCAGGCGTGGATTGGGATCTGCGCCGCGACATGCCCTACTCCGGCTACGAGAACTTTGAGTTCAATGTGCCGGTCTCAAACGACTGCGATTGCTGGGCGCGGTATGAAGTGCGGCTGATCGAGATGCGGGAGAGCGTGAAGATCATCCAGCAGGCTCTCGACGGCATGCCCGAAGGCGCCGTCAAGGCCGATGCGCCAAAAATTGTTCTTCCCGATCGCGAGAAGATGAAGACGCAGATGGAAGCGCTGATCCATCACTTCAAGATTGTGACGGAAGGTTTCGCCGTGCCGGCCGGCGAGGTGTACCAGGGCATTGAATGCGGCCACGGACAGATGGGTTATTACATCGTCTCCGATGGCACGGCCAAGCCGTACCGGGTGCACATGCGCTATCCGTCGTTCCCGGTGCTGCAGGCGTTGGAAGTGATGGCCAAGGGCCGCATGCTGGCCGACCTGGTGGCGGTGATCGGGTCGATTGATATTGTGCTGGGAGAGATTGATCGGTGACAAAGGCAGGGACCAAGAGACCCAGGGACTGAGGGACCAAGGGAATTGAGGTTCAGCTTCAAGGCATTTGGAACCGAGCTTTGTAACAGGGCACGACTTGAGTCGTGCCGAAAGATGAACAAAGAGTATCTGGGCTTTAGCCCCCGAGGAAATGCGGATTGGGAGACGATGAAACGATCGAGAACATCCCAGCCGCAAACGCAGAACGGTTGTATGTCGAGCTTTGGGTATCGCTCGCTTCCCTGCTGCGCAGCTACACGGCAGCGCACGGGCTGAACGGCAACCGCCAGGCGACGGTTGAACTGGGCGAGGAACGGATTCTTGTAAGGCACGGCGACGATTGGCTGGATTTAAATCGAGCCGGAGCTGAAGTAGCTTGGCAGCGCGAAGATGGAAGCGCAGGATTGCTGGAGCTGACCGAGCACGGACGACTGAGAGCGATTGAGTCGGGTTTGATCTCAGGGGACGAGGAAGAGATGGATATGGCGGCAGAGCGATGGGCGCGGGAGCTGATGCAATGAAGTCTGAAACCATGTCGATCTTTTCGCCGCAGCTGGCCGCGCGTTTTGATGCGCTGGTGGAGAAGTATCCCGTTCGCCGCTCGGCGCTGGTGCCCATGCTGCTCTACGCACAGGACGAGATCGGCTATCTCTCCGACGCGGTGATCGCCGAGATTGCGGACCGCATCGGGATTACGCAACTCGACGTGCGCAACGTGGCCACCTACTATTCGATGCTGCGCTTCAAGCCGGCCGGCAAATACAACGTGCAGGTGTGCACCAACATCAGCTGCATGCTGCGCGGAGCTTACGATTTGTACGAACGTTTTCAGGATGAGCTGGGCATCGGACACAAGGGCGTGACCAAGGACGGCCTGTTTTCGCTCGAAGAAGTCGAGTGCATCGGGGCCTGCTGCTGGGCTCCTGCCATTCAAGTCAACTACGACTTCCACGATGACCTTACGCCGCAGCATGTGACCGGCATCCTGGAGACCTATCGCGGCCGAGCGATGGCAGAGGGGAGCAAGCGCTAATGCCCAGGCTCGTTTCCCATCCCGATGAGGTAAAGGTTGTCAGCAAGCGCTTCGGCCAGGGCGCGGCCAACATTGATCGCTACATTGAGCTCGGCGGCTACGAAAGCACGAAGAAGTGCCTGGCGCAGGGCCCGGAATGGATCATTGAAGAGATGAAGTCGTCAAGCCTGCGCGGGCGCGGCGGCGCAGGGTTTCCGACGGGGCTGAAGTGGAGCTTTGTTCCGAAACAATCGGCCAAGCCGAAGTATGTGCTTGTGAACGGAGACGAGAGCGAGCCGGGAACCTGCAAGGACCACCTGATCTTCCTGCACGATCCGCATGCGGTGATTGAAGGCACCATCATCGCCGGTCTGGCCATCGGCGCCAAGACAGGCTTCATCTACCTGCGCGGCGAATATCGTTATCTGCTCAACATCATGGAGAAGGCCGTTGCCGACGCGTATGCGAAGGGCTTTCTCGGCAAGGGCATCTTCGGCAGCGATACCGAGTTTCAGATCATCACGCAGTCGGGCGCCGGCGCGTATGAAGTGGGAGAAGAGTCGGCGCTGATGGAGTCGCTGGAGGGCAAGCGCGGGGTGCCGCGCATCAAGCCTCCCTTCCCTGCCGTGGTTGGGCTCTATGGCGGGCCTACGGTCATCAACAACGCGGAGACGATTGCCACGGTTCCGCATGTCATTGCCATGGGCGGCGCGGCCTTTGCCGCCATCGGCTCGCCGCGCAACGGCGGCACGCGGTTGTTCTCGATCAGCGGCCATGTCGAGCGGCCCGGCGTGTATGAGCTGCCCATGGGCTTCAACCTGAAGAAGATGATCTACGAGGTCGCGGGCGGCATCCGTGGCGGACGCACTCTTAAGGCCGTCGTGCCCGGCGGATCGTCTACGCCGGTGCTGCTGCCAGCGGAGATTGAAGAACTCGGCATGGACTTCGACCAGGTGGGCAAGGCCGGATCGATGCTGGGCTCGGGCGGCGTGGTGGTCATCGACGACCAAACCTGCATGGTTGAGTTTGCGCTGCGGACAATCAGCTTTTATCAGCACGAGAGCTGCGGCTGGTGCATTCCCTGCCGCGAGGGAACGGACTGGCTGAAGAAGTCGCTGACCCGCTTCCATGCCGGGTATGGCGTAGCCAAGGACATCGACAACATTCAGTACCTTGCCGAGAACATGATGGGCCGCACCTTCTGTCCGCTGGGCGATGCGGCGGCCATGCCCACGCTCGGGTTCGTGAAGAAGTTCCGCAAGGAGTTTGAAGATCATTTGAACGGGAAACCATGCCCGTTTGCAAAACATGTTGAACTGGCCGTGGTTTAAGGAAAACGGCGCGACAGAGATCGGGCGCGATTGCGAGTAGCGAGTGAGACCGCAAGAACTTGTACGGATTCTGGAGGCTGACGGTTGGTTGACGACGGGGCAATCGGGAAGTCATCGCCACTTTCGGCACCCGACAAAGCCCGGATTGCTGGTGGTGCCGATCCATGCCGGCAAGGAAATCGGTAAAGGATTGCTTCACAGTATCCTGAAGAAGGCAGGTTTGAAATGACGCGAGAATACCTGGTCGTCTATGAAAAAGGTGAAAGCGGCTGGAGTGCATTCTCTCCCGACGTGCCCGGATGCGGTTCGCTTGGCGAGGCTCTTGAAGACACTCGCGCCAATATGCGTCAGGCTCTCGAGCTTTACCTTGTGGAAACCGTCAAGGCGGGGGAGCCTCTCCCAGATGCTGTGACGACAAAGGTGGACTTTGACGAGTTTGATCCCGGTCACGAGACAAAACAATATTTTGTGGAGTGGCTAGGAGTTTCTATCCCTCAGCCCAACTCATTCACGGAAACGACCCAGGCCGCATAGGAAATCAATGGCAGACGTAACCTTCACAGTCGATGGAAAGAAGCTGACGGCTCCCGCGGGGACGCTGCTGATTGATGCATGCCGCAAGGCGGGCATCGAGATTCCGGCCTTCTGCTACTACCCCGGACTCAGCCTGCAGGCAGCGTGCCGCATGTGCGTGGTGCGCCAGGAGAAAGTGCCCAAGCTGCAAACCGCCTGCACCACCACGGTGGCCGAGGGCCAGGTCTTCATCACCGAGTCCGCCGAAATCGCCCAGGCCCGCAAGGCGACGATCGAGCTCCTCCTCGGCAATCATCCACTCGACTGCCCGGTCTGCGATGCCGGCGGCGAGTGCGAGTTGCAGGACATGACCTTCAAGTACGGCGCGGGCGAGAGCCTGTACGCTGAGGCGAAACAGCATCGCGATGAGCAGCAGTGGTCGCCCGCCGTCTACTACGACCGCCCGCGCTGCATCCTCTGCTATCGCTGCATCCGCATGTGCGGCGAAGGCATGGATGTGTGGGCGCTGGGTGTGCAGAACCGCGGCGTGGCCTCGGTGATTGCGCCCAACAGCGTCTCCGCCGACGGCCAGACCGGCCAGCTCGATTGCGAGCAGTGCGGCATGTGCATTGACGTGTGCCCGGTGGGCGCGCTCACCAGCGGCAGCTACCGCTACAAGACGCGGCCCTGGGAGATGAAGCACGTCTCGACCGTGTGTACGCACTGCGCGGATGGTTGCAAGGTGACGCTCGGCGTGCGCCAGGTCAACGACGGTTCTGAAATTGTCCGCGCCGACAACCGCGACAAGAGCGGCATCAACAACGACTTTCTCTGCGCCAAGGGCCGCTTCGGTTTCGACTTTGTCGAGAGCCCGGAGCGGTTGTCGAAACCCCACATCCGCAACGCCGCCGGCAAGCTGGAACCGGCCACCTGGGAGCAGGCGCTTCGCCTGGCCGGCAGCAAGCTCAAGGAGATTCGCGACACGCGCGGCGGCGCAGCCATCGGCGTGATCGGCTCCAACCAGACCACCAACGAAGAGAACTATCTGCTGCAGAAATTCGCGCGCACCGTTCTTGGTACCAGCAACATCGATCACGAGCGCACCGCCGACTACGCCGCCTTTGCCCGCGCGCTTGCCGGCAAAACCGGGAAGGCCGCCAGCCTGCGTCAAATTGCGGTGGCGCCGGCCATTCTGCTCATCGGCGGGGATCCCACCGAAGAGCATCCATTGCTCGCCTGGGAACTGCGCACCAACGTGCGGCTCAATAAGGCGCGGCTTTACATCGCCAATTCGAAGTCCATCAAGCTGGAGCGCCAGGCGCGCGCCGTGCAGGGCCTGCCGCCCAACGGCTACAAGGATCTGACCGCTATTCTCGACCGCGGCGAGTCGGACTTTGCGAAGGCCGTCATGGCTGAGGAGTCGCTGGTCATCATCTTCGGCCAGGAGTTCCGCGGCGCGGCTGTTGAAGCGCTGGTTGCCTGGGGCCTTGCCCGCGGCAACGTCAAATTCGCTTACCTCGGCGATCACGCCAACTCCCGCGGCGCGTCCGACATGGGCCTCAGCCCGACACTGCTGCCGGGCTACGTTCCTTTAGCCGAACCGGGCGCATTTGCCGAATACGATGGCTTGGCCACGGGCCCAGGCAACTCTGTTGGGGAAATGATCTTGACTGCGGCCAGGGGCGATCTGGGAGCGCTTCTCATCGTCGGCTCAAATCCAGTCTCCAAACTGGCCATTGATCCGGCAGTGCTGAAAAATACCTTCGTCATCGTCCAGGACATCTTCCTCACCGAGACCGCGGCATTGGCCGATGTCGTTCTCCCGGCTGCCAGCCTCTACGAGAAATCGGGCACGGTGACCAACACCTTTGGCGATGTGCAACTGGTGAAGAAGGCTGCTGATCATGCCGGCGTCAAGCCCGACTTTGAAATCCTGATACGCCTGGCCGGAGCCATGGGTGTCGATGTCAAATCGCTCGTGCCCTTCGGCAAGGGCGGCGTCACCGCAGACCTGGGCCAGTCGCGCGGCGTGCAGTCCGGCGAGGCGGACCGCCACGGCGTCTGGCTTGCCGCAAACAACCTCGAGCCCCGGCTCAGCCCCTTCGATCCGCTCGCCATGCTCGATGAAATCGCGCGCCTCGTTCCCGGCTACGCGCTTGATCGCATCAACCTTTTCACCGGGAACGATGTCCCGACCGAACCGGGCTTCGTCCCCCTCTCCGCTCTTGCTTTGGCCGCCGGCGACGCACTGCTGCCGGCCCATGACACCCTGTTCACCTCTTCCACGTTGGGCCGCTACAGCCCCGCGCTCAATGAACTCCAGCAGCACCAGGCGCATGAACTGGCAGAATCGGCCGCGGATTAAAGGCCGGGATAACAACTTTCAAATGCAAGCGAACTCCAGCAGCCGCATGTTTCGTTTGATGAGGGCAGAACGCACGTGACTCTTCTAGCATTTTTTTTGTGGAGCCTGCTCAAGGTGGCCGTGGTAACGGTGGTGATGCTCATGGGCGTCGCCTACACCGTGCTGCTGGAGCGCAAGCTCGTAGGCCGCATCCAGAACCGCTGGGGACCCACCCGCGTGGGCCCCTTCGGCCTGCTGCAGCCGCTGGTCGATGGAGCAAAATCCTTTCTCAAAGAGGACATCATCCCCACCGGCGTTTATCGCCCGCTCTACCTGCTGGCTCCCATCATCTCGCTGGGCTGCGCGCTCATCTCCATCGCTGTGGTGCCCTTCGGCGCGCCGCATAGCGGCCCCGGCGGGTTCGATCTCTTTGAGATATCCAACATCAACGTCGGCCTGCTGGTGATCCTGGGCGTCACCTCCATCGGCGTCTACGGCATCGCGCTGGCCGGCTGGTCTTCGAACAACAAATATTCGCTGCTCGGTTCCCTGCGTTCCTCTGCCCAGTTGATCAGCTACGAACTCGCTCTCGGACTCTCGCTGGTTGGCGTGGTGCTGCGCGCCGGCTCGCTCAACCTGCGCGTCATTGTGGAACAGCAGGCCACCAAGGGCATTGTCACCTGGAACATCTTCGGCGGCTTCCAGTTCGTGGCCTTCTTCATCTACCTCATGGCAGCCTACGCGGAGACCAACCGCTCGCCCTTCGATCTTCCCGAGGCGGAGAGCGAGCTGACCGGCGGCTATCACACCGAGTACAGCTCCATGAAGTTCGCCATGTTTTTCATGGCCGAGTACGCCAACATGATCACCGTCGGCTGCGTGGCCACGCTGCTCTTTCTGGGTGGATGGACCAGCCCGCTGGGCGACCTGATGGGCGACTTTCAAAATCCCTTTGTCAACGCGGGCCTGTCCATCTTCTGGTTTGTCTTCAAGGTATTCTGCTTCCTGTTTCTCTACGTCTGGGTGCGCGGCACGCTGCCCCGCTTCCGCTACGACCAACTGATGAGTTATGGCTGGCGCTGGCTCATGCCGCTGGCCATGTTGAACATTGTGGCCACAAGCCTCTGGCTTGCGTATCACTGATTTACACTTGGGAGGGATTCCGGCAGTCGAGCTGCCCGCTCCATCGTCCTTCCCCTTAACCGTCCGGCCACTCTTTCGCCGGCCATTGCTTCACCTTTAAGGCACGATGCACCTGATCCTGTTCTTCCTTTTTGCCGGATTCTGCCTGGCCGGGGCCATCAATCTCCTCGTCCAGAGCCATCCCATCAACAGCGCTCTCTCGCTGATTGTGGTCATGACCTCGCTGGCGGTTCTCTACCTGCTGCTGGGCGCGGAGTTTCTGGCCGCCGCACAGATCATCGTCTACGCCGGCGCCGTGATGGTGCTGTTCACCTTCGTCGTCATGCTGCTCAACGCCGGGCGCGAAGAGCGCACCATGGGCAGCCGCGTCGCACGCGCCGTCGGCTTCCCGGCGGTCGTCGTCCTCTTTGCCATTGCCGCCACCGTGATTCTGAATACGCGGCAGATGGGCGTGGCCGCGCTGAGCGACGGCATCACCACCGTCGACGACCTGAGCCGCGTGCTCTTCCACGAGTTGCTGCTGCCCTTTGAAGTGACCTCGGTGCTCATCCTCATCGCCATCCTCGGCGCCGTGGCCCTGGCGCGCCACGGCCACGGAGAACCGGACGGCGAATCGGAAAGGACGGTGGGCAAGTGAACGCACTTTTCTCGCAGGAAGTTCCGCTCATCTTTTATCTGCTGCTGAGCGCGGCCCTGTTTGCGCTGGGTATTGTGGGCTTTCTCATCAAACGCAATCTCATTACTGTCTTCATGTCCATTGAGCTCATGCTCAACGCCGTCAACCTCTCCTTTGTCACCTTCGCCCATCAGTGGCACCAGGTGCGAGGCCAGATCTTTGTCTTCTTTGTGATGATGGTGGCCGCGGCCGAAGCAGCCGTGGGCCTGGCCATCATTATTGCCGTCTTCCGCGCCCGCGCCACACTGGCCGTCGACCGTATCGACCTGATGAAACTATGAACGGATCTCTTCATCTCTGGCTGATTCCGCTTTTGCCATTCGCGGGATTTCTGATCAACGGGCTCCTCGGCCGCCGTATGCCGAGGCCCTTGGTAACCGCGGTGGCGTTGCTGGCGCCGTTGGCTTCCTTTGCAATTGTTGCCGTCGCAGCTTTAAATTTCTTCTGGCACATTGGCAACTTTGCTTCCGTCCTACCCTTTACGGAAACCTGCCCCATCGCCTGGATCAGCGTCGGTACCCTTCACATCGAATTCAGCTTGGTCCTCGATCAACTGTCTCTCGTCATGCTGCTCGTCGTTACTGGTGTCGGCCTCCTGATCCACGTCTACTCCGTCGGCTACATGGCCCATGACAAAGGCTACGCGCGCTACT
>Ga0302278_10002975_pt1 | contig 19046 bp, 16 predicted proteins | sample III_Bog_N3_2_FD_194543 | JGI IMG/M metagenome (GOLD analysis project Ga0302278, IMG submission 194543) | Peat permafrost microbial communities from Stordalen Mire near Abisko, Sweden - III_Bog_N3_2 | ecosystem: Environmental > Terrestrial > Soil > Wetlands > Peat | place: Sweden: Abisko...
TGCCGAGCGTAGCTGGTAATGATCCTGGCGTTGTGCGGCAGGTTGTAGTCCAGGCCAAAGTCGGCTCGCTGCGTATTCACCATCGGCAGGCCATCGCTGACAACCGTGTCGCGGCGGAAGGTCTGCTGCATGCGAAACAAAGGCTCGAAACGGCCAATTACGCTATCGAGACCGCCAAATGCCTTGGTGCGATAGTCGGCCTCAACCCAGTATCCCTGTGCATGATGACCGCGCGCGCCCTCCGCACGCAGCCTGAACGTGGTATCTCTGGGCTCCCACCAGAGATGCGCGCCATAGAAGTTTTCATGAGTCCCCTGTAGCAACCGGTCATACGAAAGTCCAAGCTCAAGACGCTGCTCCGGCAAATAAAGACTGCCTCGTCCGCCTGACCCACGCTGGGCGGGGAAATACTCGTTTGCGCTGCGCGTTGAATAGAACCACGTGTAGTCGATCGAGTATTTGTTACGTTGAATGGCATTTCCTCGAAGCTGGCCTCCGAGACCATTGCCGCTGGAAAAGATGCCGAGAGGAAGAATCAGCGGGCCATCCTGAAAGTTTCCGATCCATATCGGACTGAGCCGCTCGTTGTAGGTGTTGAACGGAGTTAGATATTCGCCGCCGACGATGGTCAAGTGGCTCGATGCGACATAATCGCCCTGCAAGTAACTGAGGCCGACAAAGTGGAAATGCTTGTACGCTGACTGATTGCCGCTTTCAGGCGTGAAGAACTCCAGCAAGGCGGCGCGCGACTCGACGAGAAGATGGGAGCCCAGCGGCGCGGCGAGCAGCGGTTCAATGTTGGGCAGATACTCGGTTTTGCCGCCATTCGTGCTGGTCAGGAAAGCGGCGCCTCCAGAGATGAGCGGCGTGTCCTGCGCGGTGGCCAATCTTCCAGTCGAAAGGACGGCCAGCGCGGCTAAGACACTGCACACTCCAAATGCCGATGCGCGAAGTACACGGTCGAAAGTCAAACACAACATACCAGCAAACGTAGCCGATTGCGCCATCGCATGTGTCGCTCGATCGTCTGCGCTTTGTCAATTGATTGTCACTTCGCGTTAATGTTCTCAGATGCGTGGGACGGGACCTGCAAGAGATTCGGCGAGGAGTTGTTGCGGCGTTTCCGCGACTGCTCCCCGGCAGGGAATCATTGCAACAATTCGGTGACAATCGACTTACAGCGACATGACAAGCCGGGGTCCGGACCTGACTACATTCAATACATCGCGTGGTTCCTCCACGATGTTCGCGCAGGCCGTCCGCATTGGCGAAAGACAAGGCGGAATGCCAACCAGAGTGGAGATGCGATAGGGCGCTGCCCGGAATCCTTTCTAGAGGAATTACGAATGAAGCTGGTGTCATCCCCGCGAACGATCTTTGCCGCAATGCTTGTAACAGCTCTTCTGCTGATTCACGCCGCTCCCGCCCAAAACACTCCGCGTCGTATCCAAGTGACGGCGAAACGTTTTACATTTACTCCCGGAGACATCACCTTGAAGAGAGGCGAACGAGTTGTACTGGTATTGACCAGCGCCGACGTGCAGCACGGTATCCGGATCAAGGAGCTCGGCGTTGATATCAAAGCCGGCAAGGGCCAGACGACCGAGTTTGCATTTACTCCGGATAAGGCCGGCACGTTTGTCGGTCACTGCTCTGTCTTCTGCGGTTCGGGCCACGGGTCAATGGCGCTGACCCTTCACGTTGTGGACTAACCCCATGTTGCGCGCTGTCTTTTTCATTCTGGGCGCAATGCTGCTGGTCCTGCTGCTCGCAATATGCATCGGCGCGCCATTTATCAACTGCAAGGCTGACCCTCCAGGCAAACAAGAAACCGTGGTCATGAACTGGGCCAAGCATAGGATCCTGGTGCACAACAAGACACAACGGAGCCCGCTAAACAACAACGCCGCAACAATTGCCGATGGCAAGGAAGCGTTCTCGCACTATTGCGTGGCGTGCCACGGTCTCGATGGGCAGAACACCGGTGTTCCATTTGCCGATCGCATGTCGCCGCCGGTGCCTTCCCTGGCCGGAAGAGATGTGCAGTCGTACACGGACGGGCAATTGAAGTGGATCATCGACTATGGCATTTGGCCTTCCGGGATGCCGGGTTCGAAGAACATGCTGAGCGACGACGAGATATGGTCCATCGTGATTTATCTGCGCCACCTGCCTCAAGCGGGCAGCCTGGGCGAACCGGAGATGTACACCCACTAACGCCATGGATTCCACCAATCCCAACTCGACGCGCAGTTCGCTCAGCCGTGCATTTCAATTGCGCGAGGCGGTCCTCATGGTCTTTCGAGATCCGGTGCCGGCAGAGTTGACACGCTTGCTGCATCTCTCGCACAAAGAGTGGCAGCCGCTGCTCTCTTGGTTAGATACGAGTGGGCTGGCATTGTATTTTCTCGATCGAATGAAGGCGCTCAACAGATTGGATACCATGCCGGAACCAATTCTCGATCGGCTCCGGAAGAACCTCGCGGACAACTCGAGGCGAATAGATGGAATGATCGCCGAGTCCGTCGCGCTTCAGCGCCGGTTTCAGGATGCAGGGCTCTCGTATGCGGTGCTGAAAGGATTCTCGTTGTGGCCTATCTCGGTGCCCAAACTGGAGCTTCGCTCGCAGATCGATCTTGACTTCCTCGTGGCGGAGGAACATGCATCGGAGGCGAGGAGAATCCTTGAAAGCACTGGATACGAGCTCACCGCCATGGCGGGAGAATCTGGGCGGAGCTGGGAGTTCGAGACAGGCGAGAACTATGCGCCCTCGCTGGACAACCTCTACAAGAGCGGAATGAGACGCTCGACGGATTTGCATATAGAGGTCGTTGACGCCTCTGGCACCTCGCGACTTTCGCGAACCGAACAGGTCTCCTTTCACGGCGTAAATATGCCGGTGCTATCGCCGGTCGACCTTTTTCTTGGACAAGGGCTTCACGTCTATCAGCACGTATGCTGCGAGCATGTGCGCAGTGCGCATCTCCTTGAGTTCTACCGCCATGTTATCGCGCGCCGGCGCGACGGCGTCTTCTGGAGCAGGTTGCGAGAGCGCGTTGCCGACGACGAGGAGACGTGCGTGCGGCTCGGCATGGTGATACTTCTCATCTCGCGCTTGATGGGACGATTCGCTCCCGAGGAACTTACTCGCTGGACCGTCGGCCGCCTTTCCGCTACAGCAGCACTTTGGGTGGATCGGTACGGCACGCGGACGGCTTTGGCGAGTTTTCCCGGCACCAAGTTGTACCTGCTTCTGCAAGAGGAAATGAAGCCAATGGGATTGGCTGCGAAGCGTTCCCGCGTGCAGGCGCTATTGCCCAGCCGATTGCCGCGGCTCATTGCGAGGAGTGTTCCTGGGCAAACCTTTTCAACACGCATGAAGCAATACCAGATACAGGTTGGCTTTTGCTGCTTCAGGGCGCGCTTTCACTTGGTTGAAGGAGTTCGTTATCTCTGCGAGTCGATCCTTTGGCGGCAGCATATGAATCGGGTGTCCCAATGATCGCTTCTTCCATCTTGTCGCTTCGAAGGCTGCGCCGCCTTGTCCTGCAAGCACTTCTGGTAGCGGTTGGCCCGGGCCTCTTTGCGCTTGCGCAGTCGCCGCAGAACTCATCGACAGCAACCGATCCGAACTCCTCCATGCCGGCGACAGATCAGCGGAGCGCCGGGCCCTCCGCGAATGTCGCGAATGGAGCGAATGCTGGGACCAGCGCGAATACCGGAGCCAACGCTGCATCGGCAAGAGGAACGGACGCAACGGACGCAGGTAATCAGAGCCTGGGTACTCCTGCGATTCTCTCCGCCGATCGGATTTTCGCCATCCTCGGTTCACAGCCCGATGCCACGGTGGAATTAAAGTCCATGATCTCTGACCTGGCACAGCAGCAAGGCGCGCCAATCCAGGCCGATTCGATTACAGACGAGATGCTTTACAGCAGGATCGCATCGGACCCGCAATTGCGGATGAACATTACCACCTTCCTGCGCGCGCGGGGCTATGTCACAGACGCCGACCTCCAAAGCTATGCTTCCGCCGAAACCGATGAAAATGGCCTGTCCCCTTTTCAGAGAATGCCGATGAATGGTCAGGCCTCGCAACGGATCGGCTTTCCCTTGAATCCATTGCTCACAGACTCGTATGGGCAGTATTACAGCGGAGCCACGGGCACAAATGGATTTGGAACAATGCGCAATAACACGATGCGTAATCCCGCAGGCGATCAATTCGGCAACGCTCATGCAAACTCGCAGAACAACACCACCAGCGAACCACAAGTGTTGCATCGACCCACGCCCTACAACCTGAGAGCACTGCGCGATCTTTATGCGCAGTTACCGGAGCAGGGTGGGCCGTTAAAGCGGTTTGGCTCCGATGTGTTTCTGCAACGCAATGGACTTATTGCAAACCAGATTGCTTCCACTGGGCGCGAAACGCCGCTGGATGTTCCAGCGGGCCCAGGCTATGTTGTAGGGCCTGGTGACAGCTTGTCCATCGACCTGTGGGGCGGCACCTCGCAAAGCCTGACGCGCGAGATCGACCGCGAGGGTCGTCTAGCACTTCCGGAGTCGGGCGCGGTGCAGGTGGCCGGACTAACTCTTGAGCAGGTCCGTAACGTGGTTTTGGATGCGCTGAGGAAGCAGTATCGCAACGTGCAGGTAGCGGTGACGGTTGCTCATCTGCGAAGCATCCGCATCTATGTAGTTGGCGATGTGCAGAGGCCGGGCGCATACGATATCAGCTCGCTGTCATCTTCGCTGAATGCGCTCTACGCAGCCGGCGGCCCAACGGGTACTGGATCGCTGCGTGTACTCCGGCATTATCGCGGCAAGCTGTTGGTCGGCGAGATAGACCTCTATGACTTCCTTCTACACGGCGTACAGAATGAAGATCGGCTCGAAGCAGGCGATACCGTACTCGTGCCCCCTGCGGGGCCAGAGATTGCTGTTTACGGCGCCGTTAGAAGGCCGGCAATCTACGAACTGAAGGGCAAGGCCACACTTGAGTCTGTACTCGATGACGCCGGAGGTGCAACCGTTGCCGCCGAGCTAGGCCACATTGAGATTGACCGCATCGATGCAAACAGGCAGCGCGAGACCGTGAGCGTTGACCTGCCTCCATCCGCAAGTATCGAGAATGCCAGCGCAGCCATTGCAGCTTTTCCCGTCTATGATGGCGACCGCGTGCATGTTTCAGCCATCCTGCCTTATAGCCAGCGGGTTATCTATTTGCAAGGGCATGTTGTCCGTCCAGGGAGTTTGTCGTATCGCGACGGCATGCGCCTCGGCGATGTGTTGCACAGTTATCGCGACTTGCTGCCGGAGCCCGCGGACAAAGGCGAAATCGTGCGGCTCACCCCGCCTGACCTGCATCCCGAGACAATCGAATTCAACGTCCCCGATGCTCTGATAGGAAACTCGAGTCTCGCACTGCAACCGTTTGACACCATACGTATCTATGGTCGCTACGAGGCCGATGCACCGAAGGTAACCGTGGGCGGCGAAGTATTGCGGCCTGGAACCTACCTCCTTGCGGCAGGCATGACGACAGCGCAATTGGTGCGCATGGCTGGCGGGTTCAAGCGGGATGCACTGCTGGACAACGCCGACTTGACCAGCTACAGGATCGTGAGTGGATCGAGCGTCGTCAGCGAACGGACATCGGTTCGCATCGGCGATGCGGTCAGTCGCGACAGCAGCGGAGCGGATGTGCCTCTCAAGCCGGGCGATGTACTGACCGTGCATCAGATCTCGGGTTGGGACGACATCGGCGCGTCCATCATGATCGAGGGCGAAGTCGCCCATCCGGGCAACTACGGCATTCAGCAGGGCGAGCGGCTAAGTTCCATTCTGCGCCGTGCGGGCGGACTCAGAGACACCAGTTATCCTGCGGGCGCAGTACTGCTCCGCGAGGAAGTGCGCAAGCTTGAAGAGAAGAGCCGCGAAGAGCTGATTCGACAAATCGAAACAAGTTCCACCGCAGCGCGCATCAGTCCCAGCCTCGGCTCCGGCGATAATTCGGCAACGCTGCAACTGATCGCTCAACAGCAGGAGCAGGTGCTGGGGCGGCTCAAGAGCGAGCCCGCAAGCGGGCGGCTGGTAATTCACATTGGAAGCGAGATTGCAAGTTGGGAAAACACTTCCGCCGACATTGAAGTACGCGCCGGGGATGTACTGCGCATTCCCAAGCGTCCTGGGTTTGTGCTGGTAAGCGGACAGGTTTATAACAGCACCGCGATTACGTTTTCACCGGACAAGACAGCAGGATGGTACTTGCGCCGTGCCGGTGGCGCAACGGAAATTGCCAACACCAGGGACATCTTTATCATCCGCGCAAATGGCTCCGTGGTTGGGCGCGGCTCGGGTACCTGGCTTGAGCACGATGTGCTGGCAACGCGGCTTGATCCGGGCGATGTAGTCGTGGTACCGCAAAAGATTATTGGCGCATCCGTATTCTGGCGCAATCTACTTACAGTTGCGCAAATAACATCCTCGATCGCCATTACCGCGGCCGTGGCGGGTTTGCTATGAGCACTCAAAACGGTTCTCAAACAATTGCCTCCGGCGAATTGGAGCGCGATCGCATCGCTTCCCGACCGGTTGAAGATCTAAACACCGTCATAAGCGACGGCTCACAAACCCCCGGAACAGTTCCCAACTGGGTCGGCAACACTTCCCTGCTGTGGCATAAGCGCCGCGCGCTCGCACGCGTTGCAGGCACATCGCTGGCGTTGGCGCTCTTGCTTGTCTTCCTGCTGCCAAAACAATACGAGTCCAGCGCTCGCATCATGCCTCCTGCAAATTCTATGGGTGGCGCCGCAGTTCTAGCTGCGCTCACTGGACACTCAGCAGGGGCCCTGGGAAGTCTTGGCATGCTGGCCGGTGGGCTGCTCGGCGGCGGCGGCAACACCGCACTGTTCATCGACCTGCTGCGTTGTAAATCGGTGAGCGACCATTTGATCGATCGCTTCGCTCTGCAGCACGTCTATCGCAAGCGCTATCGCATCGACACTGAGAAGTTCCTTGCCCGGCGCACGGCAATTGTGGACGACAAAAAGAGTGGCGTCATCACGCTCACCGTCACCGATACTGACCCAGTTCGCGCGCGAGACCTTGCACAGGGCTATCTGGACGAGCTGAATCAGCTGGTGAACAGAACCAATACTTCATCTGCCCACCAGGAGCGGTTGTTCATCGAGAAGCGACTGCATGAAGCACAGGGCGACCTTGAAAAAGCGCAGCAGCGGATGAGCGAGTTCTCCAGCACCCACGCGACTATCGACATCAAGGAACAAGCGCGCTCGATGGTTGACGCTGCCTCGCGTCTCGAAGCGGAGCTGATTGTGGAACAAGCTGCGCTCGACTCTTTGCGCCAGATGTATGGCGACGAAAATGTGCGGGTGCGCTCGGCGCAGGCGCGCATAGCCGATCTAAAGACGGAAATCGCAAGAATGGGCGGATCGTCAAAGCCTCTGCCTGCGGAAGACAGTAATGCAAGCACGCCCGGAACAGCGACCAATCCGAGCGACGACCTCTATCCTCCATTGCGTCAACTGCCGCGGCTGGCAGTGCCATACGCCGACCTCTACCGCGAAGTGCAAATACAGGAATCCGTCTACGAATTATTGACGCAGCAATTTGAAGTGGCGCGTATTCAGGAAGCAAAAGATGTTCCCGTCGTGAGCGTAATCGACTCGCCGGCGGTTCCGGAGAAGAAGTCGTTCCCTCCTCGATTACTCCTGGCGCTTCTGCTTACAGTTGCATCGGTCGCCGTTGCTTCCGCATTCTTTCTTATTCAACGGCAATGGCTGCGGGTTCCGGCAAACGATTCCCGAAAAGTGCTTGCCAACGAGATCGGCCACAGTTTCCATGCTTGGGTGCGGACATTGCCGTTCCTGGGAAGGAGCGTGCGATGAGGGCGCACCTTTCCAATGCCGCTTACGGAATCCTGGACTACGGAGCATATCCCATTGGTATGCTCGCGATTGCGCCGATGGTTCTGCATAACCTCGGGCTGGCCAAGTATGGCGTGTGGACCGTGGCAACTGCCGCGGTAAGCATTGGCGGAATTATTGCATCTGGATTTGGAGACGCGAATATTCAACACGTAGCGAGCCGGCGCGGCGCTGGAGAACAGCAGTTAGTGCTGCGCGCAGTCCGCAGCATGATGGGTATCAATCTGGCTCTTGGCGTGGCGTTGGCAACCATGGGGTGGGTGATCTCGCCCCTTGCGGCTGCGCATCTGGCCGCCGCCGATGAGAACCTGCGCAACTCCTGTTTGTGGTCTCTGCGCATTGCAAGCGCGATGATGGCTGTACGGGCGGTCGAAAGCGTGTGCATCAGCACACAACGCGCGTTTGAGCGTTACGGAGCGGCGGTACGAATCAGCATACTAGCCCGGCTGCTTGCACTTGTTGCCGCCGCAGGAATCGCCCTGATGTTCCGAAGCGTAATCGCGATTATGGCGGCGACCGGCTTTCTAATGCTGGCAGGATTATTGCTGCAGTTGTCGAAGCTGAAACATATGTTGACAGCCGACACTTTGACGCCCGCATTCGACCGCGATGCCATGCGAGCACTTTTCAGCTTTGGAGCCTTCAGCTGGCTACAAGCGGTTGCTTGCCTTGTCTTCAGCCAAGTGGATCGCCTCATGCTCGGCGTTTCATTGGGCGCCGCCGCTGTCACCTCGTACGCTCTCTGCGCACAAATGGCGCAACCCATCTACGGCTTTGCGGCATCGGGTTTGCACTTCCTGTTTCCGTACCTGTCGAACCGCAACGCCGCATTGGATACGGCTTCTATCAGGACTCCGGTACTGATCGCATTTGCCTGCAACGCTCTCTTTGTCGGGGTAACCACAGCAGCATTGCTCATGCTCGGCGAGCGCATTCTGCATGTGTGGGTAGGCGCGGCCATTGCACAGGCCGCGACGCCGATACTGCCTACAATTATCTGGAGCTCGGCGCTGCTTGGTCTGAATGTGACTGCAACCTATGCCCTGCTCGCGCTGGGCCGCGTACGCACAGTTACCTTGTTGAACCTGACCGGCGGCGCGGTCATGCTGCTCATGATGCTCTATCTCACGCCGCGCCTCGGCGTCCGAGGTATCGCGATTGCAAGACTGAGTTATTCGCTGATACCCCTTCTTTTGTACATCCCTCTGCTGCTGCACCTCAACCGAAAGCCTGCGCTGACTCGTACCCTATCTCTGCTGGAACCAGTCGGGGAGCCACAATGAACGCCGACGCCAAAGCTATCGCGCCCAGCGTGGACTCTGCGCTCTCGCCTGCGTTGCTGTCGGCGAGCGCGGGCTTCTTCTTTGCTTTCCGGCTGTTCAGTGTGCTCCTCGCGGTGCGTGGGTTCGGGCAGGACGCAACGGTGGGGGTGGGCGCAAGCCTTGCTGTGAATTACCTGCTGTTTGCATTCGTTGCATTTTATTCAATGGGACCAGCCCCTCGAACCTTGCGCTCCATGTTGCGGGCGCCGTGCTCGCATTGGGTGCTTTTTTTCTTGTGCTTCACATGCGCCAGCTTGCTCTGGAGTTCTACCGTATCGCTGCCGGCGGCTGCCGCTTTTTGGTTTGCCATGGCATCCGATACGGCGATTGTTGTGCTTCTGCTCCGCATCGGTCCAGTGGATGCGGTGGTCAACGGAGTGATGAAAGGCTATGTCTGGGGCGCGTGCGCGATTGCGGCAGTAGCGTGGCTGCTTCCTTCCCAGAGCGACCTTCGATTGGGCGACGAGGAGTTGCTGGGGCCGAACCAGATTGGCTATGCCTGCGCCTTTGCCTTTTTCTTTGCGCAATACCTGATGCGCCGCAAAGCGGGCAACTTGGTCGTGCCTGCATTGCTTCTGGTGGTAACTCTGCTTCGCAGCCTGAGCAAAACTACGATCGTTGCCTTCGCCGTTGGGCAAGCTTACATCCTTGTGCGCGACCGGTCGATCAGCCGAAAGAACAAATTGCTGATTACACTTTCCGCAGGGCTTATTCTTGCCCTCTTCTGGGGACTGCTTGCAAGCTACTTCGACATATACACCAACGCCGGCAGTCAGGCGGAGACCCTCACGGGGCGGCTCGCGATCTGGGCATACATGCTGGACGAGGCTATCCAGAAACCATGGATCGGTCACGGCTTCCACTCCGTATGGAAGGTGATTCCGCCATTTGGCTCGGACCAGTTTGAAGCGCGGCACGCTCATAACGAGTTGCTGCAACAGTTCTATGCATATGGAGCCGTTGGCGCGTTCATGCTGATGGCCATCTACGGGAGCCTTTGGCGCAACCTCCGCAGGCTTGCCGATAGCCCGGTCAAGACGATCTTCCTCGGCATGCTTCTATTTGTTTTGGTGCGCGGTCTGGCCGATACCGAAGTATTCGACCTTTCGCTTCCAATGTGGACCATTGTGATGATGGGCTCCCTCATGGAACAGGCACGCGCCGGAAATGAAGGGTTGGGATGAAGGTCTTAATTGCACTTGCATCCAGCTCAGGTCAACTCTCCGGCGTACCCAGGCACGCCATCAACCTGGCGCGATGCCTTCTGTCGCGTCCTGAGATTAGCCAGGTACATCTGGTGGCCGCTCCATGGCAACAGAGCTTTGTGCGAGACGCTGCGCCGTGCGGCAACCCGCGGCTTCATCTGCATACAGCGCGCGTCGGCAACAGTGCATTGAGCCGCAACTTGTGGTTCTATTCGCATCTTCCCAAGCTGGCCGCTGAACTTGATGCCGATATCGTTCACCTTGCATACCCGGTGCCCGTGCGGTCGGGCCCGTTTCAATGCCCGGTGGTGGTAACGCTGCACGACCTTTATCCATACGACATTCCCGATAACTTCGGCTTTCCAAAAGTACTCTTCAATCGCGCCGTTTTGCGCCAGTGCCTGCGAAGAGCAAATGCCATCGCGTGTGTCTCCCAATGCACGCTGTCCCGCCTTCAAAGCCTGTTTCCGCAACAGGCACGGAAGGCGACTGTGGTCTACAACTCGGTTGCGGCCCGCGCATACGAGGGAAGCGAAACCACGCTGCCGCAGTGGAGCGCCAAGCCATTCCTGCTGTGTGTTGCGCAACACCGGCGCAACAAAAACATCCTGCTGGCGTTGCGTGTCTTTCAGCGCCTTATTTGGACTCGACGCCTTCCCGCCGGGACGCAACTCTTCATTGTTGGAATCGAAGGTCCCGAAACAGCAGCAATCGAAGACTTCATTGCAACCTCATGCCTTGCTCATAGCGTGGTGTTGTTGAACGGGATCACCGATGCGCAATTGCAGTGGTGCTATCGCAATTGCACTCTTTTGCTTGCGCCGTCATTGATCGAAGGCTTCGGCTTGCCTGTTGCCGAAGCGCTGCTTGCCGGATGCCGCGTTGTCTGCTCCGACATTCCCGCGTTTCGCGAGCTGGCGAGCGATAACTGCAGCTTCGTCCCTCTTGGCCCGCAGCAGGTTGAGGCATTCGCGGACGCGGTCCTGGCAACGCTTCTCAAGCCTCCACCACGACCAGTTGCGTTTCCCCAGCTTTCTCCGCCGGTCATCGCGGATGAGTATATGCGTATTTACAGTGCGCTATTGCCTTCGCCCACAGTTGGAAGGCACCCATCGGCATCCGCTCCTTCCTCCGCAGAAAGGCAGCACATTTTATGAACTTCGAATCAAGGCGCGCTACCGCTAAGGTTCTCGGAATCCCGGTTGACCCGCTCGACATGGAAACCGCAATTGCGCGGGTGAATGAAGCACTGGATAGACGTACGGGCGGAAACATCTTCATGATCGGCGTTCATGGCATCATGGAGGCGCAACGCGACTCGGCGCTGGCTCAGGTATACGCTCGCGCCACCATGATGGTGCCCGACGGCACACCAACCGTATGGATAGGCCGTTGGCAAGGTTTTCACAAGATGCGGCGAGTGGCTGGTCCCGATTTGATGCTCGAGGTATTCCGCCAAAAGCAGTTCGCCAATTGCACGCACTTTCTCTATGGCGGCAAAGAGGGCGTGGCCGAAGAGCTGCGCGAGAAGCTCACGCAACGCTTCCCATGGGTGCGCATTGCAGGCACTTACACGCCCCCTTATCGCGATCTGACAGATGAGGAGGAAGAGTCGCTGGCCGCCCGAATTCATCAGCTCAAGCCTCACATCGTCTGGGTAGGAATCAGCACGCCTAAGCAGGAGCGTTTTATGACGCGCTTTCTTCCGCTTCTCGAATCCACTCTGATGTTCGGCGTCGGTGCCGCCTTTGACTTCCACACTGGCCGAATCAAGGATTCGCCTCAATGGGTGAAACATGCGGGCATGCAATGGCTGCACCGCTTGATTCAGGACCCGCGCCGCTTGTTTTGGCGCTACTTTCGCAACAACACCGCATTCGTCTGGCATATGGCATTACAGTTAACGGGCTTGCGTAGCTATCCCCAAACAAAGTTGGACCCCGAATTCCGTGTGCGCCCTCAACCAGCGCCAGACAGGTAATGCCACTGCTTTCACCTTATCCGTCAACCGACACCATAAGCGCCTCTATTAGGACTGCACCCGCAAGCGCGGCCTCCCCGTCATTTCTGTTAGACTGCTCGCAACTTGCATAAAGGACGACAAGCATGCGGCAACCAGTGAGAGCCCTCATCGCTACTCTTTTGTTCGGCAGTGCGTCCATTCTGGTCCACGGACAATTTCAGGATCCTACAGCCGAAGAACTGCGCATGACCTCCGATCCAAAAGCGCCCGGCGCGGCGGCTGTCTATCTCTACGTGGAAGAGAAGACCGACGATGCCGTACACTTCCACTCCTATTACGCGCGGATCAAAGTGTTGACTGAAAAAGGAAAAGAGCTGGCGACAGTTCGCGTGCCCTATGAGCACGGGCAGTACACGGTCTCCGCCATCCAGGGCCGCACCATTCACTCTGACGGCTCCATTGTGAGCCTGGCGGCGAAGCCGTCGGATCTGATGGCCTTCAAGGGAGGCGGGCATCAATACAACCAGATGACGTTCAACCTGCCAAGCGTGGAAGTTGGCAGCATTCTGGAATACCGGCTCCAGATTCGTTACAGCGAGGACTCTGTATCGTCCCCGGAATGGATCATCCAGCAGCCTTATTTTGTTCACAGGGCGCATTACTTCTTCAACCCAACCTTCAACGTCGGCAGGCAAGTGGTGGATGAGCACGGGCAAATTGCCGACGGCCTGATGTACTCGACGCGCCTCCGATCTGGAGCGCAGGTCGTACAGGATTCGCTTCACCGATACACTCTCGATGTCACGGATATTCCGCCGTTGCCGAGCGGTGACTGGCTTCCTCCGCTGAACGCCGTCCGCGACAGAGTGATCTTCTTCTACACCAACGTCAACTCCGGTGCGGAGTATTGGGACCGCGAAGCAAAGTACTGGACTAAGAACGCGGAGCGCTTTACCTCGCCCTCCGGTGTCATCAAGAAGGCTGCCGCCGAGTTGGTGGCTTCGGGAGACAATGAACAGGCCAGAGCCCGCAAAATTTACGCGGCGGTAATGAAGATCGACAATCGCGACTTCGCCCATTCAGAGGGCGAAGAGTCAAAGCCGAAAGGCAGCAAGGACGCCGGCGCGGTTTGGAAGCAGCAAAGCGGAACCAGCGACGAAATTGCGCTTCTTTTCGTGGCCCTTGCCCGGGCAGCGGGATTGAGCGCCTGGCCGATGCAAGTGGTCAACCGCAATCGCGCTCAGTATGAGCCCACCTATCTTTCGACAGACCAATTTGACGATTACATCGCAGTGGTCGAGATCGATGGCAAAGACGTTTACCTGGACCCCGGACAGAGGATGTGCGCTTACGGCGCCCTAAACTGGAAGCACGAGATGGCCACCGGATTTCGCCTGACCGCCAAGGGCGTAACGATCGAAGCCACGCCGGCCGGGCCGCCGAAAGCAGCGGGCATCAAGCGGACAGCCGACGCCGCCATCGACGACCATGGTGCCTTAATAGGAATCGGGCGCTTTGTGCTTAGCGGTCAGGAAGCCCTGTATTGGCGCCAATTGGCTCTGCTTGAAGATTCGGCCGAACTATCCAAAGACTTCGCTGACTATGTGGCGGCAAACCTGCCCGATGGGGTAGCGGGAGCATTCAATGGCTTCGAGGGTCTAACGGACTATGAGTCGGATCTCACCGCCAATCTGAAATTCTCAGGTGTGCTTGGTTCCTCCACAGGCAAACGCTTGATTGTGCCTGGACTTTTCTTCGAGGCAAGAGGCAAACATCCCTTCGTTGAGGAGGATTCGCGGCAGGTTCCTGTGGATATGCACTATGCCACGATGGAACAGGATGAGGTCACCTACCATCTTCCCCCCGGAGTAAAGCTGGACAGTCTGCCGCAGGAACGCAAAATCGAGTGGACTGGCCGGATCGACCTGTCAATGAATGCGATGTCCGCTAACGACGCAGTCACGGTCAAGCGAACGTTTGTCCGCACCTCCGCATTGGTAGATCCGTCGCTTTACAGCAGCCTTCGCAACATGTACCAGCGAATCTCCTCGGCGGATCAACAACAGATTGTGCTGAGCCGCGCAGCCGATGCAGGCGCCAACTGATCTCTCGCCCGCAAACCGGATCTGACCCAGCGCCGAACTCCGCCGAATTGCCCAGGCTGCAGGGTTGACGGGCAAAGTTGTGGAGGCTATCATCGCTAACTTACCGGGATCATTCCACCCGGAACTAAGTCTCCTGATCCCAATCGCTTCCAGCCACAGCTCACGAAGGAGTTCTTTCCATGCCGGCTCCACGAATCCTCACCTGTCTCGCCATCCTCGCTCTCGCCTCGCTTCTCTCGGCGCAAACGTCCCCCACCGCCTACACCATCACCCAAGCTCTCCAGGGCCCCAATGCCGGAACCCAGACCATCTATCGCAACGGCACACAGGCCGTCATCGATACGAGAATGCTGGCTCAACCGGACGGCACCCCGGCCCAACACTCGATCGGCTTCTACGATCTGAAAACGGGCGTCTCGCACAGCTGGGATCCCACCGCAACGCCCATCAACTGCAGCGCCGGACACTTTTCCGGAGACTGGGGCGATCCCTTCGAAGCAACAAAGGAAATCACCGCCGGAATTGCCAGTGGCAAATTCAAGCCCGCCGGCGCTGAGACCGTCAACGGTATCCCCACCAGTGTCTATACAGGCTCCGATCAGGGAATGACCATCAAAGCCTGGCTCGATACGAAGGATGTTCTGCTCATCAAAGCCGGCTTCGGAGCTCCCGGCGCGGCACTGACTTATATGGTTGACATCCGCAGCGTCTCGCTCGCCCCGCCACCGGCATCCGTCTTTGCAATGCCCCCCGCCTGCGCGGGCGTCAAGCCGCCGCCCACTCCGGCCGAGATCATCGCCGATGAAACCGGCGACAGCGCTGACAACTACGTCAACGCCGGCGGCCCCGGTTCCAAAAACTCATGCTCCATCCTCATCCGCGTAGTCGCCGCCAAAACCATGGCCCCCGTCATGCGCCGTTGGCAGGCCGCCATCGACACCACCTTCAACCCGGACAATCCAAGCCCATACACTTTTGGAGTGGGCGACGACGGGACCTCCACTTTTTCCGGCGGCAGCATTCACGAAATCACCAGCCAGATCCACAACGACATGCTGCGAATCGACAATCCCCCCGACCACTTCAACCTGGCATTGAACGTCATGCAGCCTCACCGCGGTACCGCTGACACCCTCATATACCGCAAGTGCTTCGCGCCCGTCACCATGCTCTATTACATAATGAAAGACCCTGCCGACATCGGCGCAGGCGCAGACTTTCTCTACGCCAAAGCCGGCAAATACGCCGCCGCGCCCGCAAAATAACAAATCCCCCGGCCTAAAAACCGGGGGGCCTTTATTCCAGCAAAGCTTCACTCTATTGTTGACTCTTGAGGAATCGGCGCGCTAAAGTTGTGCTGTACTCGATAATAGGGGGGTTCTCGCAATGTCCAGTTTCAGCGTAGTCGATCTTCTCCAATCTTCAGGTCCCATTGCGCTGAATGAGCTCGTGATGCGTTTGTCAGAGGGACCCCAGGAAGCTGTGGCGGCTATCAAGATACTTCAAAGCGAAGGCATGGTCTCGATTTCCGGGCCTCTTGCGAAGAAATTCCTCCCTCTCAAGAGCGTTCAAGAGCCAACTGCCGGAGCCGCTGCCAGCGAAGCTTTCACCGACGACGAAATCATGCGAGCGTCCGACACCGTTATCGCGCCATCGAGAGCGAGTTTGGGCCGGATGTTTTCCAGATGATGAGCCAACTATCCATGAGCGCCGTGGATATACCCATTCTGAGCGGCGCTGCTTTGGCGTTGCTGTTCGCGGCATTCACGGTGCTTTACGATTGCCACGTCTCCATCCAGGATATTTTGAAGCGCGTGCCATTGCCGATCTACCGCGAACGCCCCGCCATCGCGGTTGCATTGGCCTGCGGTCTGGTTGCAGCGGTTGCTTTCTTCTTCACGAATGGGAGGGGTGACAGCCTCGTCGACTCCGTTCTGAGTCTCAAGCAGACGAACCCCTACTTACGTGGGCTAAGTGTTGGCTTGATGGTGTTGGTTTTGATACGCAGCAAGCTATCCAATTTCGAGGGTGCCGCGATAGGCGGCGAGTGGGCTTACAATAAAGGCCGGGAATGGGTGGTGGAATCGCTAAATACAAAATGGTGGGCCTTCAAAACTGCCTACTGCAATAGAAACCTTCCATCCGCTCTTGCTTCGTTTCCAGACCCGGCTTTCGAAACACAGGTTCTAGCCGGAATCCAGGCAATCATCCAAGTAAAACCTCAACTATATCAAGTATTTGTCCAAAGCCAGATTACCAACGTGGTTAAGAGCAGACCATCCATCCCATTCGATCCTGCCAGCGTTCAATGGGAAATCTACTATCGCACCTTGATGAATCTGGCTCTCGATTATGCTGGGGACGCTGTATTCTCCGGCTGGAAGAATTTCAGTTAAGCGGCAGGCAAGCGCTGGCTGCGCGGGGGTTGCGCGTGGCGCGGAAGGCTTGCGTGCATTGTCTGCAGGGCAACTTGCTGTTGCTGTTCATTTCACTCCTTCACTCGTTCACTGCACAGTAATCGCAACCTCGAAGTTCGCCCCCGCCGGCTTCACCTTCACCCAGATCACGACCTTGCGCCCCAGTTGTGCGTCCGGGTCCGCTGTGGCCTGCACCCAATTCCCAAATTTGTCCGCTGCCGCAGCCGACCCTTGATCACCTTGTAACCATGCAGGTCGAGCAGCTTCTCATAAAACGTCTCGATGTCTCCCCGCGGCGGCGCAGCCTCAAACGTGCTCTTTAGTTGCCCATACACCTTCCGCACGCCAAGCTTAGCGCCATCCACGCGCACCAGCCACTCGGGCCAAACAATATTCGCCGTATCCGGATAAACCGGCTTGTCGAACTTCTTCATCCCAGTGGTTTCTTTCGGCGGCCCCGTCTCGTGCGCCGGAAGTTGAACCAACCGCTGGTCGAATGTTGCCTTCGGCGAGCAAGTCACCTTCACCGCCGTATCCGCATTGCGAGCCCGGATCGAAATCGCCAGGTCACACTCCGCTGCCGACGCGCGAATGAAATATCCGTCGCCGGTATCGTTGGGCGCAAACGGCAGGCCCTTGGTTGCAACTAGCTTACGGAAATGGGCCAGAACATCCTGAATCGGGGCTTCAACCGTATATGCAACTTCAGCGCCGTTCGCCGTCAGCCGGCTTTGCGCCGTCACGCCCGGATAAGGAACCAGCCACGCGGGCATCTCAGGCGGTCCCTGCGCCCCGCACAGAGCGCTGGCACACGCCAGCAACAGCACCCAAATTAGCACTCGGCTCATCCGCATCAGTAGCCCCGCTTGACGCTATAGTCGTGCGTCGAAAACCGCATTGAAACGGTAATCGGCCCGTTCAGCACCGTGCGGTCACACGAGACTTCAATCAGCGTGTAGGCCCCTGGAAACCCATCCGGATAGTTATAGCCCTCAACGTCTGCCAGCGCATTCTGCTGTACCCCGGTGAATGTGTGCCCCGTCTGCAGTTTCGCCCTGGGCCGATACCCGTGCGCCGTCAGTAAATTCCGGTAGAAATCGAATAAATCCGTCATCGGCACATTGGTCGTGTACTGCTCCTTCATATAGGCATAATGCGCCGGATCGACGCCTCTCCTGGGCTGGAGCGCCGCGCCCCGTATTTGCGTCAGCCAGTCCGGCCAAACCAGCGGAGGAGCCGGCATATCGTGTTTGTCCTTGTTGAACTTTTCCGGCGGGTACTGTTCCTCATGCTGCCGAATCTTTTCCTGCCACGCCGATTGAGCCTGTGCTCTCGAGTCGCCCTTTAGTATCTCGATTTTTCCCGCGGGCGGGGCAGCCACCGCATCTACCCTAGCGGTGCAGCTCACCTTTGCATAAGTCCCATCAGCCCGGCTGCGAACCAGAATCAGCAGATCGCACTCCTTTGCCGCGGCGCGAATCGAAGTCCCCATCCCGTCCGGATTCGGCTGAAAGGCCAGCCCCTGCGCCTCAAACAGCTTGCGATAGTGCGCCACAACCTCAGCCGGCTGCGCATCCACGGTATAGATGGCTACAGCCGAAGAGTCGTCGGCCTGCACGGTAACTTCAGCGCCCGGATAATTTTCCAGCCACGCCGGCAAGGAGAATGTCCCCTGCGAGAACGCCGCAGTCAGCGCGAAAAGCGAAATTGTCAGCGCGAAAACAAAGCGAGACTTGGACAAAGAGCTGAACTCCTGCGCGTGAGCTGTTCCGGCAAATCTACAACCTTCCTCACCGCGACGCAAGCCAGACTCCCCCAATCCGGTTGAAAATCTTGACGGCAAAAACGACCGGCTCTTGACGAAGTCCAGCAGCAGCCCCTGTGACCCCGCGCAAAAGCCACCCATCCGCACGCAATGTTGCAGTGTCCGCGCTGCCGGCCATCCCACCAGAACTACACGGTAACAGCAGTCACACGATTTCTACCCTCGGCCTTCGACCGATAAAGTGCGTTGTCCGCAGCCTTTATCAGGACTTCTGGGGTGATTGCGGCCAGCACACGCCCACTCGCAACTCCAACGCT
>Ga0302278_10002981_pt1 | contig 19034 bp, 16 predicted proteins | sample III_Bog_N3_2_FD_194543 | JGI IMG/M metagenome (GOLD analysis project Ga0302278, IMG submission 194543) | Peat permafrost microbial communities from Stordalen Mire near Abisko, Sweden - III_Bog_N3_2 | ecosystem: Environmental > Terrestrial > Soil > Wetlands > Peat | place: Sweden: Abisko...
AGTCCGGCCGGGACCGGGCCGGCGCGCCGTGAAGTCGTCCTGCATGCGCGTGAGCTTGGCGGCGGCGTTGTCGAGCGTGCGCAGATCGGCGTTGATCAGGGCGATTTCGAAAATGGCCAGTTCGTCGCGATACCTTGAGTGGAAGACCGGGTCCATCAGCAGGCCGACCGCGTCGTACGGCCGGTGCAGGGGCTTTGCCACCGCGCGGGTGGCCAGCCAGGGGACAACGATTCCGAGGATGCCTTGAAAGAGTCTGGTCACGCGCTCGCCCCGCCTGGGCCGGACGCCGGCCCGGATTCCCGGCCCGTTGGGGCCGGTCCTGGGTGAAAACCAATCAGGCGCATTTTTTCATGTTCGTCGGACCGTTCCGGTGGTGGGCCATGAAGGCGGCCAACCCGTTTTTGCCCATGAATTTTTCAAGTTGCTTGGGCTCGGTTTTGAGCAGGTCGACCAGAATCAACCCGTCGAGGACATTGGAAAAATCCGGGTCCAGGTTGAATCCCAGCAGGCCGCCGCCGAGTTTGAGATATTGGCGCAAGAGCACCGGCACGCCTTTGCCGTCGGCCTCGATGCCGCCGAGCAGGGCGGCCATGTCGTCGATGTCCTCGACCAGCGAGGCGGCCGCCTTGCGCAGCCAGGGGTCGCCGCGCAAGGGCGTGCGCGGTTTCACCAGTCCGGCGAATTCCGGCAGACCGTGGGCCGCGCCGAAATATCCGGCCATCAGTTGCCTGGACGCGTCCTTGTATTCCGCCGGGATGCTCACCGGGCCGAACAGGTGCCGGTAGCGCGGGTTGGCGGCCACGTATGCGGCGATGCCTTTCCACAGGAGCAGCAGCGCGGAGTAGCTTTTCTGGTAGTCCGGAGCCACGAACGACCGGCCCATTTCCAGGGCCGGACTGACGCGCCGGAAAAAGTTCGGGGCGAATTTGAACAGGGTCTGGCAATACAGTCCCCTGGAGCCGAAGCGGGCGAGGATGTCGTCGGTGGCGCCCAGGCGGTAGGCTCCGGCCAGGGCGCGCGCTTCCCGGTCCCAGAGAAACAGGTGCAGGTAATGGGCGTCGAAGCGGTCCAGGTCGCAGGAGCGGCCCGTGCCCTCGCCGGCCTTGCGGAAGGTCAATTCCCGCAGGCGGCCGATCTCGCGCAGGCCGAGCGGTATCTGGGCGGCCGTGGCGATGACCGCGTCGAACGCGCCCGAGGCGATCAGGAACTGCTGCTGCGGCAGTCCGGCGATCTCGCCGGCCAGGATGTCCGGATGCACGGCTCCGACCAGGGCTTCGTTGCGGGGAGGCGGCTGCATGGGGAAAAGTTTCGGTTTTTTCGGGCGGTCGTCGCCGGCGCCCAGGATCAGGGTGCGCAGCCGCAGGTGGCGCATGACCTCCCGGGAATCGCCGAAGCGCTGGATGCGCCCCGCTTCGAGCGGGGCGCCGATGCGTACGCCCACGGGCTTGCTGCGCTTGTTCATGATTTCGCGGGGCAAAAGCGCGGTGCGCAGGCTGGAATGGATGAGCCCGGCGGCCTGGAACAAGGGGCCGTTGGCGCCCTCGAAGCAGATCGGCAGGACCGTCGCCCCGGATCGTTCGATGAGCCGGGCGATGTTCGGATTCCAGAGCGGTTCGGCCACCTTGCCTTGGCTGAGCTTCAAGCTGGCCACTTCCCCCGCCGGGAAAACGCCCAGGGCGCCGCCGGCCGAAAGCCAGCGCAGGGACTGGCGAAGCGGCGCGATATTGCGCATCGGCGCCCCGGGACCGGCGAAGGGGTCGACGAAGATGAACAGGTCCGCGAGTTCACGGATGCGCCGCAGAATGGAATTGGCCATGATCTTCACGTCCGGCCGTACGCGCAGGAGGATTTCCGCCAGGATGATGCCTTCCAGGCCGCCGAAGGGGTGGTTGCAGACGACCACCAGCGGACCCTCTTTCGGGATGCGCTCCAGAGCCTGGGGGCTTATTTCGTAGCGCGGGCCGATGGCCCGGATGGTCGCGGCCAGGAATTCCGGAAGATTGCCGCCTCGCGGCAGGGATTTGTAGAGGTTGTCGATCTTGTCCAGGGACAAGAGGCGTTCCAGGGGGGCGGCCACGGCGCGGACCATGGTGCGTTTGAGAGACGGAACGCCGGCCGTCTCCAGACGAAGCGAGGCGCGGGATTGTATTTGTGCGTCCATGGCGGGCTCCGTGTTGCGCCGGTTTGACGGCGGTTCCGGTTTGGGCCTGGCGGCCCGTTCGCTGGGCAATCATTATCCCGCGCGCTCCGCGGGTTGGTGACGCATTGGCGATGATCGTGTGAAGAAACGGTGAAATGAGGCGGATTACGAAAGAATTCCGGGCTCGCGGCGAGCGCGGGCAGGTCGGGGCGCGTGAGGCGGGAATCGGAAAGGGCGTACAAAGCGGCAACGGGCGGAGAAAGGCGGCGGCCGGCGCCGTCGCGCCCGGGCCTCGGCCGGGAAAAGCGCGGGAGAAAGGGCCGGGACGAGGCGAAACGCTCTTACGAGGATTTCTCCATGATGACGGTGTTGCGTCCGGCTTTTTTCGCTTCGTACACCGCCGTGTCGGCTCGCAGCAGGATGTCTCCCTCGGTCTTGTCGGTCACGGCCTCCCAGGGGGCGATGCCGACGCTGACGGTGAAGTGGATAACCGTCTGGTCGATCAAGGCCGGGATGGCCTCGATGGTGGAGCGGATGCGTTCGGCCACGATGGAGGCCGCGTCCGCGTCCGCTTGCGTCAACAGGACGCTGAATTCCTGGACGCCCATGCGGCCGAGGAAATCGGTGGGGCGCAGGATCTCTTTGACCACGGCCACGAAATGCCGCAAAATTTGGTCGCTTTTTTGATTGCCGTAGCGGTCGACCATCTGCCTGAAATGATCGATGTCCAAGTTCAATATGCAAAAGGGATTGCCGTACCGGGTGGTGCGCTGGATTTCCTGGGCCAGGGCCTCCAGGAAATGCCGGCGGTTGTCGCAACCGGTCAAGGCGTCCGTTTTGGCCAGCCGGTCGAGTTTTTCATAAATCCCAAGCAAGGTGTTGCGGTGCCCCCAGTCGTTTTTGACAAAGACGACGCCGCCGGTCAGGCACACCGTCGACAGGAATACGACCAGGCTCAGCCAGGAGAACATCAGCGAACGGTCGCGCTTGATGTCGCCGAGCTCGCCGAGATAGCGATAACTGTAGGTGCTCAGGGAATTGTCCAGATTGTGGCGAACGGAAAAGAGGCTGGGATAGGGCAGGCCCTGCCAGTATTGCGGACTTCCGTCCTCATCGGGAAGCGCCGTCATGCTCAGGGTTTCGAATTGCGTGCGTTTGTAACGCCGCTCGCGGTCCTGTTCGGACAATTGAAAGACTTTGGCGTCCGCCATCGCGCACATCAGCAGATCGGGATTGGACGAGAGAATGACCACGCCGTTTTCGTCCGTGAGAAAAACGTTCGTCTTCAGGAGCACGCCCAGACTTTTCAGATTCGTCCTGACTCCGACGGCCCCGAGAAACTCTTTGTCCCTGACCACCGGGGAAACGAAGAAAAGTCCCGGATCGCCGGTGACGTTGTCGACGGCGAACTGGTGGCTGTCGAAACCGCGCCGCGCGGCCTTGAAGTCTTCGCGCCCGGCGTAGTTCGCCCCGGTGACGTTCTTTTCCGCGCCCGAGACGCCCGCGGCGATGGTGTCCCCGGCGGCGTTCATCAGCCAGCACTCGTCAATGCCTATCTCGGTGATGTCCACGATCCGGGAAAGGTGTTCACCGAAGGCGCGAAATTCCGGATCGGCCATCCATATCCCGCGCCGTTCCTCGTAGGACAGCGGCGAAGGCGCGGCCTTGGGGCCGAAACGCGACAGCAACTCCTCGGTCTTGGGTTCTTTGGCGATGATGATCGAAATATTTTGAATATGGGACAGGCTTTGCTCGATCATGGAACTGACGGCATCGGCGTTTCTATCCGCCTCGAGCTGTTCTCTCTCGATGAGTCGCGCTTCGCGGCTGCTCTCGATGGCACGGGATGCGTACCATGAAGCGACGACGCCCAGTCCGAAGACGATGACCAGCGCAACAATCGAACGCCGCGATAAATGAAGAAGGGCGTAAATCCAGGAGCGCAACGAAGTCGGCGACGGCGCATGGCGCGGATGCGCGCCGGAAATGGAACGCGCGGCGGCTTCGTCACCACGGCCTTGGGCGGTATTTACATCCGGCTTGGTCTGCCTCTCGGTCTTTTCGGAATCCGGCATGGCCGCTCCTGGTGCAGCATAATGTTTTCCCCGGGCCGACGTTACCGGCATGGTCCGCTTGCGTCAATCCGGCGCCGGTTTGCGGGCCGCGGCCGGACGACGCGGCCCCGCGCCGGGTCGAACCCGCGGCTTGCGGGGACAACGTTGCGGGCGGCAAAACCACGTCCCGGCCGCCGGCGCGCCCACCCGCCGGCCGGGACGGAAATGACGCCCGGCGCGGCGTGCCGGGCTTTTCGTCTACCGGTTGCGCGACCGGTACTTGGGATCGATCACTTCTTCGAGCCTGTCCGTGGCCGTCGCCGGCTGGACGCTCAGGCGCGTTACGGCTTCAAGCGTCTCCGGGGCGAGCTCCAGGTCCACCGAGGCGAGCGAGGGCGCAAGCTGCTCCAGGTTGCGCGCGCCGATGATGGGCGCGGTGACGCCGGGATGCGAAGCCACCCAGCGCACGGCCAGGCTCGCGGGGTTTAGGCCGTGTTCCCGGGCGAAGGCGGTGAAGCGTTCCGCCACCTGGTAATAGACCGGATCGCTGTAGCGGGTGTTGTACATCGAGTTCACGGCGATGCGCCCAGCGGCCGAGGTCCCCCCGGCGGCGTACTTCCCGGTCAAAAGGCCGGCGGCCAGGGGACTGTAGGGGATGACCCCGAGGCCTTCGGACAGGGCCAGGGGCAAAATTTCCACTTCCGCCTGGCGCTTGACCAGATTGTACATGGGTTCGAGGCACTCGAACCGGGCCAGCCCCCCGGCCGCCGAGATGCCCAGGGCCTTGGCGACCTGCCAGGCGGCCCAGTTGCTCGCGCCCGGATAGAGCACCTTGCCCTGGCGGACCAGGTCGTCCAGGGCGCGCAGGCTCTCTTCAATGGGCGTGAGCGGGTCGAAATGGTGGATGAAATAGATCTCGACCCGGTCGGTGCAAAGCCGCTTCAGGCTTTTTTCGACCTGCTGCATGATGTGGCGGCGGGAAGCGCCCACGCCGTTCACGTCCGGGGCGGCCTTCTGGGCCACTTTGGTGGTGATGACCAGCTCGTCGCGGCAGCCCTTGATGAGCTTGCCCAGAATCGTCTCCGCCAGTCCGTCGCTGTAAACATTGGCGCAATCGAAAAAGTTCACCCCGGCGTCGCGGCAGGCGGCGAACAGGCGCGCGCTCTCGGCCTCGTCGGCCTCCTTGCCGAAGGTCATGGTGCCAAAGCACAGTTGCGAAACCAAAACACCCGTCCGGCCAAGCGGTTTGTATTGCATCACACGGCTCCTTGTTGCGGTGTCCAGAGACTGCCGGGGATAATATTCCCGAACGCCCGGCCAATCAAGGTCCGCGATCAACACGGCGCTTTCAACGGTTGACAACCAGCCCTCCCGCTGTCATGCACAATACCGTGGTCCAAGCACCCCGAACCGGCGCGCCCGCGCCCGGCGGCAACCTTACAGGGGGGAGAGAAGCCATGCCGGAAACTTTGGAGAATCTGGCCGCAACGAGTCAAACGCCCGACCTGCCCTGGAGCCCGGGATTCGAGTCGCTTGCGGACGAGTTCGATTACCGGGTCGAGGACATCGAGGGGGCGCTTCCCCCCTTGCTGCGCGGTACGCTCTTTCGCAACGGGTCCGGCAGAAACGCCCTCGGCGGCCGCTGGTTTCCCCATTGGTTCGACGGCGACGGCATGGTGTGCGCCATCGCCTTCACGGACTCCGGGGTCCATTTCCGCAACCGCTTCGTGCGCACCGAAAGCTACCTGGACGAGTCCCGGACAGGTCGGATCATGCACCGGGGCTTCGGCAAGATGCGTCCCGGCGGGGTGCTCGCCAACGCCTTCAGGCTTCCCGCCAACGTGGCCAACATTTCGGTCGTGCTTCACGCGGGCAGGTTCTTCGCCCTATGGGAAGGCGGCCCGCCCACGGAACTCAACCCCGGCGACCTGGCCACCATCGGCGTGGAACGCTTCGACGGGCAGGTCCGGGCTTTTTGCGCCCACCCGAAGATCGATCCGGCCACGGGAGAACTGTTCGGTTTCGGCATCGATTACGGGCTTACGTCCACGCTCACGCCGTACCGCATCGACCCGTCCGGCCGGGTGGCGCGCTATCCGGCGCTCAAGCTGCCCTATCCGGTGATGAATCACGATTTCGCGCTGACCGAACGTTTCCTGGTCTTCTGCCTGGGGCCGGTGACGGTGAGCCCCCTGTCCATGCTGCTTGGGTTTTCGAGTTTCGACGGCGCCTTGAAATGGGAACCGGGCCGGCCGACCTTGATTCTGGTCGTGCCGCGCGACGGCCGGGCCGAGCCCAAAGGGATCGAGACGGAGCCGTTTTTTCAATTCCATTTCGCCGGCGGGTATGACGACGGCGGCAGCGTGATCCTGGACCTGGCGCGCTACGACGATTTCACCACCATCGGCGGCGCGTTGCGCGACTACCGGTCCTCGCGCTGGCCGGCCAAGGGCATGGCCGCCTTGACCCGCCTGACCGTCGATACCGGTTCCGGCAAGGTTGCGAGCCGGGCTTTCGACGCCGGCACCGCCAACGAATTCCCGCGCGTCGACCACAGGCGCACGGCCGCTCGCCACCGCTATGTCTATATGTTGAACAACCCGCCCCAAAAAGAGTACGGGCTGCAACAGCTCGTCACCCGGCTGGACGTGGAAACCGGGGCGGCGGTGTCGCGCGATTTCGGGCCGCACGGCTTTCCGGGCGAGCCGGTGTTTATTCCCTACCGGGAGCAAGGTCCGGAAGACGAGGGCTGCGTGGTGACGCTGGTGTTCGACGCAGTCGGTCGCCGCACGGACGTGGTGGGGCTGGACGCGGGGGACGTGTCCGGCCGGCCGCTTTTTACGGCCCGCTTGAAACACCATGTGCCGTTCGGTTTGCACGGTTTTTTCACGCCCGAGCTGTTTGGCCCGGGCCGGCTCAAAGAACAAGGAGACTGACCCATGAAACGGATTCTTTTTTTGCTGGCGGCGTTGCTTCTGGCTTCCTCCGCCCTGGCGGCGGGCGGCAAGGGCTCTCTTACCGTGGTCGTGACCGGCTTCAAAAGCGGCGCGGGCATGGCCATGATCAGCGTCTTCGGCGGTCCCGACGGATTTCCGTATGAAACGGTCAAGGCCGTTCAAAAAGCCCGGGTCGAGATCAAGGACGGCCAGGCCGTCGCCGTTTTCCCGGATATGGATTACGGGACTTACGCCGTGGCCGTCTTTCACGACGAGGACGGCTCCGGAAAGCTGGAAAGAAACGTGTTCGGCATCCCCAAGAAGGGCTACGGCCTGTCGAACTCGCCCTCCGGGCTGCCGCAATTCGACAAAAGCAAATTCAGCCTGGACGCCCCGGACAAGACGCTCCGCATTCCCCTGAAATATTAGCCCCGGCCGCCACGGGCGGCCGACGGCGTCTTCAGGGGCTCGGGCCCAAGCTCTGTGCCCGGCCGAAGGCGGCTAAACCTTTTCCCGAAAAGGCCGAAGAAGACGGGGCGGCCCGGATCGGCCCGGATCGGCCCGGATAAGGCGCGCGCCGGGCGGGCACGGTGATTTTGGGCCCACGGGAAACGAGAAGGCGATGACCCCAAGCGACGTCATATTTTCGATCATTACGCCGACGCGAGGCGACCGGCCGCGAGCCCTGGCCCGGGCGGTCGCGAGCGTCGCGGCCGCGGCCCTGGCCACCCCGGCCCTGGCCCCCGGGGCGGTGGAGATGCTCGTCGGGTTCGACGGAATCCGCGGCGAGCGGCCGGCGGCGGATATCGCGGTGCGTTCTTTCAATTTCCCCAAAACGGGCAATTTCGGCCATCAGATCCGGGATTGGCTGGTGCGCCAAGCCGCCGGGCGCTTCCTGCTCTTTCTCGACGACGACAACGCGCTGACCCCGAATGTTTTCAACGCCTTTCTGCCTTATCTGGAGCACGATTTCATCGTCGCCCGGATGGACGCCCATCTGGCGTTCAACGACGCCTATATCCCGCGCGACGACGATTTCGACAAATGCATGGTCCAAGGCAACATCGACGCCCTGTGCACCTGCATCTCGCGCGAACTCCTCGTGGTCCGCTGCGGGGGCTGGAGAAGCCAGGGCAACTACCAGGCCGATTTCGTCAACTTGGTCCGGTATTACCGGCGGGCCAAACGCCCCGTAAAAATCAAGGACATCGTCGGGATTTACGACGCCTCGCGGGGCCTGGATGCCGGCGGCGCCAATTTCCGGCAGCAAGCCCTCCTGGCGAAAACCGGCCGGGCCTCCACGCCGGCGTGTCCGACCGTCGCCGACTGATGGTCCGCTTCCGCCCAAAGTATCCCGCAAGCGAGGGCACATGCCCGGCCGCCGTCGCATACCGCGCCGGCAATCCGCCCGCGGGCCCGCCCGTATCGATTATTCCCGCCGGCCCGGGCGTGCGGCTCCTGCGGCTGCGGCGCGCCGTGCCGCCTGGATGCCCACGTTTCCCGGTTTGAAGAATTCCCGGTCCCGTCGGCCCTGGCCCGGGGAGATTGTAGCTGACACGAGTTTCTTTTGTCGATAATTTGCCCGCCATGGGGATTGCGGCGGCAAACGGCGCGCGGCCGCATGCTCAACGGCAAATGGGGCCGACCGGCGTCCCCAGACGCCGTCATGGTCCGGCAAGGCAAACCGGCCGAGTTCCGGCGCCGTCGGCTAGGCGGCGACGGAGAAAAAATTTATGAAAAATCGGAGGCGGATCATGAAGACGAGAAGCATTGTCTCGATGGCTCTGGCATTGGCCGTCATGCTCGGCGCGAACGCATTGCCGGCCCGGGCCGCGATGGTCAGCCTGACCTTCGACGACGGCTTGAACGGCACCTTTGATTTCGCCTATCCGGTCCTGAGCAAATACGGGGTTCCGGGCGTCACGGGCATCATCACCAGCCGCATCGAGCCGGACCACGTCGACTTCATGAACTGGGAGGAGATCGACAAGCTGGCCGCTGCGGGCTGGGAAATCGCCTCGCACAGCGTCCACCACGTCCGCCCCATCGACGTCCCGGTGTCCTACGCCCAGGAGCCCATCAAAGAATGGGTGCAGGTCAGCTCCGACCCGCCCATCTACCGCGGCCACTACGATTACATGCTGGTCACCGGACTGTTCGAGAACGGCCGGGCGCTCACGCCGGTCGCGGACGCCAAGGAGCTCAAGCGCGCCCCGGGGACCTACTTTTTCGACCGCATCTACGAGAGCGTGCTCGTTCGGCCCTTCACCACGCCTGAATACCCGACCCAGTTGGACATTCGGGCTTTCTCCTACGAGCGCGAGATGGAGCAATCGAAAAAAGAGCTGAACGACCACGGGATCGAGGTGAAGACCTACATTACCCCCTACAATTATTGGACCGACGAGGCCAAGGGGATAAGCAAGCGCATTTACCAATACGCCGCGACCGGCGAGGGCCTGGCCAACCGGCCGGCCAACTTCGATCGCTACGCCGTCAAGCGCTACATGGTGCACACCAACGACACGGCCGCCTCGCTGATCCGCATCGTCAAGGAAAACACCGTGGACAAGAACAGCTGGGTCGTTTTCTGCCTCCACAGCGTCGGCGACAATACCGGCTGGGAACCGTGGAGTTCGGAGAACCTGGACAAGTTCGTCGCCTGGCTGAAGCAGTCGGGCATCGACGTCGTGACCATCTCGGGTGGGGCGGAGCGCATGGCCAAACTCGCCCAGGGCAAATAGCCGGGCGTCATGAACGTCTCATTCCAAAGAGCGAAAACGGACATCCAATCTCTTTGGGGCGGCGGCGCGATTCGTTTGGTTTAGGGGGCGCGGAATCAATCGGGGCTGGTGGCCGGGGAGAACGCTTGCGCGCCGCCTGGCGCGGCCCAGGGCGTCTTAAGCCGACCAAGTGCGTCCGGTACCCCGTCCCGGACTGCAATGCCGATCGAAATCGTGTTTGAATTCGTAGCTTGACGACTGGATTGACGATGGACTTGCCGGGCTCGGCGCGGACGGGCTCGGCGCGTCGATCGTCACCTGGGCCGTGACCGTCCCGCCTTCCCGCTCACGGGGCACGGTTCGCGGGATAGGCGCGGCGCGCGCCTTTGCTACCGGCCGAGATGCGGCCATCTCGCGGCGATCGCCTTGGCCATGGCTTCGTAGCCCAGGGCGGTGCAATGGGTGTCCGTTGGCTGGTAATACAGGCAGCGATCCGGAGAATTCCGGAAAATATCCGTCATGTCCAGCACCTCGAAGCCGGCCTTGAGAAACAAATCCTTCCCCACGGAACGAATGTCCTCGATACTCGCGACGATGCCCGGAATATCGTTGGCCAGGTCGCTGCCTGCGGGGATTTTGCTCCAGTCGATGTCCCCGGCGACCACCTGCATCGAAGTCGGCACGAGCACGATTTTTATGGTGAGATCACGGGCCTCAAGCGCCTTGAGTTGGGATATAAGCTGCTGGATGAAGGGGAGGCAGACGGTAAAATTCTCCCGTATTAAAAAAGCCGCATTCCCCGGATGCCACGCGAACGGGAGTTCGCCGGGCGTCCGGCAGGACATGGGAGCGGGCGAATACTGTTTGATGGGCGCAACGGAGACCGGTTCAATGCGAAAGCAGTTGAGAAGGTAATCGACCCAGAAGCGGAGCGGCCTGAGTTCCATTTGCCATAAAAAAGAATTTTCCGTGTATTTATGGCGCAAGATGTCGGTGAATATGTCCCCGGTGAAGTCGTTTCCCAGATAAATCATCACCACAACGTCGTGTCCGGCAAAATTCGTGTCCTTTGGAAGCCTCCCGGTCAGCTCGTCAACGATGCGCACATATTGGCCGATGCCGTAGCCTCCCAGGCTGGCGTTGTAGACTTTGGCCCCAGTGAGCCTGGCATACGTCGAGGGCGTGGAGAAGCGGCTGCTCACCGACGCTCCGGCGGCGAATGAATCTCCCACGAAAAGCAGGTTGGCCTCATGAGGGCTTAACGTATTGGGCCAGCCCAGGTAGTCGCAGGAGGGGCCTTCCTCCAACTGCGTCTGCATGACGTTGCCATATACCGTGGACGTATCCATGGTATAGTTGATGCTACGGGGTATGTTGGGCGTGCTTACGAAACCGAACAACCAATCTCTGTAGAGAGGATGCACTGTGGGTGAAATCACCCCGGAGGAAATCAGTATGTCTCGCTTCGCCTCTGGAAGTTGTTTCAGGATAACCCAGGGAAGATTGAAAATTGCGAATGAGAGCCCAGCCAAGGCAAGGTATGTTGCGACCAGGATGAGAAGCATTGTCTTTATGGCGGAGTATGATTTGAATCGTCGCATGGACGTGTTTCCTTATTGTGAAAATTCTTCCCCGTTGTCTTAATCAATAATTTCAGATAGACAATCAAGAAAGATATAAAATTTTAAGGTGGCAACGGGGGAAAGTCAAACGTTCCCTCCGCCGGTCTGACCAATCGGTTGCACAAGCAAAACGGCCGTCCGCCGGAGTGGATTGTATTCAATCGCGCGCCGTCGCCGGCGCGAAGAAGGTTCGCGCCACGCGGCATCGGGGAGGGGGCATTCCGGCCGGTGGGGGCGTCGGTATCCGGAGAATTCGGTCAATTGTGCGGCAGGGAAGTCCGGCGGCCACGGCCGGTTGTCTCCATCGCGTGGGCGGTGTCGAGGACGCGCCGGGCAGGGTTTCGGCGAGAGGGAAAAGGCGTCCCTTTCAGACGGAAAAAGGCCCTCGAAGTTGCCGCTTCGAGAGCCTGATCCGGGGCATTGCTGCCCAAGTGCAACCTGAAAACAGGCCGGCATTGCCAACCCGTTGATTTACTTGGCGTCCCCAACCGGGTTTGAACCGGTGTTATCGGCGTGAGAGGCCGTTATTATTCTTTCCTGTCAACTCCTTTCATTTGCTCTAGCCGCCTATTTACAAGGGAAAAGCAATACCCGCTTTCCCTTGACTTGCTACCACTTTCTTCCTATTTCTTGCTTGCAGGTTGGAAATAGGGTTGGAAAAATTTCAGGCGGATTTTCCCGCCCTGACTGGCCTGAAAGCACTTTTCCAACCTTATTTCCAACCTGAAAGACCGCAAACCTTAGGGGCGCAATATGAAAGGCCGAATCAAGACGAAATATCCGGGCGTTTTTTACCGCGAGGCCGAACGGATCGGCGGCGAGGGGAAAGAGAAGGTCTTTTACATCGTCTTCAAAAAAGACGGCAAGGTCTTGGAAGAAAAGGCCGGACGCCAATTTATGGACGACATGACCCCGGCCAAGGCCGCCTCTATCCGGTCGCAACGGATTGAAGGCAAGCGGGTATCGCCGAAAGAAAAACGGAGCATAGAGCAAGAGCGGAAACTTGCCGAAGACACGCGCCCCACGATGACCCGGTTATGGGAGGAGTACATGCGCCAACGCCCCATGAACAAGTCCTTGCTTAACGATGACGACCGCTTTCGTCTTCACCTTGCGCCTTCCTTTGGCGGCAAGACCCCTGCCGAAATTATCAGTCTGGACGTGGACCGGTTGCGGGTTCGGATGCTCAAGACTCACGCGCCCCAAACCGTCAAGCACGTCCTGGCGTTGCTCAAGCGCATCATCCGCTTTGGAACGCATAAGGGACTTTGCCCGGAAATCAACACGGCCCGCTTGCATATCGAGATGCCCCGCGTTGACAATAAATCGACGGAAGACCTGGACGGGGAACAACTGGCGCGGCTCATTGAGTCCATCGAAGCCGACCCGAACCGCAAGGCCGCCGATATTATGCTGACGGCCCTTTTCACGGGTATGAGAAAGGGTGAAATCCTCAATTTGAAATGGGAAGACGTGAATCTTGACCGCGAGGTCATCTACATCCGTGACCCGAAATGCGGAACTGACCAAAGCATACCGATGAACCAAGAGGCCCGCGCCATACTCGCCCGGCAAGTCCGCAATGAAAGCCCGTATGTTTTCCCCGGCAAGGACGGCGGCCGGTTACAGAACATTCAACCGTCCATTCAGAGAATCCGCGCCCGGGCTAAACTTCCCGAGAGTTTTAGGCCGTTACATGGTCTAAGGCATGTTTTCGCCAGCCTGTTAGCTAGTTCCGGCCAGGTGAGTATGCACGTCTTACAAAAGTTACTTACGCACAAAAGTGCAACAATGACGCAGAGATATAGCCATTTGCACGATGAAGCCCTGAAACGCGGGTCCAACGCGGCCGGGGCGTTGTTCGGGGAAATCATGGCCAACGGCAACGGCGGCCGGAAGGTTGTGGGCCTCAAGCGCGGCGAGGAATAACCCGCCCGGCGCAAAAGACATTTCCCCGGCCTAGGGGCGGAGTAATTACCCGCCCCGAAAACCCGTTCCCCTGCGGGCTGGCCCGGGGATTCAATTCAGGGCAAAGCCGGGGGGGGGCTTTATGCAAGATGATCTTACCACGCTTGGACCGGAACAAAGGACCAAACTGCGGGACCAATTAGCGATGGAATTGGCCGCATGGCGGACGCAACTACAAGACCTTGTAAAAAGTATCGTCACCATTCGCACAAAGCATATCGGCGCAGACCCCGGTAGTCTGACGCCCCTAAGGGCTTACTTGCCGGATGCTCTCAAAGGGGTTCAAGTAAGAAACAAGATAGACGAACTGGAAAGGCAGATTCTCTATCTCAAGACGATTGAAGACAAGCCGGTCGTGTCCAATAAAAACTTGGACAAAGAAGAGTGTATTGAAATGGCTAGATGCTACTGGCGAAAGAATCCAGACTTGTTACCGGTGGAAGTTGCCACGGCAATACTGAACTGTCCCACGGTGTTGGATGATATGACAAACGAACGCTTCGCCGTATCATGGCGATTAAATAAGCCCGGCGTCAAAACTCTGAAAGGATGGATAGCGCCCTCTTGGCCAAGACGCAAAAAAGGCGCACCTCGAAAGATTCGCCCAGTCTCTTGACCATTATCCCGCCCTCAATAAATGCCCGATTTTGAATAAGTGCCCGGTCTAAAAACGGGCATTTATTTTTTTCATTTTCCGCAATCCAGCACACATCAACACAAATAAATGTCCGTTTTTGAAAAATGGATACTTATTTTGAAAATCGGCGATTTTTTTGTTACTTCCCAACTTTATAGCGACCTCACATTACCTAGGAGGTCCGCTATGGACGACAAAAAGACATTGATGACTGAACGGCAAGCGGCAACTTATCTCGCAATTTCGCAGAAAACACTTCAGGCTAGGAGACTTAGAAGACAAGAACCGCCATACATCAAGGTTGGCAAATCTGTCAGGTACATGGTCGATGACTTGGATTGTTTTCTGAACAAGCATCGTATTGACCCCGAAGCGAACTAGGGGGCGGCCATGAACACAAAACAAAAGGCCCTGCCCAAGGTGTCCGCCCGAGGCAAGGCCCAAAACAAGAAAGTCCGTCCGGCCCCTTCTTGCCATGCCCGGCCCAACCAAGTCAACGCCCCTGGCGTCTTCATGCCGGAAGCTGAGTTGCGGCGTATCCAGGGCGGAATTGTGGACCTCTTTTACCGACCCCGCGCCCGGTGCAATATGACCGCCTCGCTTTTGGTGGACACGATCCAGGAACGGCTTGACGAATTGGGAGGCGGACATGAACCCCGCTGACCAATTCAAAACCGCTTGCGAGGCCGCCGGGCTTGTCCCCGGTGAAATCATCCCTGACGGGGCAATCCACCGCTGCGGGACCGTGGGCAAGGAACGCGGCCAGGACGGCGCATACCTCTTTCATGCCGATCCGCCAGCGTCCGGTTGGTATCAGAATCACCGGACCGGCCAGGCCGAAAACTGGACCGACGGAAACAGCGACGCCTTGACCCCTGCCGAGCGGGAAGCCCTCGCGCACCGTATTGAGACGGACAAGCAAGCCCGGCAGGAAGAGACGGCCAAGCGCCAAGCCGAGGCCCGCGCCAAGGCCAAAGAGATATGGGGCGCGGCCGAACCGTGCCCGGCGAAGCATCCCTATCTTGTACGAAAGGGGATTCAACCGCATGGCGCTCGCAAGGGCCGCGACGGTCAAATAATCTTGGCGGTCCTGGACGAAAAAGGCGCGGTCATGTCCCTGCAATTCATCGGCGTGGACGGGCAAAAGCTGTTCCTTCCTGGCGGTCAAATCCGGGGCGGCTTTTTCGTCATTGGCAAGGACAAGGCCGGACGACTTTGCATTTGCGAAGGCTTTGCAACCGGCGCGAGCATCCATGAAGCGACCGGCGCAACGGTCCTTGTGGCCTTCGATTGCGGCAACCTGGCCGCCGTGGCGGCCATGGCCCGGCGGCTCTACCTCAAACGGGAAATCATCGTTTGCGCCGATGATGACCATAAGACCGAAGGAAACCCCGGCATAACCAAGGCAACCTTGGCGGCCAAGGAAGCCAAGGCGCTTTTGGCAATTCCGGTGTTCACCGATCCCGAAGGCAAAACGGATTTTAACGATTTGTACCAGGCCGAAGGGTTGGAGCGGGTCAAGGCTTGCCTGGACGCGGCCAGGAAGCCGGGCGGCGCAGTTACGACGGGCTTTTTCCCATTCAAGGCCAAGGCAACCGGCGTCTTCTATCTTGAGGAAATGAAGGAAGGCGGGATTGACGAGCAATGGCTTTGTTCTCCCTTGGAAGTCGCGGCCCGGACTTGCAATGAAGACGGCCAGGATCACGGACGGCTTTTGATTGTGAAAGACGCCCGGGGCAACCGGCACCAATGGGCCATGCCCATGACCTTGACCGCCGGAAGCGGCGACGAATACCGCGCCCATTTAAAATATTTGGGGCTGGAACTCGCCCCGGGCCAAAAGGGCAAGCAACGGCTGGAACTGTATTTGAACCTGGCCAGGGCGGAAAAATGGGTCCGCTGCGTTTCTCGCGTGGGCTGGCATGACCGCCGCTTTGTACTGCCGGACGCCGTTTACGGGCCGGAAGCTGGCGAAGGCGTTATCATGCAGGGCGGACCCGGGGACCATGCTTTCCGAGTCGCCGGAACACTGGCGCAATGGCAAGAGCATATCGGGCGGTACTGCCCGGGCAATTCGCGGCTTGTGTTTGCCGTGAGCGCCGCTTTCGCCGGGCCGTTGCTCAATCTGACAAACGCCGAATCCGGCGGGATTCATTTCGACGGCGGGTCCAGCATCGGCAAGACCACGGCTGCCCGGGTGGCCGGGAGCGTTTGCGGCGGCGGCGGCGTCCGGGGGTATCTCTTCCAATGGCGGGCCACGGCCAATGGCCTGGAATCCATCGCGGCGGCGCATTGCGATTGCCCGCTTGTGCTGGACGAAATGGGCCAGGCAGACGCCAAGCAGGCGGGCGAGGTGGCCTACATGCTCGCCAACGGCACGGGCAAGGCCAGGGCGCAACGTAACGGGACCGGCCGCAAGCCTGCGGAATGGCGCATCCTGTTTTTGTCCACCGGGGAAGTAACCCTTGCCGACAAGGTGCGCGAAGACGGCAAAGGCCGGGCCATGGCCGGACAGGCGGTTCGCGTGGTGGACATCGCGGCGGACGCCGGGGCCGGTCTTGGACTGTTTGAGAACTTGCACGGCTTTGAAAACGGAAGCGCCTTTTCACGGCATTTGTCCGAAGCGTCCAGCCGGTATTACGGTTCACCTTTGCGGGCCTTTCTGGAAAAGTTGACCGCCGACTATGACGAAGCCGCCGTTGCGGCCCCTGCCTTCATCAAAAAGTTCACGGAAGAGTTTTGTCCGGCCGGTGCGGACGGACAAGTCCGGCGCGTTGCTGGCCGGTTCGGTCTGATTGCGGCGGCCGGTGAACTTGCAACGGTTGCCGGGGTGACGCAGTGGGGACAAGGCGAAGCCCGGGCGGCGGCGGTGCGATGCTTCAATGACTGGTTGGCCAGGCGCGGCGGTATCGGCGCGGCGGAAGTGAAAACAGGCTTGGAACAAGTCCGGGCGTTTTTCCAGGCCCACGGGTCCAGCCGGTTTGAGACGTGGGGCGACAACGCCGACGCCGCGAGGATCATCAACCGGGCCGGGTTCCGAAGGCCGAACAATGCCGGGGAATGGGAATACTATGTCCCGGTCCAGGTGTTCCGGGAAGAAATCGCCAAGGGCCAGAACGCCAAGAGATTGGTCAAGGAATTGGTAGGCCAGGAATTGATAATACCCGGCCGCGACGGTCTTCCCTCATCCCTTCACAAAATAACAGGGCAAACGGCCGCGCGCTATTACCACTTCTCCCCCGGCGTCGTGGGCGGGGAGGAATAGGCCATGACCTTTCTTTCCATCCTGAAAAAAATCCCCGACATTGATAAAAACGTCGTTACCACCGTTACCACCGTTACCGCCGCGCCAGTCCTTGGTTTACAAGGTAACGGTTCTGGTAACGATGCTTTTGCTACCGTTATCTACGCCCCCGGTGAACCGGAAAAGGTAACGATAGGTAACGGTTCTGAAACCGTATCGTTACCGAAAAAGTCCAATGATTTAGCCTTGGTAACGATGGTAACGGGAATAACGGTAAAAAACAGTGATTCCGTACTTTTTTCAGGCCTTGAATCCATCCCGGACGGGCGGCCCGATGACGCCGACTTTTGGGAATGGTCCGGCGCAATCGACCTGAAGAACATCACCCGCCAATATGGCCTGAAGGTCCGCCGAAGCGTCCAGGGTTCAATCGTGGCGGTCTACCCGTCCCCGGTCAATCCTCAATTGGTGGAATACTGCGCCGACTGCCTCAAGGACTGCCGGGCCTACCTGGCCAGCTTCCCGAGCATCCCCATAATACCGCCCGCCGTGGCCCTAGCCGAGTTCCGGCGAATGGGCGGCGAGGTCCAGCACGTCCAGGGCGGATTCGTGCCGGTCTATCCCGAGGCGTGGCCCGGATACGTCAAGGACGCGGCCCAAGGCCTGTTCTTGGCGGCGGTGGACGCAATCGAGGAAGATGCCCGGCAGGAAGTGGAAGCGGCGGCCAGGCACTACGCGAGGGGGAGCCGGTGAACGCAAAAATAGCCGTAGGACGCATCGAGGCGAGGGCATGACATGATGGACACACCCCAGGCCGGAAACGCGATCCTAGGGCATTTATCGCATTGGCTGATAGGGAAAGGCCGGGCGACGGCAGCAAAGGTGGTCACGCCTGTGAATAAAATAGGCATGAAAAATTCCATTTTTTGTAGAACCGCAGTATTTGCTGATAGTTGAATGGAATCTTGAGGCTATATATAACCGGAAAATATTCCGGCAAAGTAATTTGTTGGGCTGGTTGAGGAGTGGCGGAAACTGACTTGCGATAAGGTGACGCAAGTTGCGTCACCTTTACCCGGTGGGGATCAACCACTTGAATCAGGTATTCGCAAAACTGCCGATGAACTTGGGGCAACGCAACGGGAGGTCCAGCGATCCCTCCGTATCGCCTCCCTTTCCCCCGAAGCCCAGGCGTCGGCCGTTGAACTCAAGCTTGACAACAACCAATCCGCACTGCTCGACTATGCCACCGACGACATTAAGCGCCACCGCCTGGTCGAGATAGCCGAAAACCTTCACCGGGCTGAATTGACGGCGTTGGAGCGGGGGAAGCTGGTTGAGGAGTGGCGGGAACTGACTTGCGAGAAGGTGGTCCAACTTGGGCCACCTTTGAAGGGAGGGGCGCAACCGCTTGAGGCTGGGGTAAAAAGGTGGGGAAAGTTTCCCCACCTTTGGGAGGGGATCAACCCCGCGAGCAAGGGTTTCGAAAAACTGCCGCTGAAATTTCTAAAGCCACGCCCGGCGTTTTGCGGCCTTCCCTGTGCCATAATGCCCCCGCAGGTTGGAAATAGGGTTGGAAAAATTAAGGACCAAAAGAAAGCGGGTCACGTTTTTAGGCGTAACCCGCTGAATTTACTTGGCGTCCCCAACCGGGTTTGAACCGGTGTTATCGGCGTGAGAGGCCGTTTTCATCTTTTCCTTTTTTCGTTC
>Ga0302278_10002986_pt1 | contig 19000 bp, 18 predicted proteins | sample III_Bog_N3_2_FD_194543 | JGI IMG/M metagenome (GOLD analysis project Ga0302278, IMG submission 194543) | Peat permafrost microbial communities from Stordalen Mire near Abisko, Sweden - III_Bog_N3_2 | ecosystem: Environmental > Terrestrial > Soil > Wetlands > Peat | place: Sweden: Abisko...
GCGGGTATGGGGATTGGGTAGAACATTGGAGACGCTAAGCAAGGTGAATTTCTATGCCGAGACGTAAACGTTTACGTTAGCGATGATTCAGGAATATGCGGGAGCGAGTGAGTTGGGGCTTGCAGGCTGGCGTGGTTGGACGGGGTAGCGAAATTCGGAAGAGGCGAGGGACTTTGAGCATATCGACAGGAGTGGCGGGATCGGACAGGAAGTCGCAGCACGATGAGGAAATGAATGCACCGCTGATTCCGCATGGGCGGCTGCTGCCATTCATGGTGGTGACGGCGCTTTTCTTTTTGTGGGCGATTCCGAACAATCTGAACGACATATTGATTCGGCAGTTCATGAAGTCGTTCAACATTGACCGATCTGGTGCAGCTGGAATCCAGATCTGGTTTTATCTTGGATACTTTTTGCTGGCGATTCCGGCTGGGCAACTGATGCGCAAGTTTGGCTACAAGGTGGGGATCATAACGGGGCTGGGGCTGCTGGGGACGGGTTGCCTGCTGTTCTATCCGGCGGCGCAGGCTAACCTCTATGTCTTTTTTCTTGCGGCGCTGTTTGTGATCGCTAGCGGTTTGTCATTTTTGGAGACCGCGGCGAATCCGTTTATCGCGCAGGTGGGGCCAACGGGCTCAAGCGAGCGGAGGTTGAATTTTTCGCAAGCATTCAATCCACTGGGGTCGATTACAGGCGTACTGATCGGGACGGTGTTTATCTTCTCCGGCGTACAGCATACGGATGCGGAAGTGGCGTCGATGCAGGCGGCAGGAACCTATCAAGCGTACTTGCATGCAGAGACCTTGCGGGTGGTTGGCCCTTACGTGGTGCTGGGGTGCATCGCTCTGTTGCTGGCATTTCTGGTGATCCTTACCAAGTTTCCGCCAGTGGGCGCGGAGGATACATCGCGTGAGGATGCGGGTCCGGCAAAGCATGTGAGCTTGTTGCAGAAGCACTTTGTGCTGGCAGTCCTGGCGCAGTTCTTGTATGTAGGGGCGCAGGTAGGCACGTGGAGCTACTTCATTCAGTATGTGGAGTCGGCGACGGGGCTGGGCGACAAGGCAGCGGGATACATGCTGACCGGGACGCTGGCAGCATTTGCGGTGGGGCGGTTCAGCTCTTCGTGGCTGATGAAGCACTTTGACGCGCGGAACATGCTGGGGGTGTACGCGGCGATTAACGTGGTGCTGGGGCTGATTGCGGTGACGCGGCCAGGCTGGGTGGGCATGTGGTGCCTGCTGACTACGAGCCTGTTCATGTCGATCATGTTCCCGACGATTTTTGCGCTGGGGCTGAAGGGGATGGGCGACAAGACGAAGACGGCGGGGTCGCTGCTGGTGATGGCGATTCTGGGCGGAGCGTTGATTCCGAAGTTGATGGGTATTCTGCCGTTGCTGGAGGGGTACCTCGTGCCGGTAGTGTGCTTCGCCGGGGTGGCGCTGTATGCGTGGTTTGGGGGAGAAGTGGAAGGGCAGCAAGTCAGCTAGTCAGCGAGTTAGCGGGCTAGCGAGTGTCGACTTCGGCGGTTTTGCAGGGAGCAGACTCGTGGATTCTGGGCTAGCCTGCGCTGGGTCTTCGACGCCGTTGGCGGATCCAAGCCGACAAAGGAAACGAAAACATCAAGCTCCAAAAGGCGAAGCCATAAATCCAAGCAGCTGACATCTCATCGACGACTCGTTCTGACTCGGACAAACCGAACCGCATGCCAATGCTGATCCCGAGTGAGATCAAAACAAGAACGACGCTCAGAATAAGGTCGAATAGGCGCATTCGGCGGCGCAGTAGAAGGCCATCAATTCCGCGTCCCGCGAAGAACCAGGCTGGAATCGCAAACAGGGGAAGAATCAGCGCGCGCCAAAGAAAGGGGCCCAGAGAATCCGGATATCCGCGGGCGTGGTGGACTACAAGTTGCGATGCAAGTGCGGCGAGGAGTTGTCCCGGAGCGTTGAGCAGAGCGATCGTGTCCTGTTCCCGCAAGGCGGTCATTTCAATTGCCGACCGAACCATCCGTTCCCTCGGAAGGATCATTTGGAACGTTCCGGCCGTTAGCAGGAGGCGGTCGCCGGTCCCGATGGCCGCTTTCCATCGCAAGTAAAGGCGGGTGGCCGGAACCAGAACGATCGCTGCGGAAAGCAGCACCGCGAACAGGGGAAGCCAAAGGGAGAGCGCAAGTTGAAGGGGCGGCTTGTTCGTGTTCTCGGACTTGAAGGATTCACTCATGGTTCGTTGCTGTGCCTACTCGGCGACGACGGGGTTGGTGATGGTGCCGACGTGTTCGATGGAGATGGTGACGGATTCGCCTGGCTTCAGCCAGCGCTTGGGAGTGCGGCCGGTGCCGACGCCGGCGGGGGTGCCGGTGGAGACGATGTCGCCGGGGAGCAGAGGGGTGATGGACGAGATATATTCGACGAGGCGCGGAATCTGGAAGACGAATTGATTGGTGTTGGAATTCTGGAGAATTTCGCCGTCGATGGTTAGGCGGATGTCGAGGGAATGGGGGTCGGGAACTTCGTCGGCGGTGACGATGGCCGGGCCCATGGGGCAAAAGGTGGGAAAGCTTTTGGCGAGAGACCACTGCGAGGTTTGGCGCTGGATGTCGCGGGCGCTGACGTCGTTGACGATGGTGTAGCCGTAGACATGGCGCTGCCATTGGTCGGCGGGGATGCGGTAACCGCCGTGGCCGATAACGAAGGCTAGCTCGGCCTCATAGTCGGGTTCGGATGAGTTGACGGGCAGGACGATGGGCTCGCCGGGGCCGATGATGGCGGTGGTCATTTTGAGAAAGACGACGGGAAATTCGGCGACGGCGTGGCCGGTTTCCTTGGCGTGCTCGGCGTAGTTTGCGCCGATGCAGAAGATGCGCGGCGGGTTGGAGAGCGGGGCGTGGATGCGGACCTCGGCGAGCGGGTAGGAGGGGTAGGTGATGCCTGCGGGAAGGGTGGTGATTCCCGCGGCGATGACGGCACGGGTGTCGTTATAGACGCTGTAGAGGTCGAGGACGAGGTTGCCATCTTCAAGGAGTGCGCCGGGACGGACGATGCCGTCGTTTACGGAAAAAGAGATCAGTTTCATTGAGCTTCCTTTGCAGGGGCTAAAGCCCACACATTTCCTGGTTATCGGCGCGGCTGAAGCCGCGCCCTGATACAGAACTTAGACTCGCGCCCATATACCTGGTGGAGTTTCGTGAAGATTCTTTGGGCGGGGCGTCAGGCGGCGGTCCAGCCACCATCTATGTTAAACAACGCGCCGGTAATGAAGGCGGCCTCGTCGGAGGCGAGATAGCGGACCATGGAGGCGATCTCGTGCGGGCGACCGAGGCGGCCGACGGGCTGGCGTGCGCGGAGCTCGGCGCGGGTCTCTTCCTTGTTGTGGCTGTGGAATTTTTCAAGATAGCCCTCGACGAAGGGACTGTCGACGGTGCCGGGGCAGATGGCGTTGACGCGCAGGTTTTTGGGATAGTCGACGGCGAGTTGGCGAGTCATGGCGATGACTGCGCCCTTGGTGGCACAGTAGGCGAAGCGCTCTTTGACACCGACGAGGCCGGCGATGGAGGCGATGTTGATGATCACACCAACATAGGTCATGCCTTCGTCCTCTTCGGGGCTAGGGTAATGAAGCCTTGGGAGGAAGGCGCGGGTGACGAGGTAGACGGAGCGGGCGTTGACGTTGAGGAGGCGGTCGAAGTCTTCGGGCTCGGTGGCTTCGATGGAGCCGACGTGTCCGATGCCGGCGTTGTTGACGAGGATGTCGAGGCGGGAAATGCGGGCGACGGCAGCGGCGATGGATGTGGGGCTGGTGACGTCGAGGTGGATGAACTCGGTGGAGGGGAGCGAGGCGGCTAGGGCTTCGCCAGCGGAGATGTTGATGTCGGCGATCCAGACGAAAGCGCCGGCGCGGACGAGTTCGCGGACGGTGGCTTCGCCGATGCCGCTGGCGCCGCCGGTGACGAGGGCGTGGCGGTTGTCGAGGCGGAAGGGATGGTCGAGGTTGGTCATTGTCGATCCTATGTTCCCGAGATTTAGGTTAGTTGAAGAGGATTAAGAGAAACCGCAGATCCCTCACCGGGTTCGGGATGACAACCGTGTTTGGGAAAGAGCATTAAGCTCAGCAGACTCGGTTCGGAACTTGGCGATGATCTTAAGGTAGGCGCGGGCGGCTTCGGTGATGAGTTCAGGGGTTCCGTTGTCGATGGCGGCGAGGTTGACGAGGTCGGCACCGACGCCCAGGGCCTTTGCGCCTGCTTTGAGGAAGTCGACGGCAGTTTGCTGGGTGACGCCGCCGGTGGGGATGAGGAGAAGATGCGGGAAAGGCGCGAGGATGGACTTGAGGTAGCTGGCGCCGCCCATGGCCGAGCAGGGAAAGACTTTGACGTAGTCTGCGCCTTCATTCCAGGCGGTGATGATCTCGGTGGGGGTGAGAGCGCCGGGGACTGAGATTTTGTTGTTGGCCTTGGTGCGGGCGATGACTGCGGGGTGCAGGCTGGGGCTGACGACGAACTCCGCGCCGGCGTCGATGGTGGCCTGGGCCTGGTCGGCGGTGGTGACGGTGCCTGAGCCGAGCAGGAGCTTCGCTCCGTATTCTTCTTTGAGCTCCCTAAGCACATCAAGAGCGCCAGGGACGGTCATGGTGACTTCGACGACGGTGACGCCGCCGGCGAGCATGGCCTGAACAACGGCGTGGGCCTGGCCGGCATTGCGAGCGCGGAGGACGGGGATGAGGCCGACACGTTCGAGGATTTGGGAGGTGGTTTCGGGCATGAGAACTCCGGTAGAGATGAGCTGATCGGATAACGGGCCGGGAATGCGCACGATTGAGAGAGCGGCCGAATGTGCGCAAACGCCAAGAAACACTCTAGCGTACTGAAGGCGGATGGGGCGCGTGACAGGGGACACGCGGGCATGGTGGTGGGTGATAATGTTTCGAGCGCTTGCGGGGAAGTGAACCGGTTTTTTGAGACCGGGTGGAGTGGATGAGAGAAGGGTTATGGGACCGGGGAAGTTGGAGCTGAGCGGGCGGGTTGCGGTAGTCATGGGTGGAACGACCGGGCTGGGGAAGGCGATTGCGCTGGGACTGGCGGCGGCGGGCGCGGATGTGGTGGCGACTTCGCGCCGCATCGATCAGGTGGTCATGGTTGCCAGGGAGATTGAAGCGCTGGAGCGCCGGACCATGCGCGTGACCTGCGATGTTTCCCGTGCGAACGAGGTGACCGCGCTTCACCGTGCGCTGACGGACGAGTTCGGAATGGCCGACATCCTGGTGAATGCGGCTGGCATAACAGACAAGGCGCCTACCGAAGAGCTGTCAGATGAAGACTGGGAACGGGTGATGAATGTGAATCTGACCGGCACGCTCCGCGCCTGCCAGACGTTTGGCCCTGCCATGGTGAAGGCCGGCTATGGGCGGATCATCAACATAGCCTCACTGTCGACCTATGCGAGCTTCTACCAGGTGGCGGCGTACTCGGCGAGCAAGGCTGCTTTGGCATCGCTGACGCGGTCGCTGGCGGTAGAGCTGAGGAAGAAGGGTGTGACCGTGAACGCGATTGCGCCGGGGGTGTTTCCGACGCCGCTGAACAGGAGCATCATTGAGGGGACTCCGCGCGGCGAAGAACTGCTGATGCGGACACCGATGGGACGGTTTGGCGAACCCGGCGAGTTAGCTGGCGCGGCGGTGTTTCTGGCATCGGAGGCGGCGTCGTTTGTGACGGGACAGGTGATTGCGGTGGATGGGGGATTTTTGGCGAGTGGAGTGAACCAGTAGGGCAGTTCTCAGTGGTCAGTTCTCAGTTCACAGTTCACAGTTCACAGTTCACAGTTCACAGTTCACAGTTTTCAGGGACCAAGGGACTGAGGGACTTGTCAATAGGTAATAGGCAATAAGGACTTGGCACTAGGCAATAGGGTGGGGGCATATTGAGCATGAAGATTACGAAGGCTGCTGTGAACATTAATTCGCCGGGGCGGAACTTTGTGACGCTGAAGGTGGAGACGGATGAGGGGATCTATGGGCTGGGCGACGGGACGCTGAATGGCCGTGAGCTGGCCGTTGCAAGCTATCTGACCGACCACGTGATTCCGTGCATTATTGGGCGTGATCCGTTCCAGACCGAGGACATCTGGCAGTATCTCTATCGCGGGGCTTACTGGCGGCGCGGACCCGTAACCATGTCAGCAATCGCGGCGGTGGATGTGGCCTTGTGGGACATCAAGGGCAAGGCGCTGGGGACGCCAGTGTACAACCTGCTGGGCGGCAAGAGCCGCGATGGCGTGCTGGTGTATGGGCATGCGAACGGGAAGGACACGGAGACGGCGCTGGAGGATGTGGCGCGGCACGTGGAGCAGGGATTCAAGGCGGTGCGGGTGCAGAGCGGGATTCCGGGGATCAAGACGACGTATGGGATTGCCAAGGGCGCGGGGCGATATGAGCCGGCAGAGCGCGGGTTGCCGAGCGAGGCGGAGTGGTCGACGGAGCATTATCTGCGGCACGTGCCGAAGCTGTTTGAGAAGGTGCGGGAGCGGTTTGGCGAGGAACTGCACTTGCTGCATGATTGCCACCACCGGTTGACGCCGATTGAGGCGGCACGGCTGGGCAAGGAACTGGAGTCGTTTCACCTGTTCTGGATGGAGGACCCCACAACGGCAGAGTTACAGGAGGGGTTCAAGGTGATTCGCGAGCACACGACGACGCCGATTGCGGTGGGCGAGGTGTTTAGCTCTGTTTGGGATGCGCATGATTTGATTCGCAACCAGTGGATTGACTACCTGCGGATGACGATTGTGCATGGTGGCGGGTTTACTGCGCTGAAGAAGGCGGCGGACTTTGCGGCGATGTATCACGTAAGGACGGGGTTCCATGGCGCAACGGATCTGTCGCCGGTGACGATGGCGGCGGCGCTGCACTTTGACACGGCGATTCACAACTTCGGGATTCAGGAACTGATGCCGCACAACGAGGAGACAGACGCGGTGTTTCCGCACCAGTACTACTTCAAGGATGGGATGATGTATCCGGGCGATGGGCCGGGGCTGGGAGTGGATCTGGATGAGAAGCTGGCAGCGAAGTACGAGTATCAGAGGGCATATTTGCCGGTGAATCGTAAGCTGGATGGGACGTTGACGGATTGGTAAAGAGGCAGCGGGTCGGCAAGTCAGCGAGTCAGCGAGTCAGCATGGCAGCATGGCAGCGAGTCAGCGAGTTGGCGGGTCAGCATGGCAGCGGGTTTTCGATGGGATTCCAGGAGAATGGATGGGAGAGGATAGAACGATGAGGGATTGGACACGGCGACGGTTTGTGCAGTCAACGGCGGCAGTGGCGGGAGCGGGATTGGTGGTGGGAAATGGGATCAGTGCGCTGGCGCAGGACCCCGTGGTGGATGGGGCGAGAGCGGGAAATCAGCATGGATGGGACGAGGTGGAGTGGAAGGCGAAGCCCTTCCCGATGCGGCAGGTGAAGCTGCTGTATGGTCCGCTGCGCGAGGCACAGGAGCGGAATCGCGTCTATCTGCACATGCTGCCGAATGACCGGCTCCTACATAGCTTCAGGTTGACGGCGGGGCTGCCTTCGACGGCGCAGCCGCTGGGCGGGTGGGAAGAACCTACCGGGGAACTGCGCGGGCATTTTGCCGGGGGGCATTACTTGTCAGCGTGCGCGCTGATGTATGCCTCGACGGGCGATGAGGTGCTGCGGCGCAAGGCGGATGGACTGGTGGCGGAGCTGGCGAAGTGCCAGCAGGGGAATGGCTACCTTGGAGCTTATCCTGAAAACTTTTATGACCGGCTGAAGAGTTACAAGCAGGTGTGGGCGCCCTTCTACACGTACCACAAGATCATGGCTGGGCTGATTGACATGTATGTGCACACCGGAAACACGCAGGCGCTGGAGATGGCGACGCGCATGGCGGACTGGGCGGCGGCTTGGCTGGCTCCGCTGAGCGATGAAGAGTGGGCAAGGGTGCAGATTGTGGAGCACGGCGGGATGAATGAGGCGTGCTTCAATCTGTATGCGCTGACTGGGGAGACGCGGTTTCGCGATCTGGGTTTCCGGTTCGAACACAAGGCGTTCTTCAACCCGTTGGCGGCGGGCGAGGACAAGCTGGCGGGGCATCACTCCAATACGAATATTCCGAAGGTGATTGGGGCGGCGCGGGGGTACGAGGTTTCAAAGGACGCGCGGTATCGGACGATTGCGGAGAACTTCTGGCACTTCGTAGCGGAGCATCACGCATATTGCACGGGGGCGACGAGCGCGACGGTTCCGGGAAGCAAGGACGACGGTGAGGGTTGGCATACGGCCGACGACCTGTCGAACCAACTGGTTTCGGATGCGGAAGAATGCTGCTGCAGCTACAACATGATGAAGCTGACGCGGCACATGTTTGGGTGGACAGCGGACGCGCGGTACATGGACTACTACGAGCGGCTGCTGTGGAACGTAAGGATGGGGACGCAGGATGAGCATGGGCTGCTGATGTACTACGTGTCGATGAAGCCGGGATTGTTCAAGACGTTTTGTACGGCGTTTGATTCGTTCTGGTGTTGCACGGGGAGCGGCGTTGAGGAGTATGCCAAGCTGGGCGACACGCTCTACTTCCACGACGACGCGGGGATTTACGTGAACCAGTTTGTGGCGAGCGAGGTGTCGTGGCCGGAGAAGGGCGTGCGGCTGCGGCAGGAGACAGAGTTTCCAGAGGAAGAGAAGACGCTGCTGACTGTGCATGCGGAAAAGCCGGTGAGGATGGCATTGAGAGTACGCAAGCCGTATTGGTGCGCTGCGCCAACTGTGAAGGTGAACGGGGTGGCCGTGCAGGCCGCACTGAAGGCGAACGGCTACATGGAGATTGAACGCACGTGGCAGAACGGCGATCGGGTGGATGTGAGCCTGCCGATGAAGTTTCATGCGGAGCCCCTGCCGGGGAACCACGAGGCGCAAGCCATGATGTATGGGCCGCTGGTGCTGGCGGGCAAGATGGGTCGCGAGGGGCTTACGGAGGAGATGCAGTATGGCCCGACGGGACCGGCGCACAGCGGACACTTTACGGATGCGACAATGCCGGTGATTGACGGGGCGCGGAATGGGGCGTGGGTGGAGAAGGCGGGTGAGGGGCTGCGATTCAAGACCGCGGGGCAGCGGACGGGGATGGAGCTTGAGCCACTGTATCGGTTGATGGATGAGCGGTACACGATTTATTGGGATGTGAGCAGTAAGACATAGTGTCAGGTGAGGCGGGAGTTTTGGAGGAATGATGGCGAGGAAACTTCGAATGGGGATGGTGGGTGGTGGGCCGGGGGCGTTTATCGGGCCGGTACACAAGATGGCGGCGGAACTGGACGGGCGGATGCAACTGGTGGCGGGTGCGTTTTCGCAGTCGGCGGAGCGGTCGAAAGAGGCGGGAGCGAGTTATGGGATTGATCCGGCGCGGGCGTATGCGAGCTATGGGGAGATGTTTGAAGCGGAGAGCAAGCGGGCGGATGGGATAGAGCTGGTGGTGATTGCAACGCCAAACAGTACGCATCTACCGGTGGCCGAGGCCGCGCTGGCGACGGGGATCGCCGTGATGAGCGACAAGCCGGCGACGGCGACGTATGACCAGGTGCTGGAGTTGGAGAAGGTGGTTGCGAAGGCGGGGTTGCCTTATGGGCTGACGCACACGTATGCGGGATACCAGATGGTACGGGATGCGCGGTCGATCTGCGCGAGCGGAGAGTTGGGCGAGATTCGCAAGGTGGCTGTGGAGTATCTGCAGGGGTGGTTGAGCGAGCCGCTGGAGAGCACAGGGCAGAAACAGGCGGGGTGGCGGGTAGATCCGGCGGTGAGCGGGCCGGGCGGATGCATTGGCGATATCGGTACGCATGCGTTTCATCTTCTGGAGTATGTGACCGGGCTGGATGTGACGGCGCTGCATGGGACGCTGCGGTCGGTGGTAGTTGGGCGAAAGGTGGACGATGATTGCACGGTGTTGTTGAAGATGGCGAATGGGGCGCAAGGTGTGTTGATGGCTTCGCAGATTGCGGCGGGCGAGGGGAACGGGCTGCGGATTCGCGTGTATGGCGAGAAGGCGTCGGTGCATTGGGAGCAGGAGACGCCGAATACGCTGACGATTCGGCGGAACAGCGGACCGGATGAGACTCGGCATGCGGGGATGCAGTACCTGAATAACGATGCGCGGGCGGTGATGCGGCTGCCTGGTGGGCATCCGGAGGGGTATATTGAGGCGTTCGCTGTGCTGTATCGGGAGTTTGCGGATTGGGTGACGGCGTGGAAGGCTGGTGGCGAAAATAAGGGGCCGGGGACGTTGCCGGGGATTCGGGCTGGGGTGCGCGGGATGCGGTTCATTGAGCGGGCGATTGAGAGCAATCGGGTGGGTGGATGGGTGGAGTTTTAGAGGCAGCGAGTTAGCAAGTCAGCGAGACAGCAAGATAGCGAGTAAGCAAGTCAGCTAGAGGTGAGATTGCGGTAGATCATCTGGCTAAGAATGTGGATTGAAAGGAAGTCATGAAGACGATCAAGGGACCGGCGATTTTTCTGGCGCAGTTTGCGGGGGATGATGCACCTTTCAACACGCTCGGCGGGATGGCGGATTGGGCATCCGAGCTGGGATTTGTGGGGGTGCAGATTCCGAGCTGGGATGGGCGGCTGTTTGATTTGAAGAAGGCGGCGGAGAGCCATGACTATTGCGACGAGGTGCTGGGCGTGGTGCGCACCGCGGGGCTTGAGGTGACGGAGCTATCGACGCACCTGCAGGGACAGCTTGTGGCGTGTCATCCGGTGTATGAGGAGCTGTTTGCGGACTTTGGGCCGGCGGAATTGAAGGGCGATGCGAAGGCGCGGCAGGCGTGGGCGGTGGATCAGCTGATGTGTGCGGCGAAGGCGAGCCAGCGGATGGGACTGACGGCGCATGCGACGTTCAGCGGGGCGCTGGCGTGGCCATTCTTCTATCCGTGGCCGCAGAGGCCGGCGGGGCTGGTGGAGGATGCGTTTGCCGAGCTGGGGCGGCGATGGCTGCCGATTCTGAATGCGTTTGAGGATGCGGGCGTGGATGCGTGCTACGAGCTGCATCCGGGCGAGGATCTGCACGATGGCGTGACGTTTGAACGGTTCCTGGATGCGGTGGGCGGGCACAAGCGGGCGAATATTCTGTATGACCCGAGCCACATGATCTTGCAGCAATTGGACTACCTGGAGTTTCTCGATATCTATCACGAGCGGGTGAGGGCGTTTCATGTGAAGGATGCGGAGTACAGGCCAAGTGGGCGGAGTGGCGTGTATGGCGGGTATCAGAGCTGGATTGATCGTGCGGGGCGGTTCAGGTCATTGGGCGATGGACAGATCGACTTCAATGCGATCTTCTCAAAAATGGCCCAATACGATTTTCCGGGGTGGGCGGTGCTGGAGTGGGAGTGTTGCTTGAAGCATCCGGAGGATGGTGCGGCGGAGGGGGCGAAGTTTATCAAGGAGAAGATCATTCGCGTGACGGAGAAGGCGTTTGACGACTTTGCGGGGGGTGGGGCGGATGAGGCGAAGAACAAGCGGGTGCTGGGGCTGGAGTGAGGTCTGAAGTTGGTTGAGTGGGAGCGATTCCGTTTCTCACCGCTTTCGAGACTGATGGAAATGTGATTTCAGGGTTGCTAATTATTCACCAAGAACGCAGTCTGGGTAAGCTTCAGCTTGGGTGAACGTCATGGATTGGTTGAAGATCGAGGAAGCGCAAAAGGCACTATGCGGTCGATACGGCGCAGTATTTGTGAGTACGCCGCCAGACGACAAGATCGGATTTGCAGCGTCCACGGCGGGGCTCAAGCCGATGAATGGTCTTCGGCATCCGCTGATGCCCGGGACGAGCGGCTGGTACATCTGGTGCGGCGAATCGTTTTCGGAATTGGCGGATTTCTTCGAGCCACAACATGCAAGCCATTTCTACGAGAGCCGGCCGGACGCCAGTCACTTGTTCGGGCTCCCGCCGGGATATCGGTTTTTGTTGGCGGGAGACGATCTAGACGTCTGGTTTGACGAGGCACTGCTCAACGTCTGATCGAGTATTGACGAGAAACAACCGCAGATCCCTCACTGCGTTCGGGATGACAGCGCGTTATGGATGGCAACGCCTTTTTGTAGGGCGTTCGGGACCGCAACATCGATTCTGATGGCGGCATTGGGTTGGTGCTGGGAAGGAAAAGGCAAAAGAGCGGATCCTTCCCACGCGGTGTGGTGTTTGTGAAGTTGACCTAAGAGCAACCGCAGATCCCTCACTGCGTTCGGGATGACAGCAACTTATTGGAGGGCGTTCGGGATGACAACGCCGTTATTGGGAGCCGCTTCCCCCGTTGTCATCCAGAGGAGCGCAGCGACGAAGGATCCGCGGTTGCTTTTAGGAATTCATCCGGTCGAGGGCTCGGCTGTAGTCGGCGGGTTCCAGGTCGTACCAGTCGCGGCTCAAGTCGGACCAGGTTGGGTTGGCCGATTCCACTAGCGCGATCTTCTTTGACCGGCGCCATGCCTTGAGTTCCTTCTCACGCGCGATGGCTTTTTGTACATCCTGATAGCGTTCGAACCAGACGAGGCGGTCGCAGTTGTAGCGCGCGGTGAACCCTTCGTGCTCCTTCCATTTGTGCTGGAAGACGCGCTTGAGGAGATCGCTCGTTATCCCAATGTAGAGCGTATGGCTGCGGCTGGCCATGATGTACGTGCAGTAGGAGTGCTCGTGCATTGGGTGATTTTACGCTTCTGGGCGAAGCAGGATGTGATGAAGAACAACCGCAGATCCCTCACTGCGTTCGGGATGACAGCATCTGTTTGGGGGCGTTCGGGATGACAGCGTCCTTTTGGGGTGTTTGGGCGGCGTTTGGGATGACAACGCCTTTTGCGTTGCGGCATTGGTTTGGTGCAGGGAGGGAGACGGCAAGAGCAAAGGCAGCCGCAGATCCCTCACTGTGTTCGGGATGACAACGCCTTTTAGGGGTGTTCGGGATGACAACGCCTTTTAGAGGTGTTCGGGATGACAACATCCTTTTGGGTGGCAACCATGTTTTGGTGCGGGAGTTTTGGTGCGGGGAAGGAAAAGGTAAAAGCAAAGGTAAAAGCAAAGGCAAGAACAACCGCAGATCCCTCACTGCGTTCGGGATGACAACGCCTTTTAGGGGTGTTCGGGATGACAACGCTTGTTGGGGGGGCGTTTGGGGACGACAACGCGTTTTTGGTGCCGGATGCGGAGATCAGGCTTTGATCCCGGCGGATTTGTAGATTTGGGTGATGTATTGGAGGTCGCGGAGGCCTTCCTGGCCGTTGGCGCGGGGCTCCTGGTTGGTTTGGATGTCGCGGGAGAAGTGGGCGGCTTCGGCCGTGAAGTGAGAGGGATCTTTGGCGGGGTTTAGCTCGTCGAGGGTGGTGCCGGGCCACTCGGCGCGGAGGCGGAGACCTTCATAGACGAAGGCCTGGTCGACTTGAAGCCAACCTTTGGAGCCGTAGACGCGGAAGTAGCCGGGCATGTTTGCGCCGTAGGTGGTGAGGCACGAGGCGAGGATGCCGGAGGGGAAGCGCATGGTCCAGGAGACGTTTTCCTCTACTTCGCTAAAGCGGCCGTCGCGATCGATGGTGGAGGCGAAGGCGGAGATGTGCTCGGGCTCTTCGCCGGTGAGGTAGCGGCAGGCGTTGAGGGAGTAGATGCCGACGTCGTAGAGCGGACCGCCGCCGGCGAGTTTCTTGGAGAGACGCCACTGCTGGGGGGAGATGTCGAAGCCGAAGGAGGATTCGATGGCCTGGACCTTGCCGAGCGAGCCGTCGCGGATGATCTGGATGGCTTTGAGGTTGGTGGGCTCGTAGTGGCAGCGGTAGGCGATCATGAGCTTGACGTTGGCGGCCTTGCAGGCGGCGATCATGGATTCGCAATCGGCGACGGAGGTGGCCATGGGCTTTTCGCATAGGACGTGCTTGCCGGCCTTGGCGGCGCGGATGGTGTACTCGGCGTGCATGGAGTTGGGCAGGGCGACGTAGACGGCATCGACGGCTGGGTTATGGGCGATCTCGTCGAAGTTTTCGTAGTTGTAGATGGAGCCGGTGGGGACATCGTACTGTGCGGCGATGCGGGCTGCTTTTTCGGGGTGACCGCTGACCAGCGCGGTGATGCGGGAGTTGTTGGTGAGCAGGGCGCCGGGGAGGAAGTGTCCGGCGATTTGGCCGAGGCCGATGACCGCGTAGCCGATCTTGCGGTCTGGATTGGCCGTGGGGGCGGGGGCTTGGGCACGGAGAGTGGGGGCGAAGCGGGCGGCGAGGGTTAAGGCGGAGAGCCGGGTGAAGTCGCGGCGGGTGAAGTTGGACATGGGCGGGGACCTCTCTTTCAGTCGAGTGTAAGGATAGCGGAACGGGTGCGCCCAAAAGCTCTTGGTTTCCCACCCATTTCGCATTCTTTCCTCGAAAGACCGCGAAACGGAAGGGGCACCCGGCGGCCGAGGGAATTTCCGCAAAAGTGTGATTTACGAAACCGGCATCCTACGCAGGGGCTAAAGCCCGCATATCTTATTGGCTTTATCGGCACGACTAAAGTCGTGCCCTGATACAAGGCGACCTTGATCAGAGGTTCCCTAACGGATGCTGATGTTGGCGTCGACGTCGACGACCAGGTCGTCTCCCTGGATTTGGACCGAGTGGATTTTGAGGCGGTCGAGGGTGACTTTGTAGCCGGAGGAGGCGGTGGAGCCGGCGAGGGACTGGCGGATGAGGTCGGCGGCGTTGAACTTCAAGCTGGAGGGGACCTGGTGGGCGAGGAAAGGCTGAAGGATGAAGTTGAGCTCCTGATGGTTGCTTACGCGGTCGATTCGGGCGTCGCGAAAGCCGATGGTCTCGCCATCGCCTTCGGGGGCGAGGGAGACCTCGGCGGGCAGGGCGAGGGATAGGCCGATGCAGGAAGCGCCAACCTTCTGTCCAAGTTTGGAGTGGGTCTTGAGGGTGACGACGATGCGGGAATCGCCTTTGTCGTTGACGAAGCGGAGTTTAGGGTCCTCTGCATAGGTGAAACAGGGGGTCTGGGCGGTTCCCTTAACGTAGTATCGGCCGTCGGGTCCGCCGAAGAGCTGCAGCTTGAGGGTGCGCTCGAGGGCATCGCGGCTGATATGGAGCTCGACGCCGGCACACCGTGGCAGGGTGGCGCACAGGAGGATCAGGGTGGCGAGTAGTCTCCATGCTGTTGTCATAGTAGTATCGTGCCACGGAGGGCTGGTCGCGGGCCAACGGGAGCGGGTGGGCGGGGAGTTGTGGAAAATGGGAACGTTTGCACGGATGGATGAATGATGTTGATTTTATGGAGGTTAGTGCGGATGTGGGGAATTCTGAAGAGGAACGAAAAATAGGCGGAGATTCCTTTAGTTCGCTCTTGATTTTTGTAGAAAAAATATGTAAAATAAGACTCTAGTATGACCTCAGAAGCGACAGGGCCCCCAACCCGTCCATGAGGAAGCGGAACCTCAAACTACCTTTCTAAGGACACTACCCAATGGCAAAGCGTCGTGGAAATCCAAACTGGGGCAAGCCGGAGCCCATCGGCCCCGTTGTACCCACAGTAACCTCCTTCGAGGTGATCGTGAAGGAGTTCAAGCTCAGCCCAGACCAGTATATTCGGTCGACCCGTTTGCGGGAATGGGCTCGGCGCAACAAAAACTCGAAGTACATCCCCGAGGCGCTGCTTGAGGCCTGGGGCTTCGAGATTGAGTCGACGTTGTAGGCCAATTGTCTTTCTGTGGAATCAGCGACGCCGCCCAGTTGGGCGGCGTTGTTGCGTTTGGGGGAACGTGAGACGGGATGCGATTGAGCTGAAGCCGGTCTGCTAAACTTCTGGCGACCTTCCATCTAAGGATGAAAAGCAAGGATGAAACGGATGCTGGAACGCGCACGGTTTTTCCTTGTCCTATTGGCGTGCCTAAGCGCCACCGCTTTGGCTCAGGGGCAGTTCCAGGAGCCGACGGCGGAAGAGCTGCACATGACGGCCGACCCGAAGGCGCCGGGCGCGCCGGCTGTGTATCTCTACCTGGAGGAGAGGACGGACAATGCCATCCACTTTCATTCGTATTTCGCGCGGATCAAGGTGCTGACGGAGAAGGGACTGGCGGCGGCGACGGTTTACGTCCCTTATGAGCGGGGGCCGTTTGAGGTGGCGGCGATTCAGGGGCGGACGATCCACCCGGACGGGTCGATTGTGACATTGAAGGCGAAGCCAGCGGACTTGCTGGCTTACAAGAGCGGGGGACAGCAAGCCAGCAATACTTCAGCCATGCTGCCGGACGGATCGCTTCTGACATTGAAGGCCCAGCCCGGGGACCTGAGGGGATACAGGGGCGGACACGAATACAGGGAGATGGTCTTCACGCTGCCTGCTGCAACTGTTGGCAGCATTCTGGAGTACAGCTTGCAGCTTCGCTACAAAGAGGACACTGTCTCGCCTCCATCGTGGATCATTCAGCAGCAGTATTTCGTGCACAGAGCGCATTATTTCTTTAATCCCATGTTTGACCTGGGGAGGCAAGTAGTTGATAAGCATGGTCAGATCGCGGGGAGCCTGATGTATTCGTCGCGGTTGCGATCCGGCGGGCCTGTCGCGCTTGACGCCCTCAACCGGTACAGCCTGGATGTGGAGAATGTCCCACCGTTGCCGAGCGGTGATTTTCTTCCTCCGTTGAATACCGTCCGCGAGAGCGTGATTTTCTACTACACGGATGCGAGAACGGGGCCGGAGTTCTGGGACCGCGAGGGCAAGTACTGGGCGAGGGATGTGGATCGGTTTATGACGCCTTCCGGGGAGGGAAAGAAAGAGCTAAAAAAGGCAGCGGCGGGGATGGTTGATCCGGGCGATAGTGAGGCGGCGAAAGCGAGCAAGATTTATGCGGCGGTGATGAAGATCGGCAATCGCGATTTTGGCGAGGCTGGACATGGTGGTACGACGGGCCGAGCAATCAAGGATGTGGGGGATGTGTTGGGTTCGCAAAGTGGAACGGGCGACGAGATTGTGTTGACGTTTGTTGCGCTGGCGCGGGCGGCGGGGCTGAAGGCATGGCCGATGCAGGTGGTGAATCGCGATCACGCGCTGTTTGAGCCGACGTATCTTTCGACTGACCAGTTCGACGATTACATTGCGGTGGTGGAGTTGGACGGCAAGGACGTTTACCTGGACCCCGGACAGAAGATGTGTCCGTTTGGGCTTCTGCATTGGAAGCACGAGTTGGCCAAGGGATTTCGGATGACCGACAAGGGGGTGACCATTGCCGAAACACCGAACGGGCCTGCCAAGGCAGCGGGTGTTCGCCGGAATGCCAATGTGACGATCGACGATCATGGGGCAATTGCGGGAGATGTAACGCTGAAGTTCAGTGGGCTGGAGGCTTTGAATTGGCGACAACTGGCGATGGTGGAGGATGCGGGCGAGCTGGCAAAGGACTTTAACCAATACATGGAGAACAGCCTGCCGGACGGGGCGAAGGGGAAGTTCGAAGGATTCGACGGGCTGACGGAGTACGAGCCGGAGCTGACGGCGCATGTAACGTATCCGTCTGAGCAACGCACCCTGTTCTTGCTCCGCGTTTAGTGTTGCACTGGAGCTATGAGCGAAGTGGGAGCGATTCACAGGCGGCGTAGTTTTGCCGAGGTCCAAGCCTTGGTCGGCGAGTTTGAATCGAGCGGATTGTTGCGTGCGGCCTTTTGTCAACAGCGTGGTCTGGCGGTAGGGACGCTGGATAAGTATCGTCAACGCGTGCACGGTGGACGGCAGGCGGGAGGCAGTGCTTTTGTTCCGGTCGAAGTGGTTCCCTCCACTGCGCGGGAAGTCACCGGCGTCGCCAGGCGCGATGGTGCTCTAGTCGTTGAACTACGAGGCGGACGTCGGATCGAAGTATGCCGTGGATTTGATGCGGGAACATTGGAACGTCTGCTGACCATACTGGACAGGGTGTAGCCGGTGTTCGGGTTTGGACCGGCGACGCGGATCTATGTTGCAGCCGGCGCGACGGACATGAGGAAGAATTTCAATGGCCTCTACGGCCTGGTACGCGATCATCTGGACTGCGATCCGGAAAGCGGCCACGTATTTGTTTTCACGAATGCGCGACGCAATCGCCTGAAGCTTCTTGTATATGACGGAAGCGGGCTTTGGGTATGTGCGAAAAAGTTGGATGGAGGAAGATTTCGGTGGCCGCAGAGAGACAGCGGGGTGAAGAAAATCGTTCTGAGTTACGAGGAACTGGCGCTGCTTTTGGGTGGCATTGATCTGGCGCAGACCGAGCGGCGGAAGTGGTATCGCAAGCCTCCGTTGGAAGAACCAAGAGAGTCACTGAAGACCGCATAAACACTGCATATTTCGCACACTTATCCACAAGAAAGTCTGTTATTAAAAAGACATCGTGAGTACCTCTTCTGAGCCCACTGTTCCCCCGCACTCGGAGCCCTTCATGGCCGAGGTCATCGCGCAGTTGGAGAAGCAAGTTGCGTCGCAGAAGACGGAGCTCGAGTACGCACGGCTGAAGATTCAGGTTCTGGAAGAGCGTCTTCGTTTGCAGCGAATCAAGAAATATGGACCGAGCAGCGAGAAGCTAAGCAATCTGCAACTGGAGCTACTGGAACAAGAGCCCGGGGTTAGCCGGGAGGAAGTAGTCGCCGAAAGCGAGCGCAAAGCCCCGCCGCCTGTTACTGAACAAAAGAAACGCAAGCATCCCGGACGTCAGACTCTGCCCGCGAATCTTCCCCGTGTGGAACGGGTGATTGCCTGCACGGCGGAGCAGTGCGTATGCGGCAACTGCGGCGCTGAGACCACAGTGATCGGCTACGAAGTCAGCGAAGTGCTGGATGTTGAGCCGGCGCGATATTTCGTTCAGGTGACCAAGCGCGAGAAGCGGGCATGCAAATCTTGCCCCGAGCAAGGCGTAACGGCGGCGACTCTTCCCATCAGGATCATCGACAAGAGCCTGGTTTCCGACGGCGTAATCATCGACACGGTGGTGAACAAATATTGCGACCACAGCCCACTTTT
>Ga0302278_10002987_pt1 | contig 18997 bp, 14 predicted proteins | sample III_Bog_N3_2_FD_194543 | JGI IMG/M metagenome (GOLD analysis project Ga0302278, IMG submission 194543) | Peat permafrost microbial communities from Stordalen Mire near Abisko, Sweden - III_Bog_N3_2 | ecosystem: Environmental > Terrestrial > Soil > Wetlands > Peat | place: Sweden: Abisko...
GCTGATTCAGTACACGCTCGAAGGCCGCACCGTATTAGGTGATGTGCCGACCCAAACGACGATCATTGCCGAGAGGTTTTTTGACGAGGGTGGAGGCATGCAACTGATCATCCACGCCCCGTTCGGCGGGCGCATCAACAAGGCATGGGGCCTTGCTTTGCGCAAGCGTTTCTGCCGCGGCTTCAATTTCGAACTGCAGGCCGCTGCCACTGACAACGGACTTAACATCGCCTTGGCCGAGCAGCATAGCTTTCCGCTGGCTGACGTTTTTCAGTTTCTTCATTCCGAGACGATGCCCCCTATTCTCGAACAGGCGGCACTCGCCTCCGCTATATTTCAAACCCGTTGGCGTTGGGACGCTACGCGCGCACTCGCTCTTTTGCGTTTTCAAAAAGGAAAGAAAGTTCCGCCGCAAATCCAGCGCATGCGCTCCGACGATCTGCTCGCTTCGGTTTTTCCGGATGTGGCCGCGTGCCAGGAAAACATCGAAGGCGACATTAAGATCCCCGATCATCCTCTGGTCCGCGAAGTGATGAAAGATGTTCTGACCGAGGCCTTGGATATCGAAGGGCTGGTCGAAGTCTTGCGGGGACTCGAGCAGGGACGTATCCGCTGCCTTGCGGTTGATACGCCCGTGCCGTCACAGTTTTCGCATGAGATTCTAAACGCGAATCCCTATGCGTATCTCGATGACGCCCCGCTCGAAGAACGACGCGCGCGCGCGGTGGAGATGCGGCGTGTGTTGCCTGCATCGGTCCTAGAAGAAGTCGGAGCTCTCGATCCGGCCGCAATTTCGCAGGTACGGCAGGAGGCGTGGCCCGATGTTCGCGACGCGGATGAATTGCACGATGTGCTGCACACCCTGATAGCGCTGCGCATCCCGGACGGCAACGACGATGAGCTCACGGATGCCAGTTCTCCGCGAAATGCGCTGCGGCCGACCGCACACTGGGCTGAGTTCTTCCGACGTTTGCAGATGGAGAATCGCGCGGCCGTGATCGAAGCCAATGACACGCAGTACTGGGTAGCCGCCGAACGCGAGGAATGCTTCCGCGTCCTCCACAACCGTGTAGATATGGGGAGGGGCCGCGCCGGGACACAGTTGCAAGAGTCAGGAATGCCCCTTGATAGTGTCAAGCCTACCTTCGACGAGGCGGTACTCGTCGCCGTGCAAGGCTGGATGCCTCATCTTGGGCCGACCACCGCCTCAGAGATCGGATTTCAACTTGGCCTGCCGGCTTCCGAGATAGCAAAAGCTCTTCTACGCATGGAAGCGAACGGCTCGATCTTGCGAGGAACGTTTCGGCCTACTGATTCGCGTCCCACGAATAATATCGGATCCCCAATCACCGTCGATCCGCCAGAAATTGAGTGGTGTGAGCGGCGTCTGCTGGCCCGCATTCATCGCCTGACGGTCGCGACGCTTCGAAAACAGATCGCGCCCGTCACGGCGTCGCAATTCATGACCTGGCTTTTGCGCTGGCAGCACATCGCCCCAGGTACTCAGCTGCGCGGCGAACATGGCACGCTCGAAATCATACGGCAACTGCAGGGCTTCGAAATCCCAGCGATTTGCTGGGAGCGCCATATACTCGCTCCGAGGATTTCCGACTACGATCCCGCGTATCTCGATCAACTCTGTCTGACCGGGACGGCCGGCTGGGGACGTCTCTCGCCGCATCCCGCGACCCTGGATGCTACTGGATATGACTCAGGCCGGCGCCGCGTTATCCCTACGAAGGTCGCGCCCATCGCTTTCTTCGTTCGCGAAGACGCGGACTGGCTTCGCCCACGTCATCCAGCAGCCGAGGATTCGACCACCGCCTACCTAAGCCCGGCAGCGCAAGAAATTTTGGAGGTATTGAGACTACGCGGAGCGCTCTTTTTCCCTGACATGGTGCGCGCGACAAATCGGCTAAAAGCGGAAATAGAAACAGGACTTTGGGAACTGGTCGCCGCTGGAATCGTAACCGCCGATGCTTTCGAAAATCTGCGCGCTCTGGTCAGTCCAAGGGGCGGTACGAGCGGAAACGCGGCGAATGGTTGGACGGGCAAGGCAATCGCAAAAGTCCGTCGTCCGCGCCATGCTCCAGGGCGCTGGTCGATCCTGCACACCGAAGGCGCCGAGCGTGATCGTTGCGTAGCGTCTTGCTGCTGGATGCTGCTGCGCCGCTATGGAGTTGTGTTCCGCGATCTGCTGACCCGCGAAACCAATCTGCCGCCATGGCGCGAGTTGCAGATTGGCTACCGGCGTTTGGAAGACCGCGGCGAAATTAGGGGCGGCCGTTTTGTCGACGGATTTCTGGGCGAGCAATTCGCGCTGCCCGTCGCTGTAGACTCGTTGCGCTCCCACCGCAAGCAGCCGACGAGTCCGGCGTACCAAGAAGATGAGACCATCGTCATCGCGGCCGCCGATCCCCTCAACCTGGTGGGAATCGTCGTCCCCGGCGATCGAATTCCGGCCATCTCGGGTAGGACGGTTACATTTCGCAGTGGGATTTATAGCCCTGAAGAACAGGCCTTAGCTGCGAGCTACTAAGGCAACTTCATCTTTAACAGCTCAGCCGGATTCAAATACACCCCCTGCCACCGAACAGCCAAATGCAAATGCGGACCTGTTGCCCGGCCCGTTCCTCCGCTCAAGCCAATCTTCTGTCCCTTTGTCACCACCTCGCCTTGTTTGACCAGGAATTTCGACAAGTGCAAGTACAGAGTCAGCAGTCCCTGACCGTGATCAATTACGATGCAGTTTCCTTCGAAGAACAGTGGCTGCGCTAAGAGCACAGTCCCATCGTTTACGGCTGCGATTACGGTGCCCGTTGGCACACGAAAATCGAGGCCCTGATGCGTGCTTTGCACTGTCCCATTGAACACGCGCTCGACGCCGAAGACATCGGAAATCTCCGCTTCTACCGGAGGCTCGAAGGACCCGCTCCACTGCCGGGAGGGGGTCTCCGTTTTGAAAGCATCGGCTTTAATGTCTTTGTCGGCAGCAATTTCTTTCTGATCTTCCGGACTCGGAACAGTATATTTTCCCGGAACTTTCAGCAGCACACGAGGATAACGCTGACGGCCAACCATGATTTTCTTTTCAAAAGTGACCGGCGCAGCATCCGATGCTACGGCGTCAGGACTAGACGGTAACGACGATGAAGAAGAGGTGGACGATGACATAGAGATTTCGCCGCGAAGTTGCAGTGAGTAACTCCCCGGCTTCGTTTCCTGACTCACGCCCGCCAACGCAAACCAGTCGTGGCGCTCCGGGTCGAAAGTGAAAACGATTTCGTGCCCCAACCATTTCGCAGATAGGGCGCGCAACGTCCGCGGTGCGCTCACACGAAATAGAACCGGACTCCCATTCACCAAGTTCGTTGGTTGCTCGGCCACGCCCCAACTTCCGGAAGATTTCGCCTTGGGCAGCGACCGAGTTGCCCGGCCTGAAGGTGGATCCGCATGCGCCTGCGGTTGCTCGACGAGTGACAGCACCACGAATAAAACGAATAGATGTGATTTGGAGAGATAAATCGGGAGTCCACGCATCAGAAGAACAGGCTAGCATCTCTGCAGCGGAACATATACAGCTCACGTTGCACTCAGGGTGAAGAGGTGGTTCTACTTCAACCCGATGCCGCCATTAAAATGCTGGATCACACCGTAACACTCGCATGCAGCCTCTTCCAGCCCTTTGCGATTCAGAATTTTCACGGAGCCCCGCGCGTTATCGATCAGGCCCGCGTCCTCCAGCGCGGCCACCGCTAGGCTCACGCTAGGGCGCCCCGTTCCTAACATCTGCGCCAGAAAATCATGCGTCAAGAACAGCGCACCCGAGTCGACATGGTCCTGGCACATCAAGAGCCATCGAGCCAGGCGTTGCTCGACTTCATGCAGCCGGTTGCATGCCGTAAGTTGCGCCACTTGCATGCCATGCAACAATCCAAAGTGGCCGAGTTTCGTGCGCAGGGTTGGTGCGGCGAGCAACACATCCTGGAACACATCAGATCGGACGCGCACGCCGTTCCCTGCGATTTGCATGATGGTTCGGAAGGTGCTGCGACGTAGTCCGATGGTCAGCGACATTCCCACCATGCCTTCTTTGCCGACGATGCCGACTTCGACGCTTCTGCCGTCGCCGCTCAGGGCAACGATGGAAGTCATCCCTTCGTTCAAAAAATAGACAAAATCGATCTTTTCTCCGGGCTCATGGAGAATTTGGTGCTGTGGCAGTTCCGCTCTCTCAAGGTAGGGACGCAGCGCACTGTATTCCTCATCCGGCAACGCCAGAAGAATCACGTTGCTCACTGCTTTTCCGTTGCCGTCCGTGCGCTCGCCGGGGCGTACCTCACCTCCGCGACCCGCCCGAGTCGTCGTTTTAACGACAATATTCCCTCTCTCCAACACTCCCATACCCTTTCTAGGATGCGTTGATCTTGGACGTTTCATATTGGAGAACCTGTAGTAACTCTTCTAAATAAACGGACTCGTTACGGCTAGAATCTCGGAGAAGATAAAGCGAACACCGCAACGGCTGCGGTACTGCGCGCACCCGGAGGACCGCTCGATCCCGGCCTTAGCGATGACCTGAACGCCCATTATGTAGTTAGATCAGCGACGATTCGTTTTACGATTCGACAGTCCCGTCTTCCTCAAGTCGCGCCCGCTTCGAACTTAGAATGCGATTGAGTTCTTTCACCAGCCGTAGAAATTTTTCTTTGTCCTGTTCCATTTCGATCAGCGAACACAGTTCGTGTATCCGGTCGCTATCTGCTTTATTCATGAGAATCGGCAGTATCGCAATGATTAACCCATTTGGTATGTTCGATGTCGAACGAATGGGGACATTCCTCACCAATGGCAAACGGAGAGTTTTTAGAACCCTCTAGGGTGGTTTGGAAGCGAGCTGGGTTTAAGGGATACCAAGGGAGGGGCGGCTTGATTTGCCAAAACAATTTCTAATTCCTGCAGTAGCTCAATCTCGCACAAAAATAATGCACCACCAATGTCACTAGGTGTCACCCAGGAGTCTGGCTTGCGTGGTTTGCCTTCTTACGGATTTAGTTGCGAAGTGGCAACGGCGACTGGGTTAGTCGGGCAAGCGCACTGCTCTTGCGTTGGCATCGGTGCGCCACAAGACGGGCCCAGCCGATTCGGAGATTTCCTGAATGGCGGACGTGACGATAGGCATGGTGTAGGAGGGATGATGAAATTCCAGCCGCATTCCGCGGCCGATGAAGCGCATTTTGAGCATCGAACCGCCCCAAGTCGAGCCTGCAATCGTCACTTGCACCGGCTGCGGACAGTATTCCGGATGCCCGGAGATCAGAACGGCGCCCTCGCCCAAAAGCTGCGCGGTATAGAAATGATTTTGCGTTCGGATCTGCAATACGGTGTCAGGTGGCAGGCTTTCCAGAAACACCCCCCCTTCGATTTCGGACTGTACGATATTACGGTTCACTTCGTCCGCGAAGTTCGGATGAGGCGTGTACATAAAATTTCCGACCTGAATACCCCGGAATACCCTGATCTTAGATTCACTGTACCGGGGATACGCGCCCGCCACAACCCCAAAATGAGCCCGCTGGGTACAGCAATTCACGCCCTTTCGTCATCTCACAACGCTACACTCACGATCGGATTGATGGCATTCCAGGAATCGCCATCCATTAAAACTCGCGATTCCAGCAGTCGCATTCCGCCCGGGGTCACGCTCTTTAACTCACGCTCTTCAAGTCCTGGCCTTCTCGCCCACAATTTCCCGTATCGCGCGCAATCCCTGGTCGATTGCCGCGTTCGTATAGGCGTGGCCATCCGCATCCGAGTTCGCAATCTTAATGCGGCCAAAAGGCTGCCTTCCGATTACACAGGGACGTTCCGATTCCGGCCGATCCAGGGGCTCAAACAAAATGTTGTACTCGTACGCATATCCATGGGGCCAACGGTTCACCGTGATCGCCTCAATGTCGCGCGCCGGATCAAAGCCGCCCGCTCCTAGCATCCTTCCTAACTGATCGCGTATCTGCATCTCGAAGGTTTCGAATTTCGTATTCACCAGTTCGTAGCGACCGGCCCGATACTGCTCTTTACAGTCCAAGCCCGGCTCGCACGGAGTGCGTAGCAGGTGCAATAGACAAGATTCATGGGGGGATGCCGGATATTTGTAGTTACCGATCGACACGGGGAAATCCAGCGTCACGTTGCTGAAGTACGAACCGGGAGCATAGATGGCGCTGATACCCAGTTTCTGAAACGCCCGCCAATTCTTGATCTGAACGTTGGTGTAGACCAGAGGCATCTTCACGCCATAGGCGAGTGCCTCTTTCTGCTTCTCGGGCATCTCTGGACACAGATACGGGATAACCATGTTGTAGCACGCCAGCACGCACTGCGCTCCGCGGACCCGACGCGCTTTTCCTTCCCGCACGTACGTGACTGCTACCTCCTTTGCGTGGGCAGGATCACCGACGTGCTCTACTCTCACCGCCGTACTGTTCAGGCGAATACGAACCGGCGAACTCTCTTCATCGAGGCGCGCATAATCAGCGCGCGCGGTAACGATGTCCTCCATGGTGTGCCCCGACAGCGACGCTGGAACCAGCGCCCGAACCAACATCCGCGCGATCGAAGCGTTGCCGTCCGGAAAATGAAAAATGTAGGGCTCATCCTGCTCCGGATTTTCCTGATGATCCAGCGGCAGCGTGATCCCCTTAAATCCGGGAAACCCTTCGCGCGCGCAATCAAATGCCGATACCGCATCGATGCCTACCGCATAGAGATCGTGGGTCGAGCTCTGAAAGACCTTCACAACATCCGGATGCACTTTCGCATCGTGCAACAAAAAATCTTTGTAACTCGTCTTGATCAGCTTCGCTTTTTTCTGCACCGGAGTCATTCCAGGCAAGTAATCCAGAGGCGAATGTTGCAGCCGCAACAGGTCCTTGCGCGCCGCTTCCGCAATCGGGATTAGCGCCACGTTCTCCATCCCGAATTCCACCCCGAAATAATGCAAACCCTTCTGCGGCACCAGCCGGTCTGTTCCAAACGTCTCTTTGTCGAAGAAGACCGCCTCTTGCAGACCCATCGCAGTAAATAATTTCTGATCGTAGTAGTGGAAGAATTTTCGAACGTCGATCCCCAACTCCTTCAATAGTCCGATCGCCTCTTTGCTGTAATTTCCCGGAGCTTCGATGGACTGCGTCCCGCCGTAGCCGAGTAGCAACCGTTTTCCTGCCTGGAATTCGTTGCGCTTGCAATGCCCGCCAAAATCATCGTGATTGTCCAACAGCAAAATTCGCGCCTGCGGACCGATGTACTTCCGATAAAAATAAGCAGCGGCGAGACCGCTGATACCAGCGCCGACGATGATCAAATCGTAAAAGTCGGCCTCGTCTACAGGATCGGGCCAAGTCGTGCCATCGCGCATTCCGTGCGCCACTTCCCATGAGCCATCGTGACTACCGCGCATGCCGGTTTTCGCGGGAGGATAGTAGCCAGCCTCTTTTTCGGGCTCCGGAAAAGGGGCAGGAATTCCGAAGGCATGAACCCATGTAGAATTCGCGGCGAGCGAAGCGCCGACGGCGATGCTGACGCCATTCAGAAAATCGCGGCGTGTAATTTTCTGATTGATCCCCAACTTCTGGTCGCGATGTTTGTGGCCCATTCCCAAAACTCCTCACCCGCCTGTTTTAGTAACGCCAAAATCCTACACCCGTCCGAACCCAAAAGCAGGCGCAACGAGACGGCGCCGCCATCAGGCGCTCAGAGCTTCAAGAATAGAGGGAATTTGGTGGACCTGGTCGGGATCGAACCGACGACGTCTTCCATCCATGGGACGGTTAAAATCGCAACTTGCTGACGGCAAAGGCTTTAATAGGCGGATAAATCCAGTTTCACCGTCACGGGCTTGGCTGCAGAATTGGAAGGATTCACCAGGTGCAGATCCTTCATATGGCCGAGCAACTTTCCCGTATCGATCGGTTTGAACACGTAGGCATCGCACAACGAGCGAAAAGACTGGATGACGTTTTTCATATCGTCGAGGGCGGTGGTCATGATGATCTTCACGCCTTTCGTGGAGAGCGTTCCCTCGGCTTCTTCTATCGCGCGGATTTCTTTGACTGCCGTCTGCCCATCCATTTCCGGCATCATGATATCCATGCAGATCAGGTCATAACCTTGGCCGCTCTCATGACCGGCGCGAAATGCCGCCAGCGCTTCTTTGCCGTTAACCGCAACGTGGCATTCGCCATATTTTGAAAGAAACGACTGCAGCAGAAGCCGGCTGGTGAAGTCGTCCTCGACGATAAGTGCGCGCATAAGTGATCCTTTCTGAAGCTTGACTACACCCACCCTGATTGCTTCAGGGTGGCCTTGAACAGTTCGAATTCTTTTTCCAGCCGGGGCAGCGCGGTCACGGCTCGGTTCAGGTCGCTCGCGACGACGGCCTCCTGCACTTCGGCGCAGAGCGCTCGCAGAGTTTCGCCGGACATCGTAGCCGCCGCTCCCTTGAGCGTGTGCGCCTGCCGCAGCGCGCCCTCCGCGTCGCCCATCTCGAGCATTTTGCGAAGAGCAAGCAACTGTCGCGGGGCATCCTCCAGGAACCCGGCAAGGACTTTGCAGGCAAGTTCTTTGTCGCCCATGAGACGCGCCAGCAAGTCTTGAGGGTTAAAAACAGCGTCGATTTCTACCGCTGTTTCGGCAGCTGAAGGGCTCAGTTCGCCGATCCGCGGCTTCGGCCATTTTTCGAGGACGTCGGTCAATTGCGGCCATTTCGAAGTTGCGACTTCTTTCTGGCTGAGCATCGGATTTTCTACTTGACCAGCTTCTGAATCACGGCAATTAACTGCTCGGCATTGAAAGGCTTGACGATCCATCCGGTGGCGCCAGCCTTGCGGGCCGCATCCTTCTTCTCGGCCTGCGATTCGGTGGTAAGCATGAGAATGGGGACGAAGGCACAGGCGGGCAGCTTGCGGACCGCGGTGATCATCTGGGTGCCATCCATATTGGGCATGTTGAGATCGGTGACGATCAGGTCGAACTTTTCGCTGCTGGCTTTTCCGAGGCCGTCTTTGCCATCGACCGCCTCGACCACTTCGTAGCCCGCATTGCGCAAGGTGAAGCTCACCATCTGCCGAATACTGGCGGAGTCATCCACGGTTAAGATTCGTTTCATCGCTTCGTCCTCGTGTTGCCCGGCTCTGGCCCTCTGGTTTCGCCAGCTTCCTCACTTTTGAAATCATGTGTCGAAGCCAGGTTTTGCGAAACCAGGTGCAAACTTACAAAGCGCAAACTCAAGTGCTTCAACTTCAAAACAGTTCCACACCGTTTCCCGCGAAAGTCTGTTGCGCCACCGGCAGCGCTTTCCCACCCAGTGCCGCGCGCAGAACGTCGCGCTCCATCTCGGTTGTGTACGACGCCGCGAATAGCTGCTCCACTTCGCCGTGGTCGTAGCGCTTCGTTACATCCGGGTGATCGATCTCTAACTGTCGTCTGATCCCTTCGATTCCGGTGAGCACCGAGTCGATACGGCCGAAGCAAGCGTCGAGAAGGTCGCCGGTGTTGCCAACTTCCGCGATCTTCGCCTGCATCTTCTCCGTAACTTCTTTCATGCCCTGGGCCTGTCCGGCGGCGGATCGGGCGGCGGATCGCAGGTCGTCAAGGCAGCCCCGGGTTTGCCCCTGCGCCGCGCGCAAGGTCTGGTTACTGGTTTCGGAAAAAGCCTTCATCACTTCGCTCGTCTGCTTCACGACGCCGAGAATCCCCTCCATGGCGTGGCCGGACTGTTCGGTAACCTGGTTCCACTCCGCCGAAACTCCCTTGATGCACGCCGCGATGGCCAGGATCGTATCGGCCTGCGCGCCTAAACGGCTGGCCTCAATGATGGAGTTAAACGTCAGCAACTGCAGCCGGCTGCGGACCGACTTCGATCTTTGCAGATGTTCACTCACCAATTGCATCAAGTTGGAAAGCCCGCCGAGATTGCTCTGGATTCTCGCGCTGTAATCCTCACTCTCGCGTTCGAGCCGTTCGATGTAGGCAAGCTGCGACGCAACCTCGCGCTCCTGTTCCAGCACGACGGGTCCGATTCCGACCACCTCGGAGGTGCTGACGCCCATGATGCCGCTCAAGCACGTCCTGATTTGCGATGCCCAGTTGGCAACGGTTTCCTTGATAGTCCGCAGCTGATAGATCTGGATCGTAAGACCGGCGTACGCCTGAGGCAGTTCCCGAGCGCTTCCCTGGCCCGCGCTACCAGGCCCCGGGTTGGCGCGCTCCAAGTTACCGGGCGTGGCGTTTCCGGAGGCGCGCATTCTCGCGGCAATGAGCGCAAACGCCTCCTCGACATGTTCGATTTGCTGGCGTGTGATGTCGTGCGCCTGGATGGCGGCGACCACTCCCGCAATCTGCCGCGCGATATCCTCCACGCACATCTTGAATTGCGCGGGCGTTTGGGAGAGCTGGGTCAGGCTGGAATCGACGACGGCCAAGGCTTTACCCAAGTCAAGTTCGATACGAGCCAGTTCCTTACGTTGCCGCGGGAGTTCGGCCGAAAGCACAAGCCGGGTCTCTTGAATAGCGCTCCGGCGGCCCTCCGTGCGGCTGACGAGTTCCTGGGTATCCTGGGTCAAAGACTTGGAGAAATCCGCCAACTCAGTGGCCAGGTACTGGAACCCGGCACCCACCGCGCCCAGGTGAGCCACTTCAATATTAGTAAGCACGCTCAGCGCCTTGATTTCAAAAGCGATCGCCTTCTGTCCCTGAGCGACCAGAGACAGTTGATGCAGCAGCTTGACTTCTTCGGTTACTGTCTCGATGATCCCGGTGGTCGCTTGGAGCCGGTCTCCAATAAAACGTTTCGCGGCAGCGCCCAGAGTTTGCACTTTAGGTAGAACGGAACTGACGCTCTCGCTGTCCACACACTGAACAATCGCTGCCGCCAGGGTCAGGATCGCATCGGTATGGCCAGCCAGGCTCTCAAACACCCGCGAAACCGACCCGATCTGAGTCTCGGTGCTGAGGGCGAGGGTTTGCAACTCACTCGTGGCCTGCTCCAGAGTGAAGACAACTTCGGCTTTGGTTCCAGCGCTCATCGCGACTTGTTTTCACTCCTTTCCCTAGCCAGTCTGCCTCAGCGCGCGTGCACCAGGATGGCCCCAGCCACTGCCTCCAGGGGCAGAACCTTGTCGACGGCGTCCCGCTTGATGGCCTCATTCGGCATCCCGAAGACCACGCACGTAGCCTCATCCTGCGCAATCGTCGTCGCCCCCGCCTGTTTCATTTCGAGCATGCCGCGAGCGCCGTCGTCTCCCATTCCGGTCAGAATCACGCCAACCGCGTTTTGTCCGGCATAGCGCGCGGCGGAGCGGAATAACACGTCCACCGACGGACGGTGACGGCAAACCAGCGGCCCATCCTTAATATCGACGTAGTAGCGAGCGCCGCTCCGCTTCAGCAACAGGTGGTGATTGCCGGGAGCAATCAGCGCCCGTCCGCGAATCACGGTGTCGTTCGACTCCGCTTCTTTCACCGTGATGCTGCACAGGCTGTCTAACCGGCCGGCGAAGGCTCGCGTAAACATTTCCGGCATGTGCTGCACGATCACGATGCCCGGACAATCGGCGGGTAGCGCCTCCAGCACAATCTTAAGTGCCTCTGTCCCCCCGGTCGAAGCGCCGATGGCCACCACCTTCTCCGTAGTCTCGGCCATGGCGTGGGTAGCAGGGGAGAGAATCGCATCCGCCGTCAGCTTGGGCTCGGCCACGCGGCGCGGCTGCATCGGACGCACCCGCGCCGCCGCCGCTGCCTTGACCACCTGGCAGATGGTGGTTCGCGATTCCTCCAGAAACTGCTTGCTGCCCATCCGTGGCTTGGTGATGATATCAACCGCTCCGTACTCCAGCGCCCGCAGCGTGCTTTGCGCTCCCTCCTCGGCCAGGCTGGAACAGATGACCACCGGGATCGGGTGCTGGGCCATGATCTTCTGCAGGAATGTCAGCCCATCCATGCGCGGCATCTCGATGTCCAGGGTGATAACGTCGGGAACTTCCTCACTGATCCGCTCCGCCGCCACGAAGGGATCGCCGGCGGTTCCCATAATCTCAATATCCTGGTCCGACGAGAGTACGTCGCTCAGGGTCTGGCGCACCACGGCCGAGTCGTCCACGATCAGAACCCGAATTTTCCTTGTGCTCATAAGCTCAATCCTGTAGTGCTGTCGTCCCTGACAAATTGTTGAAGCTCCGCGCGGCCACCGGCAGCGCTCAACCGAGCCGGCGCAGCCGCACTTCGCCGGTCCTGGTATCGAGCCGGATGTTCAGCCCCGCCGTACCTCCCAGGCTCGACGCAGCCACCTCAAAACCTTCTTCCCGCAAAACCTCCACCGCCGCTTCACAATTCATTTTTCCTACGGTCGGTTTAGAGTTCGCCTCACCGACCAGCAGTACATCGGCGCCGCCAAATAGTTTTACCTGCACTTCCGAGCGCCGGACGCCGAGCGCATCAAACTGGCGGGCCACATCGCGAATCGCGAAATCGACGTAACGGCGTCCCTCGGCTGCACTCAACCCGGCGGCGTTTGCCGGGCATCGGGGCAACTGGGAATGGGTAAGGGCGCCGACGCCCAGCCGCGCGCTCCAGAAACTTGCGCCCACGCAGGAGCCGAGAATCGTCCGGATCAGCGTCGGCTGGCAGGCGAAATACGACTCCCCAGGATGCAGATAGACCTCCGTCGGCTCGCTGTCAATTACGGCCATTAGTTTTCCTATAGAGCGCCGGGGCCACTGGCACCAGCGGAAGATCCATGTCGTGCAGGGTCTCGGAGTGCCCAACGAAGGCGTACCCTTCGGGCACCAGTTGATGGGCCAGCTTTTGCATGATTTTTTCCTGCGTGGCCCGGTCGAAATAGATGAGGACATTGCGGCAGAAGATTACATCCGCCTTTTGCGGGAGACCGTAGTCGCCATCCATGAAATTCAGACGCCGGAACTCGATTAACTTGCGCAACTCCGGAACCACGCGCACTAAGTTGGACTCGCGATCGCGGCTGCGCATAAAGTACTTGCGCTGCAGGTCGGCGGACACCGGACGCACCACTTCACGGCTAAAGACTCCATGGCTCGCCTTGGCCAGTACGGCGGTCGATAGGTCGGTGGCGAGCAGGCGGAAACGGAAACCGGCATTGGCGGGAATGCACTCGCTGAGCACGATCGCCAGGGTGTAAGGCTCCTCGCCCGTGGAGCAGCCGGCGCTCCAGATCAGCAAAGGCCGGCCACTGTCGTTGCGCGCCATGAGCTCCGGGATCGCCTTCTGCGCCAGAAACTCAAAATGTTCCGGCTCTCTGAAGAAATCGGTCTTGTTGGTGGAGACCGCGTCCAGCAGATGAACGATCTCCTCCTTCAGTCCATGGGGCCCAAACAGATAGTCGCAATACTCGCCGAAGGAGTCGAGTTGGAGGCTGCGCAAGCGCCGCTTAACCCGCAGTTCGAGCATCGTCTTCTTATCCGCATTCAAGTTGATGCCCGACTGCTCATAGATCAGGCTGCGCAGCCGGGCAAAATCTCGAGTGGAGATGCTTTCGTCGTGAGCGCTCATAAGATGAGCGGACGGGACTTGCATCCCGTCCGTTTCCTCTCTCTCAACCTGCCGCCACGGCAACCGCCCTGTTGTTTTCCGGCGCGCGGACGGCCACCAGATCCTCAGCCGAGAAGACGCGGTCGATATCCAGGATCATGACGAACTGGGCGTCGCGTTTTCCCATGCCCTTAATGAAGTCGGTCCGGATGTGGGTTCCGATTCGCGGGGGCGGCTGAATATGTTCGGGCTCCAGGTCGATCACTTCTTCCACCGAATCGGCCAGTACCCCAATCACGGTCGATTCGCCGTCCAGCACCACCTCGACCACCACGATGCAGGTGTTCCTGGTCTTTTCGATTTTCGACATTTCTAGACACAGCCGCAGATCAACCACCGGGACGACGCTGCCCCGCAGATTGATGACGCCGCTCATGAAGTCGGGAGTCCTGGGAATTTCGGTGATGGTGGTGAAATCCAGCACCTCCCGCACTTTCGCGACGTCGGTCGCGAAAATTTCATTGCCCAGTTTGAAGGTGAGATACTGCCGGGTCTCCGTGATTTCGCCAACGCTCATACTCCAACTCCTTTCGCTTGCTGCGGGCACCCGCGCACCGCCCGCGGCGCGCGCTCGAAAATGTGCCGGTTAGTAACGCTCGAATTCCTTGTCGAGATCATCGGCCTTCTCCTTGTCTTTATCCTTGAGTTTGAGATTGACTCCGGCCCCGGCCTTGGCCGCCATCGCTTTCGGCGGGGCAGCATGGCCGGCGGGCTTGGCAGTTTTGGCGGGAGCGGCCTCGACGTGCCGGGCCGGTTTGGCCGCCACGCTGCGCACGGACGCGACATGGCCGTCCTCTCCGGTGCGGAAAAAGCCCAGCGCGCTCACCAGTTGTTCGGACTGGCTGGTCAGTTCCTCGGTCGTCGAAGCCATTTCCTCCGATGCCGAAGCGTTCTGCTGAATGACTTTCTCGAGCTGCACCAGCGCCTTGTTGATCTGTTCCGCTCCCGTGTCCTGCTCTTTGCTGGCGGCTGCGATTTCTTGCACCAGTTCCGCCGTCCGCTGGATATCGGGCACGAGTTTTGTGAGCATTTCGCCCGCTCGTTCCGAGACCTTTACGGTTGTGCCCGAGAGCTGGTTGATCTCGCCGGCCGCCTTCTGGCTGCGCTCGGCGAGCTTGCGGACTTCGGCGGCGACCACGGCAAATCCTTTGCCATGTTCCCCGGCGCGCGCCGCTTCGATGGCCGCGTTCAGGGCCAGCAGGTTGGTTTGGCGGGCGATCTCCTCGATGATCGAGACCCGGCTGGCGATTTCTTTCATGGCCGCGACCGCTTCCACCACCGACTTGCCACTTTCCTGCGCGTCCGCCGCCGACTTGTTGGCGATCTTGTCGGTTTGCTGCGCGCTATCCGCATTCTGCTTGATGTTCGAAACCATCTCTTCCATCGACGACGAAGCTTCTTCGGCCGACGCCGCCTGCGAACTGGCGCCTTTCGAGACTTCAATCGATGTTGTGCTGATGGCCTGGCTGGCCGACGCCACTTCGCCGGCAATCCCACGAATGTCGGAGACCACGCGCGTAATGCCGGCCACCATGGCGCTTAGCGCCTGCATCAGTTTGTCCTGCGGAGACCGTTCCCGCAGAGCTACGGTCAGATTGCCGTTCGCCATTTCATCGGCGGCATCGGTGATTTCACCCATGGCTGCGATAAGCGCGTTCAGGTTGTCTTTGATCAGGTTGAAATCGCCGTGATAAGTGTCGGTGATGGTCGGTGGAAGGTCGCCCTTGCTGATCCGATCGACGTACACGGCGGTGAACTTGAGGGGAGTAATGACGGCGTCGAGGATGGAGTTCACACCGCGCACAATCTCGCTGTAAGCCCCGCGGAACTGATCGTGTTTCCCGCGCTCGGACAATTGCCCGGCGTTCGAAGCGTCGGTCAGCCGCGCCAATTCCTTCTGCAGGCTCTGCAGGACAACGGCGATGTTGTTGATCGCCTGCTTCATCTTCTCGTGATCGCCCTTATAGGTCTGGGCAATCAACTCGTCGATCTTCCCGTTCGAGACCTGAGTAAGGATGCGGTTGCCTTCCCCGATAGGCAGGAGAATCGCGTCCAGCATGATGTTCACGCCGCGCACAATCTCCGCGTACGCGCCCTGGAACTGCTCCGGTTTGCCGCGATCCGAGAGTTGCCCCTCCTTGGAAGCGTCGGTGAGTCGAGCCATTTCTTTCTGCAGACCTTGCAGGACGACGGCGATGTTGTTGATCGCCTGCTTCATCTTCTCGTGGTCGCCCTTATAGGTCTGGGCGATCAGTTCGTCGATCTTGCCATTGGAGATCTGGGCGAGAACGCGGTTGCCCTCCCCAATCGGCAGCAGGATCGCGTCCAGCATGGTGTTGACGCCGCGCACAATCTCCGCGTACGCGCCCTGGAACTGCTCCGGTTTGCCCCGGTCCGAGAGTTGCCCGTCCTTCGAAGCCTCGGTCAAGCGGGCCATTTCCTTCTGCAGGCCCTGCACGACCATGGCGACATTGTTGACCGCCTGCTTCATCTTCTCGTGGTCGCCCTTATAAGTCTGGGCAATCAGTTCGTCGATCTTGCCCGTCGAGATCTGGGCCAGAATGCGGTTGCCTTCGCCAATCGGCAACAGGATGGCATCCAGCATTTCGTTGACCCCCTGCACCATCTCGCGATAGATTCCATTAAACTGGTCAACCTTGCCGCGCTCGGCGAGACGGCCATCCCGGGACGCGTCCACCAGTCGCATGATCTCTTGAGAAACGAGCTGCATTTTAGCGTCTCCCGACTCTTGGACGCCGCCATGTCCATTCCCGACAGTGCCCGCACTTTCCCGCAACCTTCGTCCTTCGTGTACAACTTTTGTTGACATAACTTCCAGCTCCTTTTCGATTTGAGTTCGTTCACCCGGTGCTCTGGGACCCTTCCCGGCTTTTCCATTAACCAGATACGGTGAGTTCGAGCGTTGCTAAGTAGCGCTGGCAGTGATCCGCAGCACCGGCGAAGCTTCCTGAAGACTTCAAGGGCCCGCCGCGCCTCCCGCCGCCGCACTTTCCAGCAGCACGACCGCGCCTGCATTGGGCGCAGAGGCAACCGGCGCGCGAGCTTCTCCGCGCGCGTCCGCGGGTTTGCCGAGCCGCCGTTTGCCCACTGCCAGGGTCTGGAGCGCGTCCCGCACCAGCCGCTGCGGATCGATGATCAGGGCCACGGTCCCGTTGCCGAGAATGGTCGCCCCCGACACCAGATCGACGTGCCGATAGAAGCGGCCCAAATTCTTGATGACCGTCTGATGGTCGCCGAGCACCTGATCGACGACGAAGCCGTAGCGCCCCTCTTCGGTCTCGGCCACCATGATCTGTTCCCGCTCCAGACGCTCTATCGGCAGATTGAAGTATTCTCTGAGCCGGATGTAGGGGATGATCTCGCCGCGCACGTTGGCCACGTGCTTGCCATTGGCCTGCTCGATGTCCTGCTGCGTCAGTTCGATGCACTCCAGCGTGGACGCCAGCGGCAGCACAAAATAGGCCTGCCCAACCCGCACCAGAAGCCCATCGATGATGGCGAGGGTCAGCGGCAGGCGCAGCGTGACGCTGGTTCCCGTGCACAACTGGCTGGCTATGTCGATCGTGCCGCGCAGCGCCTCCACCTTGCGCCGCACCACATCCATCCCCACGCCCCGGCCGGATACATCTGTAATCTGTTTCGCCGTCGAAAAACCGGGCGCCATGATGAGCGCGAAGATCTCGGCCTCGGTCAGCTGGGCGTCCGCCGCCACCAGGCCTTTTTCGATGGCGCGCTCCCGCACCGCCGCCGCATCGATCCCGCCTCCGTCGTCGGCGACACAAATCAGCACGCTCGCGCCCGAGTGCCGTGCTGAAAGATGGATGGTGGCCGCGGAGCGTTTCTTGCCCGCAAGGCGAGCCTCGGGCGGCTCGATGCCGTGATCCATGCTGTTGCGGATGAGGTGCATCAGCGGATCGCTCAATTCGTCGATCACGCTCTTATCCAGTTCCGTGTCCGCGCCCTCGATGGTCAGCTCCACCTCTTTGTGCAGATCGCGCGCCAGGTCGTGGACCAGACGGCGGAAGCGCTCGAAGGTGCCTCGAATCGGCAGCATCCGGATGCTGATCGAGGTCTCGCGCAGGGTCGTCGTCAGCCGCTCGATTTCTTCCGAGACCGCCGACACCTCCGGATCTTCCCGGCGCGTCGCGACTTCCAGCAAGCGGGCTTGCACCGTCACCAATTCGCCCACCAGGTTGACCAGTTGATCGAGTTTCGCGGCTGGCACACGAATGCTCGTCGCGTTGTCGGGCGTATCGGAAGCGCGGCGTCCCCAGGGGGGAGGTTTCTTTTCGGGAGCATTCGACTCGTCTACGACCGGGCTCGCCGCCGCACTCGAAGCTCGCTCCGAAGCTCGATCGGTCTTTTTTTCAAGCGGCGGTGAGACCTGTACTTCGAGCGACGCTTCCGACGCGGGTTCGATGGTCAACTCACAACTGTCGGCAACAAAAATAAATACATCCGAGATTGCATCGCGCGCCGCCGCGGTGGTCAGAACCATGTCCCAGGCGACGTAGCAGCGCTCGGGATCGAGTTCGCCGAGCGGCGGAATCGCCGCCATACTGGCATGGACACGCAAACTTCCCAGTTGCTTCAGTTCGCGCAACAGCAGCAGCGGATTCGCGCCGCTGCGCATCAGATCGGGGCCAGGGCTAAAGCGGACAAGCCAGTCGCGCGTAGTGCCACTTGCGACCGCTGGACCGGTCGCTGGGGCCAAGGGCGCGGATGGCGGCGCTTCGGCAGGACGGTTTTCCCGCTCCCCGGTCAGCCGCAGCACCTTCGCCAAAATCTCGGCGGAGACGACGCGGTTCGTTGCCCCCCGGCCCGCGGACTCTTCCAGCATGGCTCTGATCTGGTCGAGCGCCGCTAAGGAGAGGTCCACCAGTTCGGAAGTGATACTAAGCCTCCCGTTACGAACTTCGTCGAAGGCGTTTTCCAATTTGTGCGTGAATGCGGCCAACTCGTCAAAGCCGAACATAGCGCCCGAGCCCTTGATGGTGTGCAGGGCACGGAAGGCGCGCGCCACAAGTTCTTTGTCGCCGCGGTTCTCGTTAAGCTCCAGCAGCGACGACTCCAGCTCCACCAGGATCTCGCGAGCTTCCTCCTGAAAGGCCTGTTTATATTTGTCGATCGTCAGCGTCAACTGCGCTCCCTCACCTAACTCATTGACTAGTTCTTTCGCTAACGTCAGCGGCTAACTTCGGATTCCCTGGGCACCGGAAACTTTTCGAAACCCGCGTCACCAAGGGCAGCTGAGATTGTCTCCGGCACCCGCCCGGTCAGGGTCATTCCCATTCCCGAGCGTCGAGCTTCGCGCTCCGCAGCCCAGAGCAACTGGATAGAGGTGACATCGAGA
>Ga0302278_10002989_pt1 | contig 18994 bp, 15 predicted proteins | sample III_Bog_N3_2_FD_194543 | JGI IMG/M metagenome (GOLD analysis project Ga0302278, IMG submission 194543) | Peat permafrost microbial communities from Stordalen Mire near Abisko, Sweden - III_Bog_N3_2 | ecosystem: Environmental > Terrestrial > Soil > Wetlands > Peat | place: Sweden: Abisko...
AACAGGCATCAAAACCTACAAATTTGACGCCAGCAAATTTGATCAATGCCAGGAGGCAGTCCGAAGGATCAAGGATGAAGTGGGAGCCATTGAGATCCTGGTGAACAATGCTGGTATCACGCGAGACAGCACCCTGCAGAAGATGGACCGCGATATGTGGGACGCGGTCATGGATACCAATCTGGGCTCCTGCTTCAATCTGTGCAAGTTGCTATTTCCAGAGATGCGGGAGAGGCACTTTGGCCGCATTGTCAATATAGGCAGCGTGAATGGACAGGCTGGCCAGTATGGCCAGGTCAACTACGCCGCGGCCAAGTCTGGAATCCACGGATTTACCAAGGCATTGGCCCAGGAAGGTGCGCGGTACGGGATCACGGTCAACGCAGTAGCGCCGGGTTACGTGGATACGGATATGGTTCGAAGCGTGCCGCCAGACGTACTCCAAAAGATCATTGCGCGCATTCCCGTGGGGCGTCTTGGGACCCCCGAAGATATTGCGCGCGGAGTTGTCTTCCTGGCTGCCGATGACAGTACCTTCATCACCGGGTCCACTCTGTCGATCAATGGCGGGCAGCATATGTACTAAGCCGCCCACGCTTAGTGGTACAGGTCCAATCGGATGAGAAGTTATCCCCGTTCCACTTTCTTAAGGCAGTGGAACGGGGACAGAGCTTTAAGTGCCGATCACCATGCCGCCATCCACGGACAGGACGGCCCCATGCACAAAGCTGGCCTGGTCTGAAGCCAGCCAAAAATAGGCATTGGCCACATCTTCCGGTTTTCCCACACGCCTTATCGGTGTGTGATCGATCATGTTGTCGAGAATATCCGGAGGCATTGACTTCAACATGTCCGTAGCGATAAATCCAGGGGCGACTGCATTGACCCGAATGTTGTGCTTGCCCAATTCACGGGCCCATGTGCGAGTCATTCCGATCACACCCGCTTTAGATGCAACGTAATTGGTTTGTCCAAAGTTCCCGTTCAGCGCCACTACCGACGCGGCGTTGAGGATCACTCCGCGACCCTGGCGGATCATCTGTGGAACGACGGCGCGGGTGGTGATGAAAACGCCCTTCAGGTTGACATCAATGACCGAGTCCCAGGACTCTTCCGGCATGCTCTTCACCGTCCCTGTGCCGTTCATCTTTACCAGCTGAGCATCGCGCACAATTCCCGCGTTGTTTACGACGACGTCGACGGCGCCCCACTTATCGACGACTGCATTCACGGCCGCTTCCACAGCCTGCGGGTCGGTGACATCCACCACTTGGAAAAACGGCTCGCCGCCCGCCTGCCGTATCTCCGTCTCAAAAGTTGCGGCTGCCTTATCCGAAACATCCCACCCGGCTACGGATGCGCCATCCGCTGCAAAGCGCAAGGCCGTTGCGAGGCCGATCCCGCCGGCAGCACCCGTGATTATGACGACTTTACTTGAAACCTTTTGTTCTTCCATGACACCCTCATTGACTCATCGATTCTTTGTGCGATCGTGCATGCACCATTCCGAAGAGCGGAGGGGGCTTGTGCAAATGTTTGCTCCACGTCTCTCGGAAATGCTAACATTGAGCCTAGAGCAATTGCTGCACTGCGTCAATATCTGCAGCAAAACTTGCCAGTTCCGGTTCCTGTTCTGACGCCCTTCCCATCTTGGGAGAACCGATCTTCGAGGTTGGTGCTTCGGGATCGTTTGAGGCAGATTAGCCCGATTAGCCGTGATTCGGCGGGGGCAGGACCCGGTAGCGGATCGCAAAGTTCGAATTTGGCGCAGGGCATCGCCCCGCCGAGACTCAATTCATAGAGTCGATTTCACTTGCCTACAGTTTTTGCATTACCTTGGGTGCGCCATTAGCCCTGACTCACAATCGACTTGGCGTCGGATGAGAGCCATTCTTTGGAAGAGAGTCGGCATGTCTGAAATCGTGATCACCGCAGCAAAGCGCACGGCAATTGGCGCCTTTATGGGTAGTTTGAAAAACGTATCCGCCGTCGACCTCGGCGTGGCGGTAATGCGTCAGATCCTGCCCGGCCTGATCCTGGATGATATTGCGGATGTGATCGTCGGCAATGTTCTCCAGGCTGGTCAAGGCATCAACCCGGCGCGCCAGATTGTGATCAAGGCCGGCCTTCCGCTGAAAACCCCCGGGCAGACCATCAACCGTGTGTGCGGCAGCGGGTTGCAATCCGTGGTCAGCGCCGTTCAGGGAATCAAATCCGGCGACGGCAGTCTTTACATTGCCGGAGGCATTGAAAGCATGTCGCGCGCTCCGTACCTTCTTCCCGGCGCGCGCGCAGGCAATCGTTTCGGCCATGGAGAGATGGTGGATTCGATTCTGTGCGACGGGCTGACAGACGCTCAACTGAATTACGCCATGGGGATCACGGCTGAGAATGTGGCCGAGCGTTGGAAGATCACGCGGGAAGATCAGGATGCGTTTGCGCTGGAGAGCCAGCGGCGAGCCGCGGCGGCCCAGGCTACCGGGGCTTTCCGTGAGGAAATTGTTCCGGTCAACGTGCCCGGCCGCAAGGGGGTGGTGGTGTTCGCCGAGGATGAGCACGTGCGTCCAGACACCACGGCGGAAGCTCTTGCCAAACTGAAGCCCGCATTCAAGCCTGAGGGCGGAACCGTGACCGCTGGAAACTCGAGCGGCCTGAACGATGGGGCCGCACTGCTTGCAGTGACGACGGAAGACTATGCAAAGGAGCATGGCCTCCCGGTCCTTGCGAGGATCCTGAGTTACGCCACCGTGGGCGTTGAGCCGGCAGTGATGGGGATGGGCCCCGCAGCCGCAGTACCCGCAGCGTTGATCCGCGCTGGAATGAGCTTGTCCGACATCGATCTGTTCGAATTGAATGAAGCGTTTGCCGCACAATCGCTCGCCGTGATTCGTACTCTGGCACTGGATCAGGCAAAGGTCAACATCACCGGCGGAGCGGTCGCTTTGGGTCATCCCATCGGCGCATCGGGCGGCCGCATATTGGTGACGTTGATTCATGCGCTGCGGAGAAGTGGAAAGCAGCATGGCGTGGCCAGCCTCTGCATTGGCGGCGGCATGGGAATCGCCATGGTGATTTCCGCTCAGTAGCGATTTCGGCTCACAGCCTCACGCCTGAGCCAGGCCATGCGTTTCAACGTATTGGCGAACTTATCGTCTCTTTGTCTTAGCTGTCTTCTTAGTCCTGGTTGTCTTCTTTGAGGCGAGCGAAGCAACAAGCGCCTCAAGTTCCTGCACTCTTCGCTTCAGTTCGTCCCCCTCTCCGGCGCCGGAATCCGGCACCGGGGGGGCTGGACTTTTACCAGTCTGGCTGGCTGCCGCAGGCTCTTCGACACCCCCAGGAGCGGCGTCTCGTCGCTGGACGAATTCGAAAGGGTTCAAAGGCGGGGTCATGACCTGGTATGTGTTCTGGTAGATGTCGAGCATCGCCTTCATGTAGCGCAGGGCACTGTCCTGGCTGGCGCGGCCTGAGGCAATCACCATCTGGCGCAGCACATCGAGCGGGAAAGTGGATCCAGGCGTCTTGGCGTCCTCGACAATGATCTGGGTGAGGATCAGCCGGGTAATGTCCTCGCCCGTTGCAGAATCGACCACCTGAACATGGTCGCCTTTCTGCAGCATCGCGGCCACCTCGTCGAGGTTTACGTACCGGCTGTTGGTGGTGTCGTAGAGGCGCCGGTTTTCGTATTTCTTGATTAGGACTTTCTTGGGCTGTGTCACGACTTCAATAATACCGCTTGACAAGATCCTGGATGGGGGTATGATTATTTTATGCTGCAGTGCAGCACAAGTTGCAGAAAAGTTCGAGTCCGAAGGAGGACGATATGAGCACAACCAAGAGAACAGCCAGTGGGCCGGTATCGACTGCCGCAGCTGAGAATTCTGAAGTAGTGGAAACGGTCAGCAACCTTTACAGCAAGAGCGTTGAGAGAATCGCCGAACTGCAGAAGAAGGGGATCGACATGGCTATGGAGCAGAATGCCGAGGTCCTGAACGCATGCAAGAAGATGTCGCAAACGGTTCCGGGATTTTCGAGCCTTTTCATGTTGGATTCGGCGGCCACCGCCTTCGCACGGTACGCCGACACACAAAAGGGAGCCATTGACCTGGTTCTTGAGCAAAGCCACGCGCTTACCGGCATGGTGAAGGAAAGCGCCTATGCGACCGTCAAGATCGGCTCGGGAGCAACCGCGGTCCTTCTTTCAACGGTGGAACAGACGGTCATAGCCCAAAAGAAGGCCCTTGATGACTCCGCGGCTCAGGGCAAGGCTGCCTTTGAAAAAGCCAAGCAATACTTTGGCTTGACCGGCACGCCGGCAGAGCAGGTGGCAGAGTCCTTCCAGCATGGAGTGGACAGCCTGATCGCGACTCAGAAAGAACTTCTGGATATCGCCGCCAAGCCTTTCACCCCTGTGAACTAGTGGGATTTCTCAGTTCGATCCGTTGAAAAGAATGCCGAAGGCAGCCCCCGGTACCGGTTTCCGGAAAATGGGACAAACCGATACATTCTTCCCCGGCTGTCTTTCGGTATAACCTTCAAGTGATTTGCGGAAATGGAGCCAAAGATGGCCGAAGGTCAAGCCGGGGGGTCGAAGCCGTTCGATCCGCTCGATTCGTTTCGAGGACTGCGTGATATCTACCTCGATACCATGGCGAAGGCCATGGTGGAAGCAGTCAACACGGAAAGCTATGCCAAGGCGAGCGGGGCCATGCTGGATACAACATTGACTATGTCTGCTCCCTTGCGAGAGGGGCTGGAGAAGTCCATGCTGCAGGTTCTTGAGCAGCTCTCTTTGCCCTCGCGGCAAGATATAGTCGCGTTGGCGGAGCGATTCACCAACCTGGAGATGCGCCTCGACGACATGGATGCAAAGCTGGATCGCATCCTGGGTCTATCCCATCCCGCCCAACAAGAGGCTCCGGCCGAAACGGTCGCTGAGCCAGTTGAACGCACCGCGCCAACTGCTAACGCCAGTCCGACCAGGACTGTACCCGCGAAAAAGGTGGACGCCCACAAAGCCGCGGCTGCGGCCAGACACGCGACTGCGGCAACGAAGACAGCACCCTCCAGGAAAGCTGCCAGAAATAGAGCGAAATAGACATGGAGCAGGCTCAAGCTATCACAGAACAGGTTGAACTTCTTGAGGAGCGCCTTCGGACCCTCAACAAGGTGCTGACCACCAAGGCGGCGATTGCACAAACGCCAAAAGAACTTGTCTGGACGCTGAATAAGGCCAAGCTCTACCGCTACATTCCCGTGGTCCCGAAAGAAAAGCGGCATGCAATTCCTCTGCTGCTGGTCTTCGCACTAATGAACCGCCCCTACATCCTGGATCTTCGGCCCGGCCACAGCTTTGTCGAGTTCCTGGTGAGTCGCGGCTACGATGTCTACCTTCTGGACTGGGGTGTCCCCGGGCCGGAAGACAAGAATCTCAAGTTCGACGACTATGCCCTTGACTACATTCCTCGCGCTATTCGCAAGGTCAAAGCCATCTCAGGCACGGAAGAGTTCAGCATGCTGGGCTGGTGCATCGGCGCCATTCTGACCACGATCTATGCATCCGTGCTGCCCAACGACGGGCTGCGCAACCTGATCCTGCTCACTGCCCCGCTGGATTTCGGCAACAAGCAGGACATCACTTTCGCACGATGGACAGACGAGAAATACTTCGATGTCGAAAAGGTCCTGGCGGCCTTTGGAAACATGCCCGGCGACATGATCGACTATGGCGCCAAAGCCCTCAAACCTGTCGAGAATTACATCGGCAATTACGTCAAATTGTGGGACAACCTGGATAATCCCCAGATCGTCGAAGCATGGCACGCGATGAATACCTGGGTGACAGACAATATCCCACTGGCCGGCGGGGCTTTTCGGCAACTGATTGTGGACCTTTATCAAAACAATCGCCTCATGAAGGGGGAAATGATCGTTCGCGGCCAGCGTGTGGATTTGGGGAAGTTGCAGGCAAATCTGCTCACCGTCATCGCGGAGGGAGATCATATTGCTCCTCCATGCCAATCGGAGGCGATCCTATCCAAGGTGACCAGCCTGGACAAAGAGATTTTCCGCGTCCCAGGAGGACACATCGGGATCATGGCAGGCAGCAGCGCGCGCAAGCAAACCTGGCCCCATATCGACGGGTGGCTCGGCGCCCGGTCAGGCCAAAAGCAGGGTGGCAACAATTGAATGGGTTAACGCTTAGCAGGGAAGGACATATGCGCGGCCGGGTCGCGGTTGCGACGCGCGAGAAGCCGTGAAGAGGGAATCGGCAGCTCGTTCCCGCCGACGCGATCTTTGAGAGGAGATCGGTTCCATTGCTTCCGCTCGTTCCCTGCCTAAATGCCAGAAATGTCTTTCAATTAAACTTGCGATATTCAAATGTTGGACCCGCGTACAAGTTTGTACCCAGGGGGATCTGGGACATCGCGAGGGCCTGGTCTTTAAGGCTCTCCATAATTCCGATGCTGGTAGCCAGCTGTTGCGGATTGACTGTGAAGACGGATTGCAGGCAGTGCAACAACGCGGTGTAAGTGGCGTTGAATGCATCGTTGGCGACAGCGGCCGCCGAACCGGACGGGTACCCTTTGACAGCGGGGTTGACGATGAGCGGTTGAACCCCTTTCCTATCCAGCGGAATGCGTACGCCTCGATAGATATAGCGCTTATTGGGGGGCGTGCTCGGACCGGCATGGGGATTCTTGATAAGCCGATGTTTGTGGATGATCTCCTCGAAACGATAGTAGTGCGCAAATTCAAGAGACTGGTCCGTAGGACTGGTCGTGGTTCCCTCGCCCTGCTCCACGATGATCTCGATTGCGCTCCTGGCCGAAACAAGGTCGGTGATTGGAAACAGTTGGTCGGAGGGCCACCACGCGGCTGTCACCTGCTGTTTTGGATGTCCTGTGAAATCCCCGGACTTTAACGTGTCGCTGATTTTCCGATAAAACTTCCCGATGGTTGTTGGCGGAAGCACGATGTCGGGAAAATCCAGAGGTATCTCCGGCTCCTCGATTTTGGCAAAGACGTTCTTGACCTGGGCGATGGAAACAGGAGCAAGGGTCACGACAAGGCCGCTTTGCACGGAATGAGGCAGGGGCCCCGGGTACTTCGGCAGGAAACCGGGCGAGTCAATCTCTGGCGTCCCGCCGATCGCGTTGAGCAGGTTGCATGCAATCGTCATGTGAAGCATCTCTTCGCGCACCACGGAGCGGATGATCTGCGCCACTTCAACATTCTTGCCCGGCTTGATGGAATAAAGCGCATACAGGTAGGGCGGAATCGTGGCGTGTTCCAATTCGATAGCCGCCTGAACCGCATGGCGCAGGCCTTTTATCGATCCGTCGAGTCTGTGGAACAGCGAGTCCTCAAGAACAATCATTGCGCCTCCGTGGATGCACCATAATTAGGCGCTCCCTTGCGTCGAAGCATCGCTGCCTCCTTTCCCCCGCGCGCGATCATCTGTGGGCTTAGGGTTGCCGGTCCAGCATCGCCGGACGGGGCTGTCGGGCATTCTCCATTTGGCTTCGGGGTTCCCAGCGCCGGCTTGCCGTCAGCATCGAGTGTTGTCAACCATTTGAGGATTGCCTTGCGCTTTGATGCGGACAGGTCGCGGGTTACGGGCATCGAGTTCGGGTTGTCCATGTTCAAACCGAAGGCCAGGCAAAGGATCTGAAGGTTGGCGCAAATACTGTCGAAGCTCGATAAATCGAGGAAGCGCTGCATCACCGGATAGAGGTTCGCGTATTGCTGGAAGATCGGCTGCAGGCTTCCGTACCAGGTGATGGGATCGTCCGGCACAAATTGATCCCACACCAGCAGGCTGACAAAGTCCCAGGGATTGACCGGGTAATCGGAAAGGATGCCTGCAGGCAGGGGCCGCACACCATACACCTGGCCATCGATGTAGCATCTGGGATTGTTCGGCGGCGAAGCTTTGATAGAGAATGTGGCGCGTCCCGCGTTATCGCAGGTCACAGTGGGCGGAAACGAAATCGCGTCGAGAGGGACTGCAACATTCGGCCAGCCAGTGCCGGCCTGCAGTCCGGAGGGGTCCGCGGTCAGGGTTACTGGCGCGCCGGGCTGCGGCCGGCCCCACTGCGTAGCCCACAATTCGACTTCGGCCTGCTCTCCGGGATTAAGGCGAAAGACGAATCGGTCGGCGCGCACGTATTGTCCATTCTCGGGCTCGCTGATGGCGGGCTGAGGCGGCGGGGGAGCACCCTTGGATTGCGCGAAAAGAGCGATGGGAGAGTCGGCTATCTCGGCCAACTCAGTTCTCGTCAAGGTGCGATCCGCCGGGAGTGCGACCACTCCGGCCGTGTTGCTATACCACTCAGGTTTCAGATAGTCGATCTCGCCCACCGATTGCCATTGCGCGCCCTTTCGATAAGCCATCCAGACATTTCCAATGTCAAGCTGAGGTCCGCCTATTCCATTTGTGGGAAGGGCATTCCCTGCGTCGATGATGATCCTCGCGGTGCGCTTGTCCACTACCGCGGGGCAGAAAAAGATTTGCCCGATGGGATTGCCATTGCCGTCGAGGTTGGGCATCAAATGACGCCCCAGCGTAAACCGCTTCGGTTCGTTTTTCCGCTGGGGTCCAATGGTACCCACTATTCGGCCGTAGGTGAAAAAGGGCGAGCCCCACGTCATGTCATATCCGTCGACATTGAACTTGATGCTTAATTCTGAGTCATCTGTGCTTTTCCGCAACTCCTCAAGAAACGGCGATGAACTCGTATCGAACCATTCGACGTTGGTGAGAACGGTCTGATAAACGGCGCTGAATTTGGAATCCCCCACCGGATTCGAAAGGTCGACAATGTCGCGAGCCCACAGCTCGGTGAATGCAGTGGTTTCGTATTCTCCTCTTAGCAGGTTCTTCCCGTCGTCGGTGCAAATACGCACCTCCAGGCCCCAAATCTCCGAAACCATTTGCTGCTCGGGATCGAGATCGGCCATCTTCCCCGGCGCCTTTCGATCAGTGTCGGCGATTCTCATGGTCAGCACCGGATCTTCCGATACCGGCATGCCGTCACGAAACGCGCTCGTGACCTTGCATTCGGCGAGCCGGAACAGTGCATCGCCGGAAGGGTTCCACCAGCCATCTGTCTGCCCAGCCTCCCTGCGCTGATCGGAGGGCTGAAAGGTAGCGTTGTTGAAGTGCAACGCGTTGTTGTTGACCGTAGAGGGCGATGCCTGGAACTTGCCCGCAAAGTGCAATCGCAGTGGGGTTAAATAACTCATCGCAAACACTCCGTGCTCGAATCTATCAAGCTCCGCTCCGAACCAACTCACGTTTGGGAAATTCGCTCAAGACGGAATGCACTGACCTTGCGGCTGCACGTTCCGGCCGTGGTCGAATGCCTGGTGAAGCCGGCAAGTCATTGTTTCGGCGCGATGGGCTTCAGGGGCCTGCCGTTCGTACCGACGCTTGCGGGATGGGAGATTGCGTCCTGAAACGATTGCGGCATGCTCAACAACAGATTGGTGGCGTCAAGGGTAATATCGGTAAGCCCATCCGTGACTAAGGCTGAGGGCTGCTGCTTCTTCCAGTTCCACCAGGCGGGCAATGCCTTGATGGTCATATTCATGTCGTAATCCATAGCCACAGCCTTCAGCTTGGAATCGAGAGCCACAGCCCCAGCCTGGGGATTCTGGGGCACATTCCCAGGACGATCCTGGAACCACTGGTTCCATTCCTTGCTTCCCGGCCGATAAAACGCGGTAGGAGTCGCCATCGGGTCGACATGAGGATCTGGAGGGTTAAGTGTCGGCTCCATCATCGGGGGTTTCATTGGCCACTGCGCGGAGCCGTGGCAACCCAGGCATCCGACAGCTCGCAGACGGGCCACATACTTGCCGTCGACAATATTGTCCTGGCTGATGCTACCATCGTTCGGCCCGGAAAGACGTCCGCCATAGCCGAGGGTCTCGGTAGCATAGAGTGGCGTCAATGGATTCAGGATACTCTCCTGCAGGATTGCATTGGGCGTGTAGACGGACAGGATGTCGGGGTCATTGCCCCAGGTGGCGCCCATGGGAATCATCTTGTCCCATACGTCGTTCCCCGGCGCATGCTTGTCATAAACCAGCGTGGTGAATACCCATCCCGTTTTTGGAGCGGCGACCGAGTCCTTCACGATAATGTCGAACTGCATCAGGGCAACCTTCATTACCTGAGTGGGCGGCGTTGGGTTGCGATTCGCGTCGAGGACCGGTGGATAGAGGCACCACTGAATCGATCCTTCCATCGGCGACCAACTGTCAGAGAGCGCAGTCGTCATGGCTACCTTGATCACGACTGAGCCTTCGGGAAACTGGGCGTATTTCAGTTTCGGAGTGAGGGCGGTGTTCCCCCATACTCGGCCCAGCGTGTAACCCGCGACGTCGTTGTAATACACCAGGACATGTGTAGTCATGCCACTCTGCGTCATTTGACTGAGCGGGAATACCGTGGGGTCAAATTGCAGTCCTTGATATGTGCCGTGGATCGGATCGCGCATGGAAGAAATCCAGGGAAGGTCGTACCACTTCTCCCGGTCGGCATCCCAATTCGCGTAGTCGTACAAGAGTTTGCGCATCGATGGAGTCACATAATTCTTCAACGCCTGAACGTAATCCAGGGCATTGTCAGGCGACATCGGTTTGCCGTGGAGCGCACGGGTCCAGGGATATCCGTTCCCCGGCGGAGGCGGCAGGGTCGTCGGATAGTGATAACTCAAACTGAAGGTGGGTCCGGTATACCCAGGCGGGAGCGACCAATCTGAGTTAGCAAAGGGCTGCGGGGCTTGTCCCCAGGAAGCGACAGAACAAAGGATTAGCACCGTGAGGAGCGGCCGCATGAAGATCCTTTCGCATAACTGAACATCTGGAATAATTAGCGTTCTAATTCCTGCCGGGAAAGAAGTCAACCGTAAACTTCAATTCGTTTGCGTCAAACTCCAATTCAACACGATGTTAATCGGGTTTTGCCGCGCTCCGTTAATCACTCTGTTAATCAGAAACTTGGTCCCGTCGCGGCTGGGGGCGTACTCGGCCTCCCCGCCGTAAAAATGAATGTTCGAAGGCTGCGCATCGAGACGAAGCAGCGGAACAGGTCGGCCGAATTGGAAGGGCGATAGCCGGATTGGAACCGCCATCAGGACGCCGTCCGCCGACACGAAGTAAATCTCCCTCCCGTCGCTGCGCCACCGCGGTTCCACCGCGCCGTCGACACTCACCTGCCATTTGCCGTGATTTTCAGGAAAGGTCTGCACATAAACTTCGGGCCTTCCGGATTCAAAGGACGTGTAGGCGATGAAATGCCCATCGGGAGAAAACTGGCCTTGCGCGGCGCTAAACCCGATAGGTTGAACGAACGGTGTCAGCTTTTTGGGTCCGTTCAGGTCGAGGGTCGAAAGACCGATAAGGCCGCCTTCTCCGAAGACATGAAAGAGAATGTATCGGCCGTCCGGAGACCAGTCAATCGGATGCGGATTGCCCATTCCACCCAGAAGCTGCTCTTCAGAGCCGGTTCCGTTCAGCGGCTTTATGTATGTCAGCACGGCCCCTCCGCGATGTGAAGCAAAAACGAAGCGGTCCGCCTTTGGGGAAGGGATTGGATTCTCATCCCGGTTCGTGTCTCCAAACGTCAGGCGCAGAGCGGACGAGCGTTCCAGATCGATACGCCACACATTCATAGGCGCTTCGCCCGCAATCGGATCGTCGAGACCGCTAACCTGGCGTCCAATAAGCGCAAAGCTCTGGTCGGGAGACAGCGATACGCCCACATCGAATCCGGGAACAGCCGCTTCTTTCAGCTTGACGCCTTCTCTCGACACCCAGGTAAGTTGAGTTGTTGCGGGCTCGCGCGCGCTGAGGAAGGCGACGACGCCATGGTTGCCGACGCCAAAACCGGCCACTCCGGGGACCATGGTAGCCGAGACGTGCTCGGCAACGATCGTCGGCTCTCCCTTGAGTTGATAACTGCCCAAATCGAACTTCTGCGCCATGAGCGAGCCGTCGCGGACAAAGAACAGCGCGCCGTTGCCGTATATCGCCTTGAACGCTGAATCCAGTAGCCGGATGACGATTTTTGAATCAAGGGACCCCAGCATCACCTCGCGCTTCCGAGGATCGGGATCCCATGCGAGGTACACAAAATGACGGCCATCGGGCAGGAACGACGGCCAACGCTCTGAAGTTGTCGAATTCTGCAGCGGGTGTAGTGATCCGCCGCCAGATTCTGGACAAACGCTGAGCGGCCGCTGTGGAGTGGGAGGCCCTCCGGTGGTCTGTTCAGCATCCCCCACGAGAATATCGCCGTTTGCATTCCAGGTGCCGCCGGTTGTTCCTATCCCCACCTCGCATATGGAAATCGATGCGCCGCTCTCTACCGATACCTTCTTCATTTGGCCATTAGCGAAAAAGCCGATGTACTTGCTGTCCGGCGACCAGAATGGAAAAAGGCCGTCCTCAGTCCCCTGGAGTTTACGCGCAGAGAAGGATCGGATGGAGCGCATCCAAACGTGCGCCTTCCCATTGCTATCGATTACCGTGAATGCCAGGTCCTCTCCGTCCGGAGAAACAGATACACCCTCCTCACCTTCCCAGGTAAATCCACTTTGTGCGGGAGGATAAATCGAGAAGCGCATCGGACCTTCCAGGGAAGAAGCCGGCCGCCTGGGCATAAGGAAAAAAAGCGCCGCGCTCACCAGCACCAATATTGCAAACCCCGCGGACCATACCCGGCTCATCCCATACCGTCGTCGCTGAGCTGTGGCCAGCGAAATCGACCCGTCAGCCTGAGAATCGGTCTCGGAAATCCAACTCAGTTCATCCTTTAGATCGGCTGCGGATTTCCAACGCTTGTGGGGGTCCTTGATGAGACACTTGCGTAAAATTCGTTCTAGCGCGACGGGCAACGCCGGATTGATCGTCCGGATCGGCGGAGGATCGTACTGCAGTATGGCCGCACTTAACGCGGCCATACTGTTGCCCTCAAACGGGCGTTTGCCCGCCAGCATTTCGTAAAGCATCGTTCCGAAGGAGAAAATGTCGCTCACGGGTGTGAGTTCCAGGCCTTCCACCTGCTCAGGTGACATGTAATGCAAGGTCCCAACCACTGAGCCCCTCCGGGTGAGCGGAGAGTCGAGGGACATAGTCGAAATCAAGTCCGTGGCCAGCCCCGTCGGCTTAGCCAAGCCGAAGTCCATCAGCTTTGCTCCGGAACGTGTCAGCATCACATTGGCGGGCTTGAGATCGCGGTGAATGATGCCCAGATTATGTGCGGCATCCAGGGCGCTGGCAATATCGATGGCAATCGCTAGCGCTTCCGGGAGGCGCAACTTCCCCGATTGCAATCTGTGGTTGAGGGTATTTCCCTCAAGGAATTCCAGAACAAGGAAATCGGTGCCGTTGTGATTGCCGATGTCGTAGAGCCTACCGATGTTAGCGTGGGACAAAGTGGACACCAGCCGCGCTTCGCGCAGAAAGCGTTCCCTGGATTCACCCCTCGATGCCAGCGCGTCTGACACGACCTTGATCGCGACAGTTCGCCCCAGGCGCGAATCCTGGGCGCGATAAACCTCTCCCATCCCTCCTTTGCCTAATAGGCCAAGGATTTCGTAAGGCCCAAGCATCGTCCCAGTGGCAACCATGCGTAACTTTCACAACCTTTTCGCGTAAGTGCTGCGTGAATTGGAAAAGAATGCACAGAACGGTATCCCGATGTTGCTCCAGAATCTCAAGTTTGCGGCTTGCCCGCGGCAAATAGACGGGTAGCGCGCGGTCAGACACCAGCAATAGTCGGGTCGGCGCTCGCTCGTTTGATTGCCCGTCAGTTCGAGCTAATCCAAAACAAGCTCGATAACAAGGACCCCAACCCCGCGGCCACTTTCTCTTCTTTTATGCCGGGCTAGTTCTTCCGTCGCTTTTCACCGTCGCCGGGGCTTAGGCGTAAGACTAGCATAGGCAAGAATGTGCGTCACATTGATTTGAAGAAATAGGGCATTCATCCCCGCCGCATCCGTTCCAATAAACAAGAGCTTGGTCCAGAAGCAAATACTGGTCTGATTTATTTGCGAGTTGCCGGCTCCCTGCTGGAGTACGCGAGTAGAGGCCTTCCGGGCGGCGCAAGAAGCTACTGGCTGGTACGGTATATTTGGACTCAGGCATGCCGTCGGAATCTCACCCAAAAGCTGTTTTAATTCACTTCTCCGGACCCGACGCACCGGGGCTCACTGCCGCCCTGACCGGGATCCTGGCACAGAACAACGTCAATATTCTCGACATTGGGCAGGCGGTGGTGCATGAAAACCTTGCCCTGGGAATTCTGCTTGAAGTTCCTGCGGGAGACATCCTGACCTCGCTCAAATTGGCACTTCAGAACCGCGCTCGCGAACTCGGTCTCCAGTCGCATTTCAAAGTGATTCCGAAGGATGCGGTCAAGCACTGGGGATTCGGGCTTCGACCGAACCATTTCATTATTACCGTGCTTGGCCGTTCGATTACCGCCGAACAACTTGCGGAGGTGAGCACTATCATCTCCGCACACCACATGAACATCGACCGGATCGATCGCCTCTCGCGACAACTTACGCCGGACACCGAGACGGCGAACGCCTGCGTGGAGCTGGCTGTCAGCGGCGAGCCTTCGCGCGAGGTGGCCATGCGCGCGGCGTTTCTTGCCACCGCGCAGAGACTGTCCATTGATATTGCATTTCAGCGTGAAAGCATCTTCCGCCGTAATCGCCGGCTCTTTGCTTTCGACATGGATTCGACGCTCATTCAGGGCGAAGTGATTGACGAGCTTGCAAAGATGGCGGGCGTGGGAGACCAGGTGGTTCGTATCACCGAAGCGGCCATGCGCGGAGAGTTGGGATTCGATGAAAGTTTTACCCGCCGTGTCGCGCTTCTCAAGGGGCTCTCGGCGGAGCGCGCCCATAGCCTGCTGGACAGCATTCCGCTGGCCGAAGGGGCGGAACGCCTTGTGCAAACGCTGCGATTGCTTGGCTACAAGACGGCCATTCTCTCCGGCGGATTCACGTTCTTTGCTCGATCGCTGCAACAGCGCCTGGGCATTGATACCGTTCATGCCAATGAACTGGAAATAGTCAATGGCAAGGTGACAGGCCGGGTCATCCCTCCGATCGTCAACGGATCTCGCAAGGCCTTGCTGCTGGCGGAAATCGCTCGTGGCGAGGGGATTTCTCTTGAGCAGGTTGTCGCCGTCGGGGATGGCGCCAACGATATTCCCATGCTCAGCGTTGCCGGCATGGGAATTGCTTACCGCGCCAAGCCTTTGGTGCGCCAAAGCGCCGACCAGTCGATTTCCAACCTCGGGCTGGACGGCCTGCTCTACCTTTTGGGCGTTCGAGATCGCGACCTGCAGGCTCATGAGCCGCGGACGGCGTAACGCCCGCCCCACCAGGACCGTTTACTTCTTTGCCGGAGCTGCGGCCGGCTTCTTTGCAGGAACCGCGGCCGGCTTCTTTGCAACGGGAGGAGGCACCACAATTCTGGCCAGCTTGATGCTATCGAGCAACGGAAATTCCTTATCCAGATAAGGCTTGCCTTCGGACTGAATGCGGTCCTGCTCGGGGGTCTGGCCATAGCCGGGATAGAGTTTTTCCACCACGTCCATGCCTTCAATCACGGTGCCGAAAGGAGAGAAACCCATCGCGTCAAGCCGGGCGTTTTCTCCCAGGTTGACGAATAGCTGCGTGGTGCGCGTGTTTGGGCCGCTGGTGGCAAAGGTGATTGAGCCCTTGTGATTCGACTGGGTCACTGGATCGTCCTGGATTTTAGCGTCCTGCCAGACTTTATTGACCGCTGGACTTGGGCTGAGGCCGAACTGGACAACGAATCCAGGCACGACGCGAAAGAAGTGTCCGTTGTTGAAGAAGCCATTCTTGACCAGGTTGTAAAAACGGTCGGCGCCTAACGGGGACCAGTCCCGGTGCACCTCAACCACGAATGGCCCCTTGGTGGTGAGGAAGCGGACTTTGAAGTCGGCGGGAGCCTTCGCCTTCAGCAGTGCGGGATTCAAAAGCGCGCGGCTGATGGGCGCAGAGGCCGGCGCGACGGGCTTCTTAGCGGCTGCGGCGGACGAGGTCGCGGTTTTTGGCGCGTGAGTTTGCGAGGCAGAGGGCTGCTGAGAATAGAGCGGAGCAGCAAGCGCGACAAGGGCAAGGCACGAAATAGAAATAACTTTCATAGCCCGCAAAGTATAGCAGCAGAAGCGGCGTGGAATCAGCGCATTCATAGTTCTTCGCTCTCCTTGATCTTTACCACAAAAGCGGTGAAAGTCCCTTCTCCGGCCACCAGCATTTGATGGGGCAGACCCGCCGGCACATGGGCCAGATCGCCCGCGCGCAACTCCTGCCGCGAGCCGCCTTCAATTCGATCGCCGCGCGTTTCTCCCGGCGCAATTGTCCGCGCCCCAAATATTGTGCCTCCGGTCACCAGCGTCGCCTTCCCCGCGAGAACATGGAAGATGTCGGCGAATTTCTCATGCAATTCCGCCTCGCCATCGCGGCTGCGAAAGGAGAGCATGGTGGCGTGGCCCGGATATCCCTTGAGCGTCTCGCTGGCCTGCCCATCGCCTGCCTTCGCCAGTTTGCGGAGATAGGCCGCGCGCTCCAGCAGGATGGCCGGCGACCAATGGTCCAGGTGCGCAGGCTCCTTGCTGAGGCCCTTGACACGCTTCATGGATATCTCCTTTTCCGCCGGAAGGAGCTCCTTGAGAATCTGCTCCGAGTATTTGTCCATCTGTTTCTTTCAACCTCCATTTCGCATCGAAAACTTCCCGCCTCAAAGAGAATTCGCCAGTTCCCGCGCCCGCTTGAATATTGCGACGAACATGGGCCGGGTCAGCTTGCCGGTATTCGTGTTTTGCAGCGATGGATGATAGCTTGCGATCACCCGCAGGCCATTCATTAGTGTGTACTCTGCCCCGTGACGGAATGTTGAGCCGGTTCGCGCTGCCATCATTCCTGAGCGCATGGCATGCGCCAGCAGACCGTCAAAGGCAATCTTGCCCAGGCAAACTACTACGCGCAGATTCTTCAGCAGGCCAATCTCTTCGTCCAGCCATGGAGCGCAGTTGCGCTGCTCCTCGGGCGTGGGCTTGTTGGCCGGGGGAGCGCAACGCACCACGGCGCTGATCCAAAGATCGGTGAGCACCATGCCATCATTGCGAGAAACCGCATGCGGCTGCGAGGCAAACCCGGTCTCATGCAGCACGGGAAAAAGAAAATCGCCGGACCCATCGCCGGTGAAAGGCCGGCCAGTGCGGTTGGAGCCATGCGCACCGGGGGCCAACCCGAGCGCCATTACACGCGCCTGAGGGTCTCCGAAAGAAGGTACGGGCTTTCCCCAGTACTCCCATTCTCTGTAGGCTTTTTTCCTTACCCGCGCGACCTCCGCACAATACGTTCGCAGGTTGGCGCAGCGCTCGCAGGCCACGATGCAGTCATTCAGTGCAACCAGTGGCGATGAGTCAGGCATGATGAAATTTTAAGGTATCGCGCCCTTCCGATGCGTCATACTTCCTGCGGAGGATTGTCGAATGAAATCTGCAAAGCTGCTGCTGCTTGCCGGCGATTTTGTTGAGGACTACGAAATCATGGTTCCCTTCCAGGCGCTTCAGATGGTGGGCCACTCAGTGGATGCCGTTTGCCCCGGCAAGAAGAGGGGCGACCAAGTCCGCACAGCCATTCACGACTTTGAAGGCGACCAGACTTACACGGAGAAGCGTGGGCATAACTTCACGCTTAACGCGACGTTCGATGAGATCGACCCGGGCGGCTATGATGCGCTGGTGATCCCCGGTGGCCGCGCGCCGGAGTATCTTCGCCTCAACGCCGGGGTGCTCGACATCGTGCGTCACTTCGACCAGGCGGGCAAGCCCATTGCCGCGCTGTGTCACGGGCCGCAACTGCTGGCCGCGGCTGGCGTGCTGAAGGGGCGCAAGCTGAACGCGTATCCCGCTTGCGCCCCTGAAGTGGAGTTGGCCGGGGGAACGTTTGTGAGCGTCGATTTCTTCGGCGCTGTCGTGGATGGAAACCTTGTGACTGGGCCGGCATGGACCGCGCATCCCGCGTGGCTGGCGCGCTTTCTTGAGGTGCTGGAAGCGCATTTGGCAGCTGCGTAGCCGTGGCTCGCGAACAGCGGTGCTAGCGGAGTTAGCCGCGCTTCGCGCGTGCTGGCGGAGTTAGCGGAGTTGGCAGAACAAATGCCAACTCCGCTAACCCTGCTAACTCCGCTTTATCGGTCTATCAGGGCCTTCATGGCCGGCGCGTAGCGCTCGCCTGCCGCTGCGTCTGGCGGGAATACCGCTTCCAGGTCCAGAACCAGCTCGGGCGCCAGGGCCAAGTCCACCGCAGCCGCGTTTTCCTCAAGGTACTTGCGGTGCTTGGTGCCGGGGATGGGGACGATGTCCTGGCCCTGGGACAGTACCCACGCCAGGGCTAGCTGGCTGGCGGTTACGCCGGCCTCAGCCGCCAGTTGTTTCACCTTCTCCACCAGTTCCAGGTTGCAGGTGAAGTTCTCGCCCTGAAAGCGGGGGTGGAAGCGACGCGTGTCGTCCGGGTCAAAGTCTTCCGGGGACTTGATAGCGCCGGTGAGGAATCCGCGGCCCAGGGGGCTGTAGGCCACAAAGCCTATGCCCAGCTCGCGGCAGGCTGGAATCACCTCAGGTTCCGGGTCGCGGGTCCACAAAGAGAACTCGGTTTGCAGCGCAGTGATTTGGTGGACACGGCTGGCGCGGGCGAGAGTCGCCGGGGAGGCTTCCGACAGGCCGAGGAACCGCACCTTACCCTCTTCCACCAACCGGGCCATGGCGCCTACGGTCTCTTCGATGGGCGTCTTCGGGTCTACTCGATGCTGGTAGTAAAGGTCGATGGTCTCAACGTCGAGCCGGCGCAGGCTACCCTCGACCGATGCGCGTACGTAGGCCGGGCTGCCATCCAAGCCACGCTTGCTGGGGTCATTCGGGTCGCGCACGATGCCA
>Ga0302278_10002995_pt1 | contig 18976 bp, 18 predicted proteins | sample III_Bog_N3_2_FD_194543 | JGI IMG/M metagenome (GOLD analysis project Ga0302278, IMG submission 194543) | Peat permafrost microbial communities from Stordalen Mire near Abisko, Sweden - III_Bog_N3_2 | ecosystem: Environmental > Terrestrial > Soil > Wetlands > Peat | place: Sweden: Abisko...
CCCGCTCCCGGATAATGGGTGGCCTGTCGTTCGATGTGGGCGCATCCCACTTGATATTTTATCCCACTTGTTATAATCTTTCTTCATGCCCACCGCCACCATAATCAAGAACTCCGAATTCGAGTTGGTAACGGAGTTCGCCCAGCCCGATGCAAAAAAACGCGTGTCGCTGGGCGGCGCTTTGAGCGGCGCAACAGCGTACAACATCTACCGCAACCCTCTGGGCCAGCTAATTCTCGATCCCGTAAGAACCGTCCCCGCCTCGGAAATGTGGCTGTATGAGAACCCTCAGGCCCTGGCCAGCGTGAAGCGAGGATTGAAGGAGTCGGTTGAAGGAAAGAGCGTTTTTCGTGGAGGGTTTGCCAAGCACGCCAAGGCATAGGCATGCAACGGAAGATCGAATTCACGCCGACCGTGGGAGAAAGTTGCAGTAGTCAAGTGCGAAAGAACATACATGCAAAGGAAGATCAAGTTCACTCCGACTGCCGATGCCCAGTACACCGCGCTCGAAAACTCACCCTCGAATGCCGCGCTCTTCGAGCAGGTTCGCAAGGCTCTCGGCTACCTTGAGATTGACCCGCACCATCCCAGCCTTCATACCCACGAGTTCACGTCGCTCGCCGGCCCAAACGGCGAAAAAGTCTTCGAAGCCTACGCCCAGAACAAAACGCCCGGCGCTTACCGAATCTTCTGGCGCTACGGCCCCGATGAAACCAAGGGCAAGAAGCGATTGCCCGTAATCACCATCCTTGCCATCACCCGCCATCCATAGCAAACAGCGGGCAGGCAGAGCGTCACATAACGCTAGTGCAGTGCTTTGGCCACATCGAACGAAGTGACGAATTGGATCCCCAGCGTGTTTTCATTGCGGACAGAGCCTGTGCTGTAATGCTCAAGCTCATAGCTGATTTTAATGAGTTCGAGCCTGCCGGGGCGGAAGCCTGCCGCTGCCTCAATACACTCGACGTTCCCGGATGCTTTGGAGCGCGAGTTGCCGTTGCGGGCAGCCACGTACCAGCGCGGACTCAGGACTCTCTTTAACTCCCCATAGCCGGCCTTTTCGCGATAGGTGGGAATCACCGTGTATGGCAAAACGAAACCCTGCCATTCGCCCTGTACAGTCCAGTGCCCGTACGCCCAGCGCCCGTCGAGCCCCAATGCGTGGGCCGGCAGTTTGCTTGGGCTCTCCTCTCCCCAGGGGAAGTACCAGGACTGGCGGTTCAGATAAGGCCCGCGATACGCTGAGACGCCGACCCTCAATCCCTGGCGGATGGTGTAGCCGCCGCCCCCGGCCCAATTTCCATATTGATCTCGCGCGAATAAACTCCGGGGATTTGCCGGGGAGGAGTTGGCAAACTGCACGCGCCCATCCCATTTCCCGCGCGTTCCATCCATCTGTGCGCCGTCAATGCCGTAGAGGGATACGGGCGCACCATAGTAGCCATACTCAATCGGCAAATCCACCAGGGCGTTGTCCATGTCGTCATAAAACAATGGAAAGGAACCGAACACGGTTTGAAGCTGTCCGGCGCGGATCAGAATGGAACCCTGCTCCGATGCCCGTGAGTAATTCAAGGAAGCTTGCAATAGATCCCCGTTCGCGCCGTAGCCCGCGGTTGAGAAGTCTTCATAGAAATACGGCCGCGTGGTGAATTGCCACACGCCGGTGGCTGTCCAATTGCTACTGATCTTCCACGTGGGATAACTCACCGATCGGAACCCAACACTCGCCGGAGCACCGGAGCGCGGCGCCTCGGTTAATACGTTGGAAGCCGCAAATTGGCCGGAGAGAGTTTCGCGGAGATCGAGGCCCGAATTCGCTTCCTGTGCAGTCACAATCCAGGGGCAAAGCACCCCAAAGACCAACCACAACTGGAGAGCCTTTCTCATCCCGCCTCCACTGCCACTGCTTCCCTTGCCTGGCGCAGATCGTCCTTCGGCTGCTCGGTGCCAGCCGCATTCTTGAACGGCAATTTAAGAAACACGTCCACAATTCGGCGATCGAACTGCGTTCCTGCGCATTCAGACAGGATTCGGATGGCCTGTTGATGCGTCATTCCCCGCCTGTAAGACCGATCCGAAGTCATGGCGTCGTAAGCATCCGACACGTGAATGATGCGCGCATCGATCGGTGTCTCCTCGCCAGACAGGCCCTTCGGATATCCGGTGCCATCCCAGTTTTCATGGTGCAGCTCCACAGCCTCCAAGTAGGGAGCAAGGCCCTGCACGCCTTCCAAAATCCGGCGTCCAATCACAGGGTGTTCCTTGATCATGTCAAACTCCTCAGCGGTAAGCTTCCCGGGCTTCTGCAGCACGCTGTCGGCTATGCCGATCTTTCCAATATCGTGCAACTGTGCGCCGATTCGAATCCGTTCCACACGCTCGGGGCCAAGACCCATTGCGGCCGCCGTTTCACAGGAGAGAAGGCTGACGCGATAGCTGTGACCGGAGGTATAACGATCTCGGGCATCGAGCGCGCTTGCCAAAGAACCGGTGAACTCCACGTAAGCCCTTTGCAGATTCTCCCGCGCATGGCGCACGGATCCGGCCGCTCGATTGTAGCTCTGAACCAGCTCGCGGATCTCCCTGGTAGATGAAAGTTCGGCGGTGAACCCTGGCAGCTCGCCGGTTCGCTCCGCGTTGCGAAGGTGCGAAACTACCTGGGCAATCGGCCTGACGATTGATCGGGACGAGACAATGCTGCATAGCAGTGCGATGATCATGGAACCGAAGGCCATGGCGAGGAATAGATTGCGCAACCTGGCCTGAACGGGAGCCGTTGCCTCGTCCACGTTTTCAAGACTGCGCAGGACATACCCGCCGCCAAACAGCTGCGTGGGAACCGAAATCCAGTTGACGCCACGCAATCGGAAATCGCATTCCGTTTGGCCACCGCAACCTCCAAGAGCCGCCTCAACCGCGGCAGGCGACGCATTCGGAATATTCGATTGGATCACTTTTCCGTCATTCATCAGCAAAGCGGGAGTCGCCGGCCCCGGAAAGTCGAAATATTCGCCCACCGACAGCGATCCGATATTCCCGTCATCCACGTCCAGCGGGACCGATGCGAACTGGAACGTGCGGCCGCCAATCCGCATCAGACCTTTATTGCCATGTTCGAACAAGACAGTGTCGGCCGGAACCAGCTGGGTCTTTCCGTCCACTCCCCGCTGGCGAACGACACCAGCAAGCGGCGCGCCGCTGGGAGCGGATACCAGCAGAAAATCGACGCCCATGTGCTCGCCAAGCTCGCGCAGTTGATCTTCCAATGTCCTGCGCGCGGCTGGGTTTCCCGATTCGGATCGAAGCAACTGTAATCCGGCCTTCAGCGCCGCGTTTTCTCCCGCGATTTTCAAAAAGTTGCCATTCTGAGCGTCGGCTTTGGCATGCACGCGCGCAATCGCAAGTTCGCTTTCGCGCAGGGACGCACGCAAGCTGTCGCGCACAGTCGATTGCGCCATTTGCTGGACCAGCCAGAAACTGGCTGCCAACAGCACTGCGAAAGGAACAAAGCATACTAGAAAGACTCGAATTCGATAGCGCATGGCCTGGTCACCTGTTTTCCCGACGAAGGTCGCGAGTAGGCACTCAATGTTTGATTTCCTCGCCGGGTTCGCCGAGCGGGATCAAAAAATCTGCCACGGAGTCGTGGCCGGATTCGACGACTATTGATTTTCTAAAGAATCCTGCGGATTTGTGCCATGCCACCAAGGTGTACTTGCCTGGCGGCACATCCTCAATGCGGTACTGCCCCGATTTGTCCGATCTTGCAAACCATCGGTTCGGAGTCACGACGATGGTGGCCGCCATATTCGGGTGCAAATGGCAGTAGACATCCACAACGCCCGGTTTTGGGAAGACCACCTCTCGGGTTTTGCCTTTGTCATAACTCCCAAGGTCGAACGACTTGGCCTTTGAAAGCGAAAAAATGTTATGAAAGATTGGATCCATATTGGGGAAGGAAACCGTTGACCCCACCGGGAGTACAAGCAGATCGGGCGAGAATCTCCGATTGAGCTGTTCAATCGTGAAAACAGCCGGGCTGCTCGGGTCGGAGCTCGCCGGGCCGATACTCGCAGAACTGGGCCCCTCCAGATAGAGCACAACTCGCGACTTTTCAAACTCCAGCGGATCCACCGGAGCGTCTTTTCCAAGTTCTACGGCCGTGCCGCGCTGATAGATGGAAACGGAAGGAGTGACGCTCCGCTTGGTGAGCTTCTGCTTGACTACAATGTTGCCCGTTATGTTCTGAGCGGACGCTGCAACGCCGACGGCAAAGATTGCGAGCGCAACACAGCGGCGGCCCGCCTGGCAGGCCGAAATACACCGACTGAGTCGAATCGAATCTTGACCCATGCGCGTTCCTCAGGGGAGAAGGAAACCTAGGCAAGTTGCATTCGTTGGCCCAGTATACAGGCCGACCGTGAACAGCCGCTATCGGCTTAGACTGCTTTTATTCATCGCCGGCTGGCCTGAATCCGAAAAATAAATTGCTTGATTGCCCCAGGGCTCCTACCAGGTGCTCCCGGCCTCCATTTTTTCAAGCCCAGGGGCTCGCCGCCTCGCCCGATCTGAGCATGTTTTCGCAAAACTGGTCAGATGCGGTCCGGCCATCCCGCACCGATCCGGTTGGGAACTTCAATGCGGAAAGCATCATTTTCCAGAGCCCTTGTCACAATTTCGATTCGCATGCCACTTGTGTATGCGAGCGAATCAATGGGAGGAAAGCTATGCGTGCAATTGGCCTTGTGTTGGCCGGCTTATTTGTTGTCCAGGCAGCATCCGCGGGCACAACCTCGTACACCGGGGCTCTGGCATCCCCTGAAGATTCTTCGAACGCGCTCACTGTAACGCTGGCTACGGGCGGTGTACTGGGCGTGCAGACATGGGGATTCGGGGGCGGCACAAATGCCTCGGACACCGTGATTCCAGCGGGCGGATTCGATCCGTTTGTGGGCGTCTTCGCCGGCACGGGAAGCACGGCAACGTTTATCGACGGCGCCTCCGACGACCTGTCCAGCTACTCCGGCTCCTACGTGGGGTGCCCTCCGGCGGGAGAGGTGAATATTGGCGGCGAGGTCTGCGGCGACGTCACGCTGTCGGAGGCGCTGTCCGCCGGAACTTATACGGTTCTCATCACCGACGCGGCTTATATTCCCAATGCGGTATTCGAAACCGATGGAGAACTCGGCGACGGATTCAGTGACTTCACGGGGGGCGTCCTTCAGACTTGCAACACGGTTGGTTCAAACACCTCCTGCATCACGCCCACCGCCGACTGGGCGCTCGATATCACGACGCCCGCATCGGCGAGCCCGGTTCCGGAACCCAACGGCCTATGGGCTTTAGGACTCGCTTTCCTAGGTTTGGGCGCTGCCTGCCGTCGGAGGTTCCCGCAAAAGCAGGAACTGCCAGGAAAACTCTGAATAAGGCTCTGGAACGTGCAGCGCACGGCTTCAAAGCCTGCCCTGAGCCTGCCGACCAAATGCCGCAGATCAAGAAGCAAGGTCATCGTGGGCCTCAGCCCGCGAAGGCGCCACTCGCCCAGATTGCGAGCACGTTCGGCAACTCCCCCCTCAACCCCTAACCATCCCTCGGAGGATCAGATGAAACGTTTCGGAAGAATCTCAATGTTGACGCTGGGCATTCTCGGGCTCAGCCTCGTGATCGGTCTCGCCACATCCCGCCAGGTTCGCGCGGCGGTAACCGCCCTGGTCACGGTTGCCAACACAGCCGCAAATCCCGTGCCGACGCAATCGATGGATGCGCAGACTGCCTTTCAAGCCAATCTCACCGTCGGTTTCAATGGGCAATCGGTCGCCATCCCGCAAGGCCAGCGCCTCGTGATCGATTTTGTGACCATCAATGGTGTCGTGCAATCTGGCTCAGGCCCAGTTCAGCCCTCCGTTATCCTGGCGTCAACTCTGAACGGAGGCCCGCAAACGCAATTCTGGCTCCAGCCGGGGCCGAGCCCTGTAAACCTTCCGGGTGAGAACCAGCTATATCTCGCGCAGCCGGTAAAGATCTACGCCGATACTCTGTATGTGCTGGGAGCCTGCGCAGGATACAGCCCGAGCTTCTACTCGTTGAATGTATCGATCTCCGGCCACTTGGTTCCCATCACCTAGAATCCGTGGATGCCCGGGTCTCTCGGCGAGCGAGACCCGGGCGTCCCTCCGCCTGTTGTCCGAATGCGAACACGGCTTTGCGAAACCGAACATCTACTTCCAGCGAACGGACTCGCCACCGAGGGCAATGTCCTTGCCAATAAGCCATTTGGAAGCGTCGCATGCCGCAGTCGGTTTGGCATCCAAAATGCTCACTTTTCCCCATAGGCATTACCCCCGGAGGCCACCGATGGCGTACTTCGAACGTGTCCGCGACGTAATTTCCGGGCCTTTCAGCCCCGACATCATCCAGCAGCGCACTGCAGCCGGATGGCAGATGGTCTCCATCGAATGGCGCCGCGAACTACCCGACGCCGAAGCCCCTACCGAGGGTGCGTTCAACGAAGAAATCCCCTACGGCCTGCGTATTTCCGACGACTGCAGCCGTCTCGAAGTCCATCCCCGCGAGCACCAGGCTTTGATGCTGATGATGGAGTTGCTGGTGCAGGACTTCTCCTATTCCAGCATCGTCAGCGACCTCAACGAAAAGGGATTTCGCCAACGCGGCGGCAAGCCCTGGAGCCGTGTCGCCGTCTTCAATATGATTCCGCGCCTGATCGAAGTGGGCCCGCGCTTCTTCAACTCCGATGAGTGGGAAAAGCGCCGCCAGAAATTCGCGCGCGCAAAGTCGCCGGAAGTCGCGTAGAACTCCTCAGGAAATGCCACTGTCTCGCAGACCCAGCTATTCCTTCTCTCGCTCCTTGTAAATCGGCCCAATCGATCCCGGATTATCCCCCAACTGCGGATCCACGCGAAAATCCCAAACCGATTGGTTAATGTCCGAAGCGGAGATGATCTCTACCAGCGCATACTCGCCAATCGTCAGCGGCTTCTGCGGGGCGATCTTCAGCCAGTGCTTCCCCGGCAACACCTCAACCCTCGCCGCAATCACATCTTCGTCCTGCGTCACGGTTCCGGTCGCGCTCATGTGGATGGCCCCCACAATCCTCACTGCCCGCCGCTCGTCCACGCGCACAATGGCAAAGCCCGACTTAGCCGAGTGCGCGCCATGCTTGCGGCTGGCCACCTCCGTTGCGCCGCCCGTGTTCACCGTCATGGCGTGAGACACAACCTGCTCCACTTCGTCGTTTGTTGCCAGCGACAAAAAGATGGCCGGGTCATTCACATGCAGATGAACCTTGGCATGCGCGCCGTCCAACTCCAGCGTGGCCTTTTGCCCGGCCAGCGGATTCAGGGTACTCAAGCCGTGCTTCGTCTTCGCATTCGCATTCAGCTCGGTGGGCAGCAGTTCCACGAGCTCCGGCGTGCCCTGAAAGGTGTCCAGCACAAACACGCCGTCCTCGTCCGGCAACTCCAACCCCTTCACCAACTCCGGCCTGCGCGCCTTCTCTGCCTCGCGCTCGGCCGCTTCTTCTTTATCGATGTCCGCAGCCTCTTTCATGGCCGGCGAAGCCGCCTCGTCCGTGGTTGGCGCGGCATGGTCCCGCTCCCACTTGCGCGTAGCATCCCAGTCCACCAGGTCAACGGGCAGTTCCTCCCAGTCTCCGCCACGCTCCAGCGAGATGTACCGCACCCGGTCGCCCACAATCTCGTACTTCCGCACCAGTTGATAGGTGCCGTCTTTGAGAATCAGACGATGGTTCACCGCCAGGCCGGGAGCGTCCGGCTTCACGGTGAGCGGTTTCTGGGCGCGCGCCGTCAAACCAGCCAGCAGCAGCGCCGCCAGGCTCACGGTCCACAACCGCCGCACGTCTCTCAATCGCTTCTTACCCATTTGGTTTTGGTTGTCCGCACACAGTTTAGACGAACCGGCTGCGCTCACGTCTGACATTCTTCCGGGTCCAAAAACTGCGCGGCTTGTGTAACCGTCTTCCGCGCGTTCGCATCCAACTTTGTGTATCCTTAAGACAGGGATCGAAGATTTGACAGGATTGCAGACACATTTCCGCGGGAATCGCCGCGCAAAGTCAGGCGCTTTGCCGGTGGCCACCGTGGTGTGCCTCCTTTTGGTCGCGCTGTTTGCCGTGGTGCAGGTTGCGCACGTGCATCCGCTGGAAACCGATGCCGACCACTGCACGCTCTGCATCGTGATGCATAGCGCCGCGCCGGTCGCTGTCGCAGGTGCAATAGTAGTTCTGGTCCAGATCGAGACCCGCACCCTTGTTTATGAGCCGCGGACAATAACCCGTTACTGGCATCCCCAGCTCTTTACTCGCCCCCCTCCCGCCGGCTGCTAGGGCAGTTTTCCCGATTCCTTCGCTTCATCCTGATCCGGTCCGTTCGTTGCCCTCAAAGGGGCAAGGATCTGGCGCATCTTCGCAGGCTGAACCGCCTCATTCGGACAACGCCCCTATTGCAAATGAGGATGCCGCGTGCGCATATGCAGCGGCCACCATTCGCATCCAACAGACATTTTTCAGGAGGCCTCCTATGCCGTTCCATCGCGGCAGCATTTTCCGTATTCTTCCCACGCTTGCTCTGTTCTTCGCAGCGCTCTCCGCGGTTGCCCAAAGCGGCAACGCAGGAGCTGTTCGAGGCACCGTCACCGATCCGTCAGGCGCAGTCATTCCCGGTGCGACCGTTCATCTCAGCAACGCATCCAGCGGTCTCAATCGCACTGCAATCTCAGACGGCACAGGCCAATTCGTCTTCTCCAATGTCCCCTTCAATCCCTACCAGGTAACAGCCACGGCAAATGGGTTTGCTGTTTCCAGCCAAAGCCTTGAGATTCGCTCGGTTGTGGGAACGAATCTGAAGCTCGTTCTGCAGATCGAAACTTCCGCAACCACCGTTACCGTAGAAGCTACCGGCGACCTGGTTGAAACCGACCCCACCTTCCATACCGACGTGGACCGCGACCTGTTTAACAAGGTGCCCATGGAGAGCGAGTCCTCCTCGCTCAGTTCCCTGGTTACGGAAACCACTCCCGGCGTTGCGTCCGACTCCAACGGCCTTTTCCATGGCCTCGGCGATCACGCGTCCAACTCGTTTTCAGTGGACGGCCAGTCCATCACCGACCAGCAGAGCAAGGTCTTCTCCAACCAGATTCCGGCCAACTCGATTCAATCCATCGAGGTCATCTCTGGCGCGCCACCGGCCGAATACGGCGGCAAAACCAGCCTGGTAATTGTTGCCACCACGCGCTCCGGCCAGGGCGTAACCAAGCCCACGGGCAGCATCAGCAGCTCCTACGGCGCCTTCGGCTCGGCTGGTGTTGGCTTAGACCTGGCCTACGGCGGCACAAAATGGGGCAACTTTGCCGAAGCCGACGGCATGAACTCCGGACGCTTTCTCGATCCCCCTGAGTTCGCTGTCTTCCACGACAAAGGCAACGAGCAAAACGTTTTCGATCGTGTGGACTATACTTTCTCGGCGATCAGCTCAGTTCATTTCGACGTGAACTACAGCCGCTCCTGGTTCCAGACCCCCAACTCCTATGACAACCTGAACGTCCAAAACGTGATTGGCGCAGATACCAGCGCCAACCCCACCTTTGGCACGGTTGGCGACGCCGATCAGCGGTCGAAAATTGGGACCATCAACATCTCGCCCACCTACACCCGAGTTATCGGTAGTAACTCAGTCTTCAACCTTGGCGCATTTGTTCGCAGGGACGAATATAACTACTATCCGAGCGGCAATCCCCTCGCCGATCTTGGCGCCTCCAACCTGCAAACCGCCTCCATCTCCCAGTACCGCACACTCACCAATTCCGCTGTTCACACCGATTTCTCCTATGTAAAGGGAATCCAGAACCTCAAGATAGGCGCACAATACGGACAGACATTCCTCAATGAGAACGACAGCCTCGGCGTGGTGGAAGCAACCTATAATTCACCCTGCATGGACGTAAATGGCAATCCCCTTCCGGGTTACGCCGGCCCTGCGGATTGCGACGGCGAAGTGGCGCTCCAGAATCCAAATTTCCTTCCTGTCCTCGCGCCCTACGACTTAACCCGCGGTGGCAGCCTTTACAACTTCGCCGGCCACGCCGACATAAAAGAAATGGCTATGTTCATTGAAGACCAGTTGAAGGCCGGCAACTGGCTGTTCAACCTGGGAATTCGCGGCGACATCTACAACGGCCTGGCCACGGCCAGCCAGGCTCAACCGCGCGTAGGCATTGCGTATAACATCAAGCCGACCGCCACGGTAATGCGTATCTCCTACGCGCGCACACTGGAAACGCCCTTCAACGAGAACCTGATCCTCTCCAGCGAAGGCTGCTCCAACCCGGTGCTCGCTCCGCTGCTGAACTGCGCCTCAGATGTTGCCGGAGTCGTATCGAAAAACCTTGCGCCAGGCTTTCGCAACGAGTTCCATGCCGGGTTCCAGCAGGCCCTAGGCCAGAAGATTGTTATCAGCGGCGAGTACATCTGGAAGTACACCCACAATGCTTTCGACTTCAGCGTGCTGGGCAACACTCCCATCACATTCCCCATCGACTGGCACAGCTCAAAGATCCCAGGCTATGCGGCAAACATTGAGATTCCCAAATATCACAACTTCAGCGCGTATCTCGTTACCTCCTCGGTAGCCGCTCGCTTTTCCCCCCCCCAGGTCGCTGGAGCCGGAGCTACTGGCGGTGTCTCCCAGGGAGCTACCGAGAATCCGTTCCGCATCGACCACGACGAAAAATTCAATCAGAACTCTCACATCCAATATGAAATACCCGGCAGCAAGTTCATAAGCGGACTTTGGGGTGGATTTAACTGGCGCTTCGACAGCGGCATGGTGGCCGGATCAACGCCCTGCTACAGCCCGACCGATCCCAACTCTGCCTGCCCCAACACTTCCATCACTCTGCCGGGCGGCGTGGCGGGCGTGGCGATGGTGGACAACAACATAGCCGCGACCACCAACCCAGTGACTGGAGCGAGTGTCGCCCTCCCTTTAACTTTGGATGAAGAGTTTCAGGGAGGTTTCGCATGCAACGGAGTTACAGCTAACATCAACAATCCTGCAACCTACTTTTCCACCTGCCCGGCGAATGAGCTAACCTCGAAGCTCATCGATATTCCCGCTCCTGGCGCAGGCGACAACGACCACGACCCGCCCCGCATTCAGCATCGCGACCTGTTCGACGCATCGCTGGGGAAAAACAACATTTTCCACAAGGAGCACTACAAGGTCGACCTCGATCTGACAGCCATCAATGTCACCAACAAGTACGCCTTGTATAACTTCCTGTCTACGTTCAGCGGTACGCACTATGTAACTCCGCGCGCGCTGACAGCGAAGGTAACGTTGAACTTCTAACAGGCAATCCCTCACAGGGGCAGATTCGCCAATCTGCCCCGCTTCCACAATCATTATTGGGCTGCAAACGCAGGGCGCGTTCTCCCTTTGCAAATACAATAAACTCCATCCGCGCAGTCGATTCTCACATATCCGAAAGACAGAATGCAGTCTAGCCTACCCGGAGTTGGAAAAGCATGCATATGATGGCCGGTTTCTCGAAGTATTCCGCTTCCATCGAATGCCGGAACATCGCATTCCCCGAGTTAGTAAAGCCCCTCCGCAGCCTGTAAATAAGAGGAATAAACTAACTCACCAAAACACGCGAAGATGACTTGATCGATTGAATCGTTTCCCGCCAGCTCGGCTACAGTTTCACGCATCGCAATTGCGACGGCCTCCTCGACTGGAAACCTGTAGACGCCGCAACTGATAGCCGGAAAGGCAAGACTTCGCAGCCCATGCTTTCGCGCTATGCAAAAACAAGAAACATAACAACTCGCAAGTAACTCACGCTCGTTGTGTCCTCCGCCGTTCCACACCGGCCCAACCGTGTGAATCACATACCGGGCGGGAAGACGATACCCCCTGGTAAGTTTTGCCTGGCCGGTCTTGCACCCTGCCAGCAGGCGGCATTCGTCCAACAGCTCGGGGCCGGCCGCGTGATGAATCGCCCCGTCCACGCCCCCTCCACCCAGGAGCGAACTGTTGGCCGCATTGACGATCGCATCCACGGCCAGGGTGGTAATGTCGGTCTTCACGATTTCGATTCGTTCCATCATCGGCCGTATCACCGTTTGTTTCTCGAAGTATCGTAGGCCTGCCGTCCGCTTGGGGCAAATTCCTTACTCGCGCCAGCCGAGTTTTCTGCTTCCGGCGCCCTCTCCAACAGAATGGTTGATCTCTTTCGCCATCCGCGCCCCGATTGCAAGCCTATGGTCCCCAAGAGGTTATCCATGGATACGACCCCTTTTTCATCAGCCGGCACAATTTGCCCTTTTTTTCCGCCCTCAACTCTGCCATACTTGAGCGTGCCCACCAGGTACGTCCAATCCCAACATTTCAATCAAGAGGTTGCATCGATGTCGGCAAAGTATGTCTTTGTGACGGGCGGAGTTGTGTCCAGTTTAGGTAAGGGTCTTGCGGCTGCTTCCATCGGCTGCCTGCTTGAGAGCCGCGGCCTGCGCGTCAACCTGATGAAGTTCGATCCCTACCTCAACGTCGATCCCGGAACCATGTCGCCCTTTCAGCATGGCGAGGTTTTTGTTACCGACGACGGCGCGGAGACAGACCTGGACCTGGGACACTACGAGCGCTTCACTCACGCACCGCTCTCCCGCGACAACAATCTCACCACTGGGCGCATCTACGAGCAGATCATCCTCAAGGAACGCCGCGGCGATTATCTCGGCAAAACCGTTCAGGTCATCCCGCATGTGACCAACGAAATCAAGAATGCCATGCGCAAGGTCTCCGCCAACGGCGCCGACGTCACCATTGTTGAAATCGGCGGCACGGTGGGCGACATTGAGTCGCTGCCCTTTCTTGAAGCCATTCGCCAAATGCGCCAGGAACTGGGTCGCGAGAACACCGTATTTGTCCACCTGACGCTGGTGCCCTGGATCGGCGCAGCCCAGGAGCTGAAAACCAAACCCACGCAGCACTCCGTCAAGGAACTGCTTTCCATCGGCATTCAGGCCGACGTCCTGCTCTGCCGCTCCGACCGCGCCATGAGCCGCGAAATCAAGCAGAAAATTGCCGCCTTCTGCAACGTCGAAGAGCGAGCCGTGATCGGCGCCCGGACCGTTCCATCCATCTACGAAGTGCCTCTCTGCTTTGCTTTGGAAGGCGTGGACGCTCTTATCCTCAAATACCTTCACAAGGAAGCGCCGGAGGCCAACCTGACCCGGTGGAAAGACCTCGTCGACCGATGCTACCACCCCAAAGACGATGTCTCCATAGCCATCGTGGGTAAGTACGTGGAGTATGAAGACAGTTACAAGTCGCTTAAAGAAGCTCTCACCCACGGCGCCGTAGCTCAGAACCTGAAACTCCATGTAACCTGGATAGAAGCTGAGGGCCTCGAGTCTAAGACTCCGGACGACCGGAGTTATGAGTCGCAGTTAGCTGGATTCGATGGCATTCTCGTCCCCGGCGGCTTTGGCAAGCGGGGCATCGAGGGCATGTTGAATGCCATTCGCTACGCCCGCGAACACCAGGTGCCCTACTTCGGAATCTGCCTCGGGATGCAGACTGCCTGCATCGAGTTTGCCCGCAACGTCTGCGGTCTAAAGGATGCCAACTCCAGCGAATTCGACCCCGCCAGCCAGCACCGCATCATTTACAAACTGCGTGAGTTGCTCGGCGTGGAAGAGATGGGCGGGACCATGCGGCTCGGGGCGTGGACCTGCATCCTGCAAGAGGATTCGCTGGCCGCGAAGGCTTACGGCGGAGCTACGGAAATCAGCGAGCGCCATCGCCATCGCTACGAGTTCAACCGCGAATACGAAGCCCTGCTAACTGGCGGCGGCCTGCGCCTGAGCGGCACCACTCCCGATGCCACTTACGTAGAGATTGTCGAGTTACCCGGCCATCCCTATTTCCTGGGCTGCCAGTTCCACCCCGAGTTCAAATCCAAACCGCTGGAGCCGCATCCGCTGTTCCGCGAGTTTATAACTGCGAGTTACAAGAACCGGCTGGGAAGGCTTGCGGAGGATCCGCAGAATGAGCGAGTCGTAACTGAGATGCGGCAATAGCGGTGCGCTGTTCTGGTTCGCGCTGAATATCCAGGATTCGTTGGGATGTGAGCAGACTATGCGAGCTATATCGAAGAAGGGATTGAAAAGGCGAATAGTTAGCCTTGCGGCGACGATAGCGACCTTGGGCGTCTACATTCCGTTCATGGATGCTAGGTGGACAATCTTCGTGGCCATGTGCGTGGGTTACACGATCCTGGCTCTCGGTCTTGCCTGGAGCGATGGTAAATTGCCTCAGCTCTATAGCGGAAACGGACGGTCACTTAGCGAGGTCATTCGAGCGCACCTGCTATTCCTATCCCTCGTAATTGGATGGATTTGGTTCGTTCAATACATAAAACTGTCTCTGCCGGATTGGATTGCGGTCGAGGGAAGCGACCATATTTCCTGGTTTCTGGTTTTCGCACTTCTAGGGATCGTTGCGCTTCTGATTGCAGAGCTCTCGTGGCTCTCAACGAAACCGAAGTCAGACCTATTGGATCCGCACAATTCTTCCCAACTCAGGTAATCGGATGGGAACGGTTACCCCAGCAACAAAGCCCCTTTAACCCTGCCCGCCAGCGCCCGATCAAACGTGACCAGGGTGATCCCAGCCGCCTCTGCAAACGCAGCCAGATAACCATCCGCCCATTGTTTAGTTGAGGCTTCGTCCCGGTCCGCGTGCCGTCGAAACGCAGAATCGATCCCGCGCGGTTCGTCCATCATTCGGTTCGCCGGATTGGCAACAAACGCATCGAAGACTCTCCAGGCTTCCGACTGCGTTAGGACGTCTTTGCCCATTGCACTTTCGTTGGTCAGCAGGCGCAGCATCCCGAGTTGCGTGATCCGGCAAAAATATACCACCGTATCGCCGCCTAATGATTCGCCCCATGTCCTGGCGGCAGGATGGTGCGGGTGGATCTCGTGCGCCAGCGCCAGCCAGACATTGACATCAGGGAAAAGGAATGTATTCGTAGACACCTTCTTCGCCCAGCTTCAGAGCACCCGGATGGTGCGACGGGATCACCGGAAATCTCGGCCGGCTTTCGTACTCAGCCGGAGTGCTTTCGTTCCGCAACCGCATCGCCACCCCATCCAGGATGATCTCCCGGACAGTTGTCCCCTCGATGGCGGCACGCACCTTCAATTCGCGGTAGATTGGGTCTGGAATATCAACACTCGTGCGCATAAAAGCATATTAGCATATTTATGTATTAAGCATATTCATCCTAAACCAATGTGTGTGATTCATCATTGACAAAGGCATTTGCCGGGCCTAAGGTGGGTAGGTTTTTCTGAATGGGAGACTGAACGTCATGGCGTACTTTGAGCTTCAACCCGCGGAAGCGGAACTTCAGCAATTGGCTGAGCAGTATTGGCAGAAATCCGGCGAAAATGAAAAGCAGCTTGAACGAGCAGCATTCGAGGCCGGAGAATCGATTCGAAACGGCGAGTTCACACTCGCGAACCTGGAAAACATCGTCCGGTGGAAGTCCGAACGCGTGGTGCATTACCTGATTGCAAACAGCGAGTCGCAAATACGGAAGGTATTGGCCGTAGCGGCGTCGCCGGAAACCTCAACCCGGGGCGCAATCAACGCTCTCACCGAGTTGCGCGGCATCGACCTTCCCATCGCCTCGGCAATTCTCGCCACCATCGCTCCGGAGCGATACACGGTCCTGGATTTTCGGGCACTCGAAGCCCTTGGGCATGCGCGCCACGACGTCGAGTTCTATGTTGAATACGTCGCCTTCTGCAAGCACCTGGCCGACTGCGGTGTGATCCAGCCGCAACCCGATTTGCCCGGCCCAACGGCCCTGCACGCGCTCGAGCGGTCGCTGTGGGAGTGGTCGAGGAGCCACTCGGAGGAAGCAAGCCTTCCGCTGTCAAGCTTCGCAGCTCATCTGGCGGCACGGTAGAATTGCGTTCGTGAGCAACTCCTTTGAAATTGGGCCGGTCCACGTTGGCCAGGGCCGGCTCTTCCTCATAGCCGGTCCCTGCGTCATTGAGTCCGAATCCCACGTCCGCTCCATGGCCGGCGCAATCCAGCGCATCGCAGCCGACTTGCGGCTCCCGTTCATCTTCAAGGCCAGTTACGACAAGGCCAATCGGACCAGCGTCAAGAGCTTTCGCGGCCCCGGCCTTGTGGAGGGCACGCGCATTCTCGGGCGTTTGGCAAAAGATACCGGCCTCCCAATCCTCACCGACGTGCACGAGCCCGGCCACTGCGAAATCGCCGCCGAAGCCGTGGATGTGCTTCAAATTCCCGCTTTCCTTTGCCGGCAGACGGATCTGCTGGTGGCCGCAGGTAAAACCGGCCGCGCCGTGAACATCAAGAAAGGCCAGTTCGTCGCCCCATGGGACATGACGCATCCGGTTGAAAAGGTGCGCTCCACGGGCAACGACCGCGTCTTCCTCACCGAGCGCGGATCCAGCTTCGGCTATAACACGCTGGTGGTCGACTGCCGTTCGCTCCCCGTGATGCGCCGCCTCGCGCCGGTGGTCTTTGACGCCACGCATTCAGTGCAACAGCCCTCGGCGGCAGGCGGCGTCAGCGGCGGCCAGCCGGAGTTCATCCCGCTGCTTGCCCGAGCCGCTGTAGCTGCCGGCATCGATGGACTGTTTCTGGAAGTCCACGACGACCCCGCCAACGCCAAGTCCGACGGCGCAAATGCTCTCGACCTGAAGCTCTTGAAGCCGCTGCTCGAAACATTGCTGGCGATTCATGCCGCCGCAGCAATCTAGCGCATCCAGAGTGGTTATCGAAGCATCCCCATGCGAAAGGGCTCAATCCATGAAGTCGATTTGTCGCACTTCCCAAGAGAAAATCGCAAAACTCTCTCCCACGCTACTGGTGTTGCTGATGGCCGTCGCCGCTTCATCCGCGCAAAATGCCCCATCGCCCACTCCGCTTCCCGCGCCACAAGCCGTCCCACAGCCCGGCCCGTCGACCGACGCTCCCTATGCTCCGCTGCCCATCCTGCCCGGCGGCGTAGTGTTGACGCTCTATCCGCCCGGCTCGCCCTACCTCAACATGAGCCGCGTTCGCGAAGCCGAAAAATACAACCTCAGCCCGGCCGTTCCGGGGCGAGTCAACAGCATCGTCAACATCCACAACCCCTCCATCGAGGTGCATACGGTCGAAGGCGGTCTCAACACAGGCGCTGCGGTAATCCTGGCGCCGGGCGGCGGCCACCGGTTCCTGAACATCGCGGGCGAGGGCGCGGACTTCGTTCCCTTCTTTTATAACTACGGCGTCAACACCATCATCCTGCGCAATCGCCTGCGCAGCGACGGCTACACTCCCTCAACCGACGAAACATACGATGCCCTGCAGGCCATTCGCCTGGTGCGCGCCCACGCCAAGGAGTGGCACATCGATCCAAACAAAATAGGCATCATGGGCTTTTCGGCAGGCGCGGAGCTGGCCTCAAACACAGCCGTCCTCTACGACGACTTCGACAAGAAGAATAGCGCCGCCGGCGATCCGCTTGCTGGCATCTCATCGCGCCCGGACTTCGTGGGACTCGTCTATCCCGGCCCCACGCCTTTCGCCCGTGGCAAAACCTCGCCGCCCATCCCGCACAATGTTCCGCCAAGTTTCATCGTCTGCGCAGGCTCCGACGACCAGGTCCATGCGATCTGGGCCGATGAGTACTTTGCCGCGATGCTCGCCCAAAAAGTGCCCAACATCGAGATGCATATTTACGCCAACGGCCGCCATCCCGGCGACCCGCTGCGCGACGGAAGCCACATGACCGGTGGCCTGTCAGACCGAAACGGAACGCCCTTCGGCACATGGCAATTCCGCTTCATCGACTGGTTCCGCGACCTGGGCTTTTTGCAAAAGCCCGGCGTGGAGACCAAGGCAGCCGGCGACATTACCTATTATCTGAATCAACCCGCGCCTGCGAGCAAGCCGTAGGGAGACCATTCCCATCACCGGGGAAACCTTGCTACTTGCTCGCTGCCTGCGCCTTGATAATCTCGTCCAGATAATCAGGCTTGGCTTCATCCCGCACCAGGTGCGGATAACGATCGCCGCCATGGTAGTTGACCGTCGATGTCTGGAAGTAGTCGTCCACCACAACCAGCAGCGTAATCGGCTTCGATGTATCCTTGGCTTCCTTGATTGCGTCCTCCAGCAGCTCTGGAGTGTACACTCGTCCATTCACGCCGATTACTTTCATACCCGAGCTGATGCCCGCCTCAAACGCGGGACCGCCGACGATTGAATCCGTCACCATGCCTTCAGGGTTCACATTCAGGCCGATCGAATACACGTAGCCAGGATTGGCGCGGCGTCCCTGCAGCTTCAGCGGAGTGCTGTTGAACACCACTTTCCAGCCACCGTTTTCAATGCCCCCCACCGGCGCGTCCGCCGAGGTCGAATCCAGCCTCTCGTGGAAGAAACTCGCCCAGTCGAACGGCGCAATCGAATTCAGCGTGCCAACCAACTCGTCGAACGTATAGGTCTTAACCTCTGCGCCGTTATTTGGGCCGCCATGAAACGCCTGGCAGAAATCGTCAATCGTCTTCTGGCCCTTTGTCTCGCGATGAATGATGGTTGCCACTTCCAGCCAGAGCAAGTCGCCTTCGTCGTAGTAATCGGTGCCGCGGCGCCAATTCAGCCATCCGCCGCCTCTTCCACCGCTCACCCCTGGTTCGCCGCTTGCGGTATCGAGCAATGGCCGCCAGGTGCGCCCAGGCCGTCCGGGACCAAGCATGGCGGAAATGCTTGCCAGATACTCGTGATATTGATCCTGGGTCCACAGCCCGCTTCGTGCCGCCAGCATGGGCCCCAGAAAATCTGTAAGCCCCTCGTAGCCCCACAGCAGGTCGGTCTCCATAGGCTCCTCGTAGTAGGGCACGGCC
>Ga0302278_10002997_pt1 | contig 18943 bp, 12 predicted proteins | sample III_Bog_N3_2_FD_194543 | JGI IMG/M metagenome (GOLD analysis project Ga0302278, IMG submission 194543) | Peat permafrost microbial communities from Stordalen Mire near Abisko, Sweden - III_Bog_N3_2 | ecosystem: Environmental > Terrestrial > Soil > Wetlands > Peat | place: Sweden: Abisko...
CCTTCAGGGCCAAAGGCCCGCCTTTATACCAGCCTGGGGCCCTCGCCCCAGGTTCCAGCACCACGAATAATCAAGGGCTGAAAGCCCGATCCAATCCTCCGTCGCCCGTCTGAGGAACGTTGCTTCCGGCATCAGCACCCACAGGGCGTCCCCGCTCTGCGCGATCAACTCTTGGTCTCCGTGCCTCGGTGCCTTCGTGGTTGACGCCGGCCCTGATATCGGCCCTACAGGCCTCCAGAACATTTTGGGGCGTTAACCTGGGCCTGCGCTCGCCGGGCTCGCTCCGACCCAGGCTGTAATATGGCCGGTTTTCAGCCGTCCCTGCGGGACTTTGGCCCTGCCAAAACCTCCCCTGGCGTTGAAACGCCAGGCTATTTTCGGGTTGTCCCTGCCGGGACGAAGGTGCGTCGTCGCTTTGCTTTCGCCGTCGCCGCTGCGGCTTTGGCGGACGCGCCTTTCCCCGGGCCGATATATATCGCCCCGTTGGGGCTGCGGAATGGGTGCTTGGAATTAAAGATGCTCCTGGACCACCGTCAGAATGGCCTGCTGACAGGCCTCCACATTCTGTGTGACGGTGTCAATGTAATGTTCCCGCTCCGCCGGCCGGGGGGCGTCAAAGGGGTAGTCAATGAGCAGCTTGAGCCAGCCGGCCCGGGCGCGTTGGTAGATGCCCTTGGGGTCGCGCTGCATGCAGACCTCCAACGGGGCGTGGATGTAAAACCACACGAGTTTTTCGCGTAATATCCGCGCGACCAGGTCGCGATGCTGATATTCCGGGGCCATCGTCGAGACGATCACATGCAATTCCTGCCCGGCCAACAGGTGGGCGATTTCGGCAATGCGGCGATGATTTTCCAGGCGCGCTTCCGGGGCGAATCCCAAATCCGAACAGACGGTGGAGCGCAGGTCATCCCCATCCAAGGAAATCACGGGGATTTGTTGTTCCCGCAGTCGTTGGTGGAGGCGTTTCGCCAATGTGGTTTTGCCCGCCCCTGAACGGCCAAACAACCAGAACACCTTGGGCCCGGATTTCATTTGAAGTCAGGGATTGACCGGCCGGCGGCTGGTGAGGATGACCCCCAGAAGCACCAACAGGCCGGCCCCCAGGGCGGACAGGGTGACATAAAGCAGCCCGGACTTGGGTTGATACTGGAATTCAACCGTGTGCTTGCCCGGGGCCACCCAGACGCCGCGCATGAGGTAATTGCAGCGCAACAAGGTCTCCGGCCGTCCATCCACCCGGACGTGCCAGTCGGGGTCAATGCGGTCGTTCAGCAATAAGACGGCGGAGGCCGGGGCGTCACAGTGGAGCACGATGTCCTTGGGGTTGTAACTGACATAATCCACGGTGCCGGTGTTTTTATTCCCGGCGGCGGACGCGGCGTTGGCCGGCAATCCGCCGGCCACCAGCACGGTTTGCGTCGGATCGAAGTCCGGGCTGAGCAGTTGTTTCAGGACGGCGGGATCATCCGGGTTGACCTGCCAGTTGGCGAAGAGTTTGGCGCGCGGCAAAGCCCCGGCGTATTGGAAGAGCGCATAGACGCCGTCCGGCCGCGACACGGCGGTCATGTTTTGCCAGCGGTTGGTGTCGGTCTCGCCCGGCTTGGTGGTGATATCGAATTGTTCCACGATGCGAAACGCGGGCTCCGCCTGGCCGGCCGTGCGATTCAAGGTGTCCAACGTGTCCGCCGGCCCGAGAATATAATCCACACTCGTCAGTTGCCAGTAGCGGAAGTAGGCCTGCATGCCCGAGGCTTTTTGATCGGCGGCCAGGCCTTGCATATAGTTTTGATAATCCACCGGCTTGCGGGGCATATCAATGATATCCACCGACTGGAGGTTGTAATAGGGGAGGTCCTGGGGCAGCCACTCGGCGCGGAAGAGCCGGGCCACGGAGGGGATTTCGGGCGGCATCGGGCAGGGTTCAACGGTAACCCGGTGCCGGTAAGGCTGGTCCCGCATGTGATCGAGCACCGGATTGCTGGCATATTTTTCCGGGTAGTTCCAATAAACAATCCAAGGCAAATTCGCCCGTCCCAGATCCGCCACCAACAGCAACCCGAGCAGCAGGCCGCCCCATTTGGCCCGGGCTCCGGCGAAAGCGCCATTGAAAATGACGCCCACCAGCCCGGCGGCCAGGGCGAAGAACAGCACAAACCAGCCCACCTGCCGGATGCTGAAGCTGGCCGTGGCTTCCGCCGTGGCCGGTTTGAAGCCAACCGTGCTCAGATAATCGGCCAGGGCTTGATGCGCGGAACTGTATTGCAACCAGGCAAAGAGACTGAGCCCCAGCACCACGGCGCTACCGCGCAGCCAGTTCTTACCGGGTTTAACGGGTTTAACGGGCTGGCCCCGCGCCCCCTTCACTGCGCCCGGCGCGGCCACCGCCTTCGGGGCGGACGGTTGCAAATACTGGCGCCATAAGCCGTCAATCGCGTAAGCGAACAGGACGATCAGTCCGAAACTGACCAGGTAAAGGAATTTGGTCGGATTGCGAATGGTTGAAAAGTAGGGGAGCGCATAGAGCAACCGATAAAACGGGGCATAACGCCCGAAGGCCAGGAGCACCGAGATCACGACCACCGCCAGCCAGAACCAGAGCCACCGGCGTTGCGTGGGGTTGAAGACGCCCCCCCGGCGGCGGAACAACTGTGCCACCGCCCAAAACGCCAGCATCACCACCAGCACCCCGGCGTAATTTCCGCCGCCCGTCTGGCGGACGAGTCCCTCGGGCGGTTTGCCAATCCGGCCATTTTCCAGATAGGTTTCCACGGCCAGGGCGCGGCCGGATTCCCCCCAGTAAGAACCGCCGTTCGGCGTATCCATCCGGAAACCAAAGAGCCCGGGAACCACCACTGCGGCCAATTCCCGCGGCGGCAGGCTCCACTGGGTGGCCCAGCCCCAGCGCGCTTCCTTGGTATCCGTGTCCTGTTGGGCCCCGGCCACCCCCCGGATGGAGGTGTCCACCAACGAAACCACGGACTGGGCGGCGATGAACCCCGCGCAAACCGCCACCAGCGCCACCCGGCTCAAACCGAAGATGAGCTTTCGCGCCAGCACCGGCCCATCCGGATGCGACGAGGGAACACCAGTCGGCGTCTGGTTCTGGCTTTTCGCGGACCGACGCTCCGCCGGTTTGGCCGGCGGGGGCGGGGATGGAATGCGCCGGTCCGGCGGACCGACGACCACCCAGGCTTGATAAATAATGAAGAGGGTGACGAATATGCTATAAATGGCCCCGACGTCCGCCCCTTCGATCACCCCCATGCCCACGGCGAATCCGGCCAAAACCACCCGCCACCAGCGTTGGGGCGAAGTGGTGTCCACCAGGGCCGCGAGGGCAAAAAAGGTCATGCCGGCCGTGGCCGCATGCGCCGCCACGCCCCAACAGGCCACCGAAAAAAAACACGAGTTCAGCGCCGCCGCCAGGCCGCCCAGCAGGCAGGCCAACGGAGCCAGCCGCAATTGGAAAAAGAAGCACCATGCCCCCGTGCCGAGGATGAGCAGTGAGATCAACGCATAGAGTTTGGAAAACAGGACTGGTTTCAACAGGAACTGCAGCCCCATGGTGATCCCCGGGGTCGCCGAACCCCCACTGAAACCGAAGGCGTTCAAATCCCCCCAACAGCCGGTAAACCGGTCTGGCAGTTGCCGGCATTGCGACATCAACCTGCCCAGGGGTCCGTCGTTGGAGAACAATGTTTGGTGGGGCACAAAAACCCCGTGCAGCAACAGCGCGAGCACCGCCAGCAGCAGCAAAAACATCAGCGCCAGCCCCATGCCCAATCGCCGGGGAGGGGGGCCGGAAGCAACCACGGGATTGACCGCCGCCGCGGCCCGCGCTGGCCGGTTCATGAATTGGAACGCAACGCCAGTTCCGGATATCGGTTGCCCGCCAGGGGTATTGGGTCTGGACGAGCTTCCGCCAATGACTTCAGCCCGGCGGGCTGGCTGGCAACCACATCGGGAGCCTTCACCGGCTGCACCCGGGCGGGTTCAGGGCGGCTCCAATGGGTGAGATCGCGTCCCAATAATTCGCTCAGGCGCTCAACTTCCGGCGCGAATTCACGTTTGAGCCGCAGCCGCAACCCGGCATCCAAAGGCGGCCGCTTTTCCAAGCGGATGTTGGATTGCATGATCCAAGACTCAATCCGTTCCAGCGCGGAAAATAACGGGGCGGGCAGCCAGGCATGGGCGGCCACCGCCGTGCCCCGCACCAGGGGGTCGCTCATGAGGTTCCGTAAAAAGGCACTGCGCACCGTCTGACTGCCGTTGATCACCCGGAAATGGCCCGTCTCCGCAGTGCCCGCCAACCCCATGAAATCCAGCACCCGGCGATAAACGGCGGAGGTGTCCGCCGCAAAATCATCGTAAATGACCACTTGCACCCGTTCACGGCCAAAGACATCAAAATAACGGCGGATTTGCTCGGCGAAGCGGGCGGTTTCACGGTAGAGCAATCCCGGGCGGAAATAAGCGTGGCGGGTGAACTTGCGTCCGGCCCGGCGGTCATCTTCGGCGGCCAGCGCCCGCTCAAACGTCGGCAGGTTTTCGTTGCCATCCAACCGGAACTGGCCATACAGCGAATAGAGCATTTCCACCGGTTCGCGAATCATGATGATGATCCGTGCTTCAGGATTAAAGGCCTTGATTTCGGCGGCCGCCTGTTTCGAATACAGATACCAAACGGAGGCTTCCCCGGCACACTTCTGGCCATGCCAGCCGTCAAACTCCTTCAAATAATGCTCACGATCCCGGCAGTAAATCTGCCGACCGAACCGCAGATCACCGCCAAAAAAATGCATTTCCTTGCGGGCCATGAAAATATCCGGATGATGGGATAAATACTCCGCCAGGGCCGTGGTCCCGCATTTGGGGGCTCCAACAATGAAAAAATCCGGCTGCTTATTAATCGCCGGAGAATGCTTTGACAGCGCCGTTGGAACAGTATTTTGCAAAGCCATATTATTCAACAATTTAGCAATAAGGATGCCAGTTGCGGGCGGGAGGGCAAACCGGGGGCGGCGGAACCGGGGTTGAGAGCTGTTGAATCTCCATACAAATATTCCCTGATTTCCACAGATTCGCGGCGTCGGAATCCCCCTTTCCAGATGGGAAATCATCTGGGGATATAAAAAACGACCCGCCAGCGAACTTTCCCACGGGTTTCCCAAGTGGGTGAATACACCCAATGGTTGATCGTCTCGCGCCAAAATTTGTTGCAGCCACCCAAGGTGACCGGCCAACGAAAACAGGGGGCAATGCGCCTTCTTCGCCCTGGGTAACCGCCCATTTTATGGGTCTCGGCCGGCCCCGCCGCAGAACGAGTTCCCGGAGTGGCGTCCCCCCGGAATGACGCCCTGGAGCGGGCGCGATTTTTTTTGCTTCCGCCTCCGTTCTCCCCTAACTTGAAGTTCATCGAAATGAAAGCAATTCTAGCCCTTGAAGACGGCACGGTGTTTCATGGCCGGGGTTTTGGCGCCCAAGCCTCGGCCAGCGGTGAGGTGTGTTTCAACACCTCCATGACCGGCTATCAGGAAATCCTCACGGATCCCTCCTACAAAGGCCAGATTGTCACCATGACGTATCCCTTGATCGGCAATTATGGGGTCAATACCCAGGATGTGGAATCCTGGCGGCCCCACGTCGGCGGCTTTGTCATCCGCGAACTCTCGCCGGTCGTCAGCAACTGGCGCGCAGATTCTTCCCTGTCTGAATACCTTGAACAAAACGGCATCCCTGGCATCCAAGGCATTGATACGCGGGCACTGACCAAGAAGCTGCGGGTGCGCGGCGCGTTGAACGGGTTCATCACCACCGAAAATCTGACGGAAGCCGAGGCCGTGGAACGCGCGAAAAGCTGGCCCGGTTTGGTCGGGGTGGATTATGTACGGGAAGTCACCCATCGGGAAGCCTTCCGCTGGGATGAAAAAGACGAGCAAAGCGCCGCCTTTGATCTGGTGCGGGGCAACCAACAGGCCGATGCCCGAAGCACCCGTCGGCCCCTGCCGGCGGCGGACATTCCCATTGTGGCCTTTGATTACGGGATGAAATACAACATCCTGCGCCGGTTGCGCCAGCATGGGTTTGCCGTGCAGGTTTTGCCCGCCACCGCCACCGCCGCCGAGGCGCTGAAATACAAGCCCGCCGGGATTTTCCTCTCCAACGGCCCCGGCGACCCCGCCGCGCTCGATTACATCGTGCGCGAAGTGAAGACGCTGACCGGCACGGGGATTCCGATTTTTGGGATTTGTCTCGGGCATCAAATCCTCGGGCAGGCCTTCGGCGGCACCACCTTCAAGCTCAAGTTCGGCCATCGCGGCGGCAACCAGCCGGTGAAGGATTTGGAATCCGGCCGGGTGGAAATCACCTCGCAAAATCACGGGTTTGCCGTGGATCCGGCGAGTCTGCCCGCCGACGTGGTGGTCAACCGCATTAATTTGAATGACCAAACGGTGGAGGGGCTGCGGCATAAAACCAAGCCCATCTTTTGCGTGCAGTATCATCCCGAGGCGTCCCCGGGGCCGCACGATTCCAATCCGTTGTTCGGGGAATTCCGGCAAATCATCGAAAAGCACGGGTGAGGCGCCGGGCCGGGGTGAAAATAGTGCTCGAATTCCGTTTGACTTGAAACCCACTCCGCTGATAATCATCGGATAGTAAATATGGCCAAACTTGTTATCCTAAACCAGGGCATGACCGGTCGCGCTCACGAATTGACCGTGGACCGCACCACCATCGGGCGCGTGGATGACAACACGTTCCATATTGCCGACGCGTCCGTCTCCAGTCATCACTGCGAAGTGCATCTGCGCGGCGCGGAAATTTTCATTCGCGATCTGAATTCCACCAACGGCACGTTCATCAATAACGAAAAGATCGCCGAAGCCGTGCTCAAACCCGGGCAGACCCTCCGGTTGGGGCAGGTGGAATTGAAGTTGGACACCGCCACGGAAGCCTCCGGCGGCACCCCCTCGACGCCCGCGCCGGGAGCCACTCCCGCCCCGGGATCTCCCCCGCCCAAACCCCGGCAGGTGGACGCCACCATGGTCATCCCCCGGGGGGTCAGTCTGGATCAGTTGGAACAGGGCGGCCAGACCAAGGGTTTGGGGGCCGGCACGGCCTTCTCCAAAAAGAAGGACAAAACCAACACCATTTTCATTGTCGTGGGCGTGATCGTGGCGGTCGTGATCGCCGTTTTGGTGGTGATGGCCTTCTCTTCGCTGCCCCCCAGCAAATAAAGTCCGCTCACTTCGTTTCGATCCCGATTTTCTTGAGGAAGGGATTGATGGAACGCGGGCGGCCCAGGAATTTCTCAATCGAGACGTTGATATCCCGCGAGTCGCCCACTTCGTAAATTTCCCGGCGCATTCTCATTCCCGCCGTCCGATCAAAGAAACCGTCCGGGGCGTTTTCAAACACGGTGGCCATGTCCGCCGCAATGGCGTCGGCCCAGGCATATCCGTAATAACCCGCGCCGTAGCCGATAATGTGCCCGAAGTAGGCCACAAAGGCGGTGTCCGGCGGCACGGGCAGCGAGACGTCGCTCAAAATCTCGTTGGAGAGCGGCAGCATTTGATCCGCGTTGGTCGCGTGGATTTGCGTGTGCAGGGCCAAATCCATGATCGCGAACGAAAGCTGCCGGCGGTAAAAAGTCCCCTCGGTGGCGAACCGCGCGGTCTTGAGTTGATCCAAAATCTCCGGCGGAATCTTTTTGGAAGGATCGCGATAGTCGGCGGCAAAGCTGTCCAGCACCCGCTTATCCCACGGCCAGTTTTCGAGCATTTGCGAGGGGGCCTCCACGAAGTCGCGCGGCACGCTGGTGCCGGAGAAGCGCGAGTATTGGGCGCGCGTCAGGATGGTGTGCATGGCATGGCCGAATTCATGGAAAATGGTCACCACTTCGTCATGCGAGAGCAGCGAGGGCTTGTCCGGCTGCGGCGGCGGAAAGTTGCAGATGAGCGCGCACACCGGGCGTTGGTAGCGGCCGTCCGGCAGGCGTTTGCCCTCGATGATGCCAAACTGGGCGAAGTGATTGTATTTGCCCTCGCGCGGATACATGTCCAGGTAAAACAAGCCGAGCGGCTCGCCCGTTTTGGCGTCGGCCACCGAATACATTTGCAGATCCCCAATCCACTGGTAGGGCGGCTGGATTTGCTCGAACTTCAACCCGAAGATCCGCTGATAAATCGCGAACATGCCGTCCAACACCCGTTGGTAGGGGAAATAAACCCGCAGTTGTTCGGCATCCACGTTGTATTTGGTCTTGCGCAGTTCATTGGCAAAATAGCGCCAGTCCCAAATGTTGATTTTGGCGTTCGCATCGCCGGTCTCCTTGACCTTCAACTGCCGGAACTCCTCCAGCTCCGTGTCAAACTTCGGTTGCAGCCCGGTTTTGAGATCTTCCAGAAACTTGAGGGCGGTGGCGGAATTTTTAACCATGCGCGTTTCCGTGGCGTAATCCGCATAACTCGCGTAGCCGAGCCGGTGGGCGATGTCATCGCGCAGCACCAGGATTTTCTGCAACAGCGGCAGGTTGGCCGCGCGCGCCAGATTATACTGGGCCGTGATCATGCGTTGGCGCGTCGCCTCCCGTTTGGCGTTGTCCTCCACCATGATGTAATGGAAGGTGATGTTCGCCTGGAGCGTGTATTCATCCGGGCCGGTCTGGATGCCTTTCTGGGACAGGAAATCCTGTGGCACGCCCTCAAGCTCGGCCTTGGTGAATTTCAAGGCCTGTTCGGCCTTGGTGACGTTGTTCTCAAAATCCGTCTCCAGCGCGCTCAATTGCTTGCGCCGCTGCTCCACTTCATCGCGCTGCGCCTTCGGCAGTTCCAGGCCGGCGCGGCGGTAATCGCGCAGGGTTTCGGTGAACAATTTTTGATCCTCGCCCGCCAGTGCGGGGGCGGTGGCGGCCCAGGTTTTGAGCACCCGGTAAACATCCTCGCGGTAATCAATGCCCACGGACCATTCATCCAGCGCCTTGAGGGCGTCGGTGGCGGCATCGCGGACGTCGGCGTTCGTGCTGGTCTGCTCGATGAGCGAGAGGCGGTTGTCCGCCGTCTCCATCTGGTAGCTCATGTCGTCCAGCGCCACAAACGTGTTGGTGAACGTCGCCTGCGCCGGGGTGAGCCGGCCAATGCGATCCAACGCGGCGTTGCCACCGGCGATGACCCCGGCGAGGGTGGCCTGGATTTCGTTGGTCGTGGTTTCAAAAACCGGCAGGGTGACCACCGAATGATACGCCGCCGCCCGCGCTTGAAAAGCGGCCAGGTCCCCCATGGGCACGGCGGCGGGTTGGCCGGAACTGCGGCTGGCGGTCAGGCTGGCGGTCATGATGAGGAGCGCGGTGGTTTTCCAAAACATGCGCTTAAGCTAACCTTCCCCCGCTTACATTCAAGTGTTTAGTGCAAGCCCGGGCGGCGGGCGGTGCTCGCGGACCCACTCCCACCGGAAGCTCCGATGGCGGGTATTCAACCCGGCGCGGTCGGCGGGGTGGAAGTCGCGAGCCGGTGGGCCAGCAGGGTGGCCAGTTCGCCGGGCACAAGGTGTTCCAGGGCGAGCAGGGTGACGGTCAGGGCGTTTTTGACGGCCCGGCCCAGGATGGCCCCGGCGGGAATCCGCGTGGCCGACGAAGCGCCCGCCAGGATTTCCCCCGGCGTAAAGTCCATCAATTTGTCCACGGCCCCCACCAACGCGCCAATGCGCTGCCGGCCGCCATCCAACCGCGTGGCGCACGCATACACCAGGTGTTCCGGGCTGGGTTCCGGGTGGGCGGGCAATTCCATTTTCATGCGCAAATCAATGACGGGGACGGTTTCCCCGGCGGACAATACGGTCCCGCGCACGCACCGGGGCGTGCCCGGCAGGGGGTGCAGGGGGTGGCGGGGGGGGAACAAGGCCAGGCCGGCCACCTGGTCCACCCGCAAACCACAGGTCTCGCCGCCCACCTGAAAGACCAGATAGGTGCCGGCCAGCCCGGACGGGTGCGCCGCCATCCGATGCGCCGCCCGGCGCGTGGTTCGCCGGCGGTTGGACCGCAATTCGGAACGCTGCACTTCCCCTTCTGATTCATTATACATACAATGTCCCTTTAAAGTTTCAAATTCTGTGGATGTGAAACGGTTAAAAATGCTTATATTACTCCTGCCTTATCGGCGTTTGCGGCGCTGACTTGAGCGGAAAAATCACTGCCACCCGGGTAGGGCACTGCCACCGGGCGGAAACGACACCCCAAAGCGGAAAGGCCCCGCTTTAACGCTTTTAGTAAATGGGCGCATTACCCGTTATGAAAAAGCGGCTGGTAGAATTAACCCGCCAACCCGCCGGGCCGGGTCACGGCCTGGTGGATGAACTGTTCCAGCGCGCGGATCGGCGCGTCATTGTGGTAAGCCAGGTGTTTGTGCTGTAAAAGCCGCGCGGTGATTTCGTTGCGCCACGCTGCCTCCCGGGCCAGGCGCACCGCCAGGGCCACGTAATCATCCGCCTCGGCCGCCACCGTTTCGGTGACGCCAATGTGCCGGAGGATGCCCGCCGTGTGCCGGCCCCGCATGAATTCGCCCGGCAGCGTGACGATGGGTCTGCCGAAACTCAGCGCCTCCAGCGTGGTGTTGCCGCCCGACCAACCCGCACTGTCCAGAATGATGTCCGCCGCCCGCGCGAGGCCCAGAAACCCGCCATACCTTTGCTGCGGCAGGAACAGGAGCCGGCCCTGCGGATCAACGCCCGCCGCGCGGAACGCCGCTTCCAACCGCGCCCGGCATCCGGCCGTCAAAGCCGCCGAGGAATGCGCGATGAACGCAAACCGGCCGCCCGGCGCCTGCGCCGCAATCCGGGCCAGCAACCGGTCCTGTAACGGTAATAATTTGAACAGCGATTGCAGGCAGACAAACAAAATGCCTCCGTCTTCCGCCGGCAATTCCGGCGGCCGGAACGCCGCGGCCAAATCCGGCTCCGGGTAACGGATCGAGAGCCCGGGCAGGCAGACGAGCCGTTCGCGGTAATGCGCCTGGGCCCCCTCGGGTTCCATCCGTTCGCTCGAGAGAAAATAGTCCATCGCCGGCAGGCCGGAGGTCACCGGATGCCCCCAGGCCTGGCATTGCACCGGCGCCAACCGCAACGCGGCCAGCATTTGCGTCATCGCATCCATCCCGATGTCCGGATAAATCAGCACGTCCAAGTCCGCCCCGGCCACCGCCTGCGCCGCCGCCCGCAACGTCATCGCCCCGGCGGTCAGCGTCGTCGCGTGCCGGGCCAGAAAATCCGTCGCCTTGTCGCGCTGATCATTGAAATGAAACACGTGCGTTTCAAAATGTTCGCGGTTCAAGTGCGTGATCCAGCCCTGGAACAATTTGAAAACCGTATGCAGATTGAAAAACGCCGAGACCAATCCCACCCGCAGCCGGCGCGGGCCGGACCGGACTGTTTGTGGCGGCCAGACCGTCCCCGCCACCCCGGTCTCGGCGATGCGCGTCACCACCCGGCCATAAATCACCTGCGCCTCGAGATCGTTCCGGCACTGGTAATGAAGATTAAAATTGGTGTCCGGCAGCGCCACGGAGGCCGGATGGAACCGTTGCCCCGCCAGCGCCGTCTCCGTCTCCGCGATGCCCCGCAGCCAGCCGGCGCGCAGGGCCGACATTTCGTCCTCGGAACGGTATAACACTGGCAACGCCAGCCGGCTCTGCCACCAGGCCGGGAAATGGCCCGGCGCCGCCGCCAGCGCCAGCGCCCAGTCCGCCTGCGCCGCCGCGAACTGACCGAGATTCCGCCGGAGCGCCCCCGCCTGCATCAGCAGCGCCACCTGGGCGGGTTGGCGTTGCAACGCCTGTTGGCAGAGCCGCAACGCCGCTTCAGATTGCCCCGCCTGTTCGAGCAGTTGCGCCCCGCCGAGCGTCGCCTCGGCATTGCCCGGGTCCAGCGCCAGGGCCGCCTGGAAATAGTCGCCCGCCGCCGCATTCTGTCCGGCCAGCCGGCAGGCCCGGCCGAGATTCGTCAAAATCCCCGGCGCGCGCGGTTCCTGGGCGCGCGCCTGTTCGAGCGTCCGGAGGGCGTCCCCATGCCGGCCCGCCAGCGAATAAGCGCAGCCCAGATTGTTCAGCGCAAACGTAAAGGCCGGGCGCAGCGCCACCGCCTTTTCAAACGCTTCCGTCGCGGGCGCCAGCCGGCCCAACTGCTGCCGCACCCGGCCCAGCAGATTGTATAACTCCGGCGACTCCGGTGCCTGCGGGCCGGCCCGTTCCAGCACCGCCAGCGCCTCCTCCGCCCGGCCCTGTTCGCTCAGCACGAGGGCCAGATTGAGGGCGAACGCCGACTGGCGCGGCTCCAACTCGAACGCCCGCCGCAGCAGCGGGAGCGCCGTGCCATCCGGCTTCAGCCGATGCTGCGCCATCCCCAGGAAATGCAATGCGATTGCGGCCTCGGGGGCGAGTTGCAACACCTGTTGGAACACCGGGATGGATTCCGCCAGTGCGCCCTTCCCGTAAAGTTCCATCGCCGTCTGCTGCAGCCGGGCGGCGCGGTGCCCGGACGGATCGGGCGGCGGGGTGGATCGGGAGCGGGGCTTCATCGGCAACAGCATAGGGCGCGGTGACCGCCAAAGCAACCGGGTATTCCCCGGAATGGGGACGTATGCGCCCCTGAGCCGGTGACCGGATGAACCGCGGAATACCCGACGACCCGCCGGCACGAGTGCCCGCCAGGGCTCACCCACCGTGGCAGCCATCAAACGCCCATGACTTGATGGATACCGGAAGTCGGGCGGACCTCCTTGGGTCAGGACTCGAAATCGTAAATCAGGACTTTCTTGCAGGTGCGCTTGAAAACCTTTTCCACAAATTCGACGTGCTGCGGATGGATTTGATATGCCTGTTCGGCCTGTTTACTGGGAAAAATCAGGTTCAACGCCACCTGATAAGTCTGATCCACCACCGGCCGCGGGCTGGGGGACATTTGTCCGACATGAAAATGCACCAGGCCCGGGATGTGTTTGAGGTATTGGTTTGCCCCGGCCACGAGTTCCGCCGCCGCATTCGGATTGGCCGGGTCCGTCCAGAAAATGACAATGTGTGAAAACATGGGGCTGATTTTAGGACACGGAATGGAGCAACGCAATTCCCGTGTGGCACCGTCAAAAATTTCGCCAGGCGGTCGTCAATGGCCGCTCGGGCGGCGGCATCCGGCCGGGTGCGCGCGGCCCCGGCGCTTTTCGACCCACGACCCATGCACCGTCCCCCGCGCCACCCCCAAAGCAGCGTCCGCCACGCCGGCCCGCGCCCTCGCGGCCGGCCCGGCCTTTGGCCCGGAAAACCGCCCCCCCGGGAGCGCAAATAATTGAACTGCCGGGCGGGGCGGGCTATCTTCCCGCCGCATGGCTGAACGATTCACCAACCATCTGGCGGGCGAGCAATCGCCCTATCTGCGGCAACACGCCCATAATCCCGTGGACTGGTTTGCCTGGGGCGACGCCGCGTTCGCCCGTGCGCGCGCGGAAAACCGCCCGGTTTTTTTGAGCATCGGTTACTCCACCTGCCACTGGTGCCATGTGATGGAACGCGAGACCTTCGAGCAGGAAGCCGTCGGCCGGTTCCTGAACGAACATTTCGTGAGCATCAAGGTGGACCGTGAGGAACGACCGGACGTGGACAAAATTTACATGACCTTCGTTCAGTCCACCACCGGCGCGGGCGGCTGGCCGTTGAATGTGTTTCTCACCCCGGACCTGAAACCGTTTTTCGGCGGCACTTACTTTCCGCCGGCAGACCGGCATGGCCGGCCGGGCTTTCTCTCCCTCGTCGGGCAGATCAGCGAAGTCTGGCAACAACGCCAGGGGGAAGTCCGCGACTCCGCCGAAGAAATTCTCGCCCGGCTCGAACGGGCGGCCCGCCCGCCGACCCCGGGTACCGGCCCCCGCTCCGCCACCACCCTGCAACACGCCGGGCGCGTCTTTAAACAGTTGTTCGATCCGCGCCACGGCGGCTTTGGCGACGCCCCCAAATTCCCGCAGCCCAGCATCCCCTCGGCCCTGCTGCGCTATGCCCGCCGCTTTCACGATGACGAGGCCGGGCGCATGGTGTTGAAAACGTGCGATCACATGGCCGCCGGCGGCATCCATGACCAACTCGGCGGCGGTTTCGCCCGTTACTCGGTGGACGCCGAATGGCTCGTGCCGCATTTCGAGAAGATGCTGTATGACAACGCGCAATTGGCGCAACTCTACCTCGACGCCCACCTCCTCAGCCGGGCCGGTCACCCGCCAGCCACCGGCTCCCCCTATGCGGACGTGGCCCGGGACATCCTCGATTATGTCTTGCGCGACCTGACGCATCCCGACGGCGGCTTCCATTCCGCCGAGGATGCCGACAGCGAGGGGCAGGAGGGCAAATTCTATTGCTGGACGCGCACGGAACTGGCCGGGCTGCTCACGCCCGAAGAATTCGCGGTGGCCGACCGTTATTTCGGCCTCACCGAGCGGGGCAACTTCACCGATCACAGCCACCCCGACCCGCTGCCCCACCTGAATGTCCTCAGCGTGGTGGACCCGGCGCTCTCGCCGGGGGAACCGGCACAACTGGCCTCCGCCAAACAGAAAATGTTCACGGTGCGCGCCCGGCGCGTCCGGCCGCATCTGGATGACAAGATTCTGGCCTCCTGGAACGGCCTGATGCTGGGCGCTTTTGCCCGGGCTTATGCCGTGCTGGGCGACGAGCGATACCGGGTGGCGGCGGAGCGGAACCTGGCTTTCCTCCAGTCGAAATTATGGGAACCGCCCGGGGCCGCGGGCCCGGGCACGCTGTTTCACCGCTGGCGCGACGGCGAGCATGACCGGGTGCAGTTGCTCGAAGCGTATGCCTTCCTGCTCGCCGGCACCCTGGAATTATACGAAGCCACGCTGACCCCGGCGACGCTGGCTTTCGCCATCGCCCTGGCGGAGGCGTTGCTGGCGAAATTTTACGACCCGGAACACGGCGGCTTCTGGCAGAGCGGCGCCGGGGCGGCCGAGTTGATTCTGCGGGTGAAGGATGACTACGACGGCGCGGAGCCTTCCGGGAACTCGGTGGCCACGCTGGCCCTGCTCAAACTCGCGGCCATCACCGGGCGCGCCGAGTTTCAGGCACCGGCGGTGGCCACGCTGCAACTCCATGCCGGCCGCCTCGAATCCGCGCCGCAGGCCGTGCCATTCCTGTTGCACGCATTGGATTTCGCGCTGGATGAACCGCGCCGGATCGTCGTGGCCGGCGACCCGCAAATGCCGGCGGCGCGGGCCTTGATCCACGCCGCGCATTCGGTCTATCAACCCAACCAGATTGTGCTGGGAAACCTCGGGCCTGTGGAACCCTTCGCCCGGACCCTGCCCGCCCCGGACGGCCCGCTGGCGTATGCCTGCACCGGCACCGCCTGCCGCCCGCCCGTGGCCGACCCGGCCGCGCTGGCGGCGGAATTGGTGGATGCCCGGCCCCCCGGGCTGTAAGCCCGTAATGTTACCGCCCAGGCTGGAGGCCTGGGGCAACCGTGCCCCAACGGATCCCCGGCCTGTAAGGTCGGCACCTGCCTATGAACCTCTGGATGAACCACCACCGCAACCGCCATCAGCACCAGCGTCGGCCGAACCATTCTCCTTCCCTAGCGAGGACACTCCCGCTACTACCGGAGGGCCCCCGCCTTTGGAGTGCGCGGACAGGTCCGCGCTTTTGGACGAGGCGACATGTCGCCTCGTCCAAAAGCGGCGTCTTGCCGCCGCACTCCCAAAGCGCGCCCTCCAAGCTTCATGGGCGCAATACGCTAAAAATTTTCGGGGCGTTTTCTCCCCGGAGGAGCAAGCCGCGATGCGGGCGATCCTAACCCATACCGCAGCCTTGGAATTCATCGGACTTGAAGGTTGGATTTTGAATTTTCCTTGGACTTTGAACTTTGAGCTTTCCCCTCCACGGCTCCTCCCGCCGTTTCCGCCCTGTCCGACAGAGCTTCAGCGGCGGCGGATTTCCCGCTTTCCCGCTTTCCGCTTTGGTTTTCTCAGTTCCCAAGTTGCACCCGGTAAAATCCCGCCTGGCCCGACTCGGTCACCGGCCATTGGAGGTTGCCATTGTTCGTCGCGGTGAGGGTCGCCACCGTCTGGAACCCCGCCGCCAGGTTGGTGGTGGCTTGCACGGCATACTGGTGATCCAGGGCGGCCGGCCAGGTCAGCGTGGGCGGCGCACCGGCCAGCGTGAGGGTGATCAGCGGAAAGAGCAGGGGAATCGGCGCGGTCTGGTAACGCTCCCCCGCCGAGTCGGTGACCACGGCGTAAAAAGGATGCCACCCCCAGCCCAGGTTGGTGGGATACACGGTGAACCCCGCCGACGGCTGGTTGGTGATGACGCCCAGCGAACCGCCCGTGCTGAACAATTCAATCCGCGCCACGTTGGTGACGCCGGCGGTGACGAGGAATTGCACCGGCTGGTAAGGGCCGGTATTCGTCGCCAGCGACCCGACGGCCAGGGTGGCGGTCAGACCCGTGTTTTGAATCTGCACATTATACACCGCCCGCGTTTGGGTGCGGACGCTCGTGCCTTCATAGGCCGCGGCGGTGAATTGATGCCAGCCATCGGCCAGTGAGGTGGTGTCACAGGGAAAATTGACGGACAACGAATTCAAGCCGGAACTCACATACAAATGATCACGGGGCAGCAGATCGCTGAGGTTATAAGTCAGGGGGGTGGACTCCGAGGGCGTGACTTCAAGGTTGGTCGAGGAGGTCAGGGTGACCAGAATTTGGGACGCGGGCAGGCCGGGGACGCGGGCAAAGAGGGAAAATTGGATCAGCGTTCCGTTATTGTAATTGTCATAATCCGCGGCCACCACCCCATCCGTGGAGTTCAAGGCCGGGGTGGCGGCCATCTGGCTCAAGAGGTTCCCCACCATCGTGTTGAGGGAGGTGCCCGCCGTGGTGTTGGTCACCCCGAGCGTCACGGAAACGCCGTTGGTCTTGATGATATTCAACTGCAACCAATCGCCCGGCACGGGCGCATTGGTGGGCGCGTTATCGGCGAGGGATACTCGGATGACTTGGTAAGCTGTCGCCACGGTGTCCAGACACGCCGGGCGGGCGGCGGTCAGGCCGGTGGTTAAAGCCGACGCCGAACCCGGAACTGAGCCCGCGCTGACGGTCACGTTGCTGCCGGGCACATAAACCGCCTGCGATTGCAGTTCGATCCGGTCGCCCACCGGCTGGGCCATCACCTGCGTCTCATTGGTTTGTTCGTCCAAGACGGTCGCCAGACCCTCCGCCACGGTGGCCAGGGTGTCATTGGGCTGCACCGTGTAGGCAAAGGGCGTCCCTTTCAAAGTCACGGAAACGACATTGCCCGGCGCGGGCGGCAGGTTGGTCATGGTGGCGAACAACACGCCGTCCACGAACAAATCGGCCTGCGCCAGCGGCCGGTTGGTGGCCGCAGCGGTGAAGCCGAAGCGCAACGGGGACAGCCCGCTGAGAACGGCGCCGTTGGTGAGGGAACTCGAGACGACGGTGCCCGGGCGCGCAAACGGCGCGGAGAGGGGTTCGCCCACGACCAGTCCCTCGAACGGGTTCAGCACACTTTGATAATAAGCCTCGGCCAGGGCAAAACCGCGCGTCTGATAAAAATAATCCACCGGGTCGGGAAATTTCTGGGTGTAATTGCAGGGCTCCACCACCGTCCCATAACTGCCGGCGGCACCGGCCTCCAAAAAAGCAATCAGCGGCGTCTGACCGCTGGATTCCAGGATGTAGCCGCCTAAGGAGGTCAGATTATCGGCAATGGCCCCGGGCAGGAATTCATTGGTGGCCAGCGACAAGTTCGCAAAACCGGTTTGCAGGCCGGCCAGATTGGTGAACACCGTGTTGTTCGAATTAAGCCGGGTCACGGCCAGGTTGCCGATCACCTGGTTTTCAAAGACGGAGTTGTCGAATTCCCAGTATCGTACGTTGCGGTCGGTGTCGCCGGTTTCCTCCAGATAAACGGTTTGCGTGGGGCGCGAACCGTCGCTGACCACCCCGCGGCGCAGCGTATTTTCGGCCCCGGCCAGATTCGTGTCGGTGAGCATCATGGCCAGAAACGCGTTGGTGGGGGCCGTGTCCGGCGGGGCCAGGCTGAAGGGCATTTCGGAGTAGGCGTAACTGTTGGAGGAGGGATCCGGCAGCGAACACGAGGCTTGGCCGGCCACGGGCGCGCCATTGGTTTTAAACCCGTAAAACAGCGCCGAGGTGGTGCTGTTCTGGCCGCTGCCCTCGGACACGCGGTACGGGATGTCCATGGACAGGAGAATAAACTGCGCCTGATTCGTCAAACCGCGGCCGGCAATCATCGCCAGGAGCGGGTTGAGGAGTTGATTGGTAAACTGGCTGCGGCTCCAAGTGACGGAGCCGCCGGTCCAGTTGGTCAACCGCCAGACATTCCCGGGCGGCACGCCGCGCAACTGGCAATAGTCGTTGCCCAATTGCAGGGAATTCGTGCTGTTCTGATTGACGACCACGATCACATTCAACCCGCTCCCCCCGGCCCAAACCGGGCCGACGGTCAGCAGGACTAATGCGCAGCATAACGTCGCAACAAGTTTCATGCCGGAAACATACACCGGCACCGGCCGGGGCGTGAGCCAAAAATGTTCCCAAGGTGGCCCTGCCCAACATCCGTCCCCTCCGTCCCATCTGTCCTATTAACTTTCCTCGCGCCCCGCGCCCCCACCCCGCGCCTCCCCTCAAATAGGCCTGAAAGGCCGCCCTATGCCAGCCTGGGTCGGAGCGAGCCCCGCGAGCGCAGGCCCAGGATAAAGCCCCAAAACATTCCGAAGGCCTGTAGGGCCGAAACCAAGCCCTTCAACCGCCGTTACGCTCCAACCCTTCAACCGGTTTGCCCCGCGCCCCCAGCCCGCCATCCATCGGCGTAGGCGACGACGTGAGGAGTCTCTGAAATCCCCGCGGCCGGGC
>Ga0302278_10003000_pt1 | contig 18926 bp, 19 predicted proteins | sample III_Bog_N3_2_FD_194543 | JGI IMG/M metagenome (GOLD analysis project Ga0302278, IMG submission 194543) | Peat permafrost microbial communities from Stordalen Mire near Abisko, Sweden - III_Bog_N3_2 | ecosystem: Environmental > Terrestrial > Soil > Wetlands > Peat | place: Sweden: Abisko...
TAGGAGCTGAAGATAGTCGATCACGATCAGTCCCAAGCCATGGCGATCCATGAGTCGGCGGGACTTGGCACGGAGTTCCAAAATGCTGAGACCCGCCGTGTCGTCGATGTACATCTTGGATTTCGCAAACGCGTCGGCGGCCTTGAAGAGATTTTGGTTGTCCCCCTTTCCAAGGAAGCCGTTTCGGATGCTCTGGAGATTCACCCGGGCACGCGAGCAGAGAAGTCGCTGGACCAGCTGAGAGGAACTCATTTCCAGGCTGAAAACCCCGACCGGGGTGTTGTGATCGACAGCCACATGCTCCGCGATATTCATGGCCAGCGCCGTCTTTCCCATGGAGGGACGCGCCGCGATGACAACCATTTCGCTCGGATGAAGGCCGTTGGTCATGATGTCCAGCTGCCTGTAGCCGGTGGGAAGCCCTGAAATGGCTCCCTTGTTTTTGTGAAGTTTTTCAATGGCATCGATGGCCGCGTTGACATGATCCCGTATCTCGGGAAGCTCTCCCCGAAAGCGTTCCTCACCCACGGTGAAAATCTGCTTTTCGACATCGTCGATGAGGGTTTTCACATCCCCCTGTTCTTCATAACAGCGGACGGCGGAGGTGGTGCAGACCGAGATCATGCGCCGCAGCAGGTACTTCTCCCGGATGATGTCGAGATAGTATTCGGCGTTGGCCGCCGTCGGGAGAAAGGTCTGGAGATTGGCCAGCACGGCAGGCCCCCCGACCTGCTGCAGAAGATTCCCGTCAGCCAGGGCCTGGGTGACCGTGACAAGGTCGATCGGCTTCGACTCTTTCCAGAGATCGAGCAGAACAGTGAAAATCGTCGAGTGGGCGGGATGATGAAAGTGATTCTCATCAATGCGCTCGATGGCAAGGGTCAGGGTATCCTTTGGGGAGAGCAGGATCGAGGAGAGAACCCCCATCTCGGCATCCAGACTCGCAGGGAGCGGGCGATGGGCTTCAGGAAGCCGCTGACCACCGGAAAACCGGGGTGGGGCGTCTTCGAAAGAGCGCCCTTTTCCGCTGGGTTTTCCGACAGGGGATTTTCCTCCCGACTCTTTAGCAGGGCCGTCCTGGGGACTCTCGGCCATGCTGGTTTCCTCGGTGGTGTTAGAAAACGCCTTTCTTTTAGACCTTAAGCCTTAAGCCTCGGCTTTCTCGGCAGACTTGCGGCGAGGCCGGCGGGTGCCCTCTTCTTCTTCTTCGGGCTGTTCCACTTTGGGGGCGGCGGCGATCTCAATGCGCAGGGTTGCGGTCACGTCGGAGTGAATCTTCACGGGAATCTGATGTTCGCCGCTTTCCTTGAGGGGACGATCCAGTACGATGGCATGCCGGGGAAGGACGAGATCCTTAATCTCTTCTCCCAGACGAGCAAGCAGATCGGCTGCGGTGATCGAACCAAAGGCTTTGCCTGTCTCGCCGGTTTCAAGCTTCAGATTGAGGCGCAGCTTGTTGATCTTTGCGGCAATCGCCTCGGCCTCGTTGATTTCGCGGGCTTCGCGTTCGGCGCGCTTGACCTTCAGGTGATTGATCTTGCGCAGGGAAGCGGGAGTGACCTCCAGGGCCTTGCCCCCGGGGATGAGAAAATTGCGGGCGTAGCCGGCGCGAACCTTGACGATATCGGCTTCGGCTCCCAGAGAGGGAACGGCTTCGGTGAGGATGACTTGAGAAGTGGCCATGGAAAGGAATCCGGTTGGGTTTTTGACAGCGGGAGGTGAGACAGTAGAGGGATTTGCCCGTCTGTCAATAAAAGAAGCTGTCATTGGTATTACTTTCCTTTTCCGTTTCCCGGTTCTAAATTCCTCCCCCTGTGAGCTACCGCGTCTTTGCCAGAAAATACCGACCGCAACGATTTGAAGAGGTCGTGGGACAGGAGCATATCACCCGAACCCTTCAGAATGCGATCAAGGGGCATCGTCTGGCCCAGGCTTATCTGTTCGTCGGCCCTCGCGGCGTGGGAAAGACCTCAACCGCACGCATCCTGGCCAAGGCTCTCAACTGCCAATCCAGCAAGGATGGCCCGACGGACAATCCTTGCGGCACCTGTGATGCCTGTGTCGAGATCGCCGAGGGACGCAGCCTCGATGTGTTGGAAATCGACGGCGCCAGCAACAACAGCGTCGAGAGCATCCGCACTCTGCGGGAAAATGCCGCCTACGCCCCCGCCCGCGGACCCTACAAGATTTATCTGATCGACGAGGTGCATATGCTGACAACCGCGGCATTCAATGCGCTGCTGAAGACGCTGGAGGAACCGCCGGAGCATGTAAAATTCCTCTTTGCCACCACGGAGGCCCAGAAAGTTCCCGCCACGATTCTGAGTCGCTGCCAGCGCTTCGATCTTCGCAGGCTCACACCGGAACTGATTGCAGGGCATCTGCTCTTTATCGCCCGAAGCGAACAGATCGCCCTCGATTCCTCGGCTGCCGATGCCATCGCACGCGGTGCCGACGGTGCGCTCCGGGATGCCGAGTCGATGCTCGACCAGGTCGTTGCCTTCTGCGGCACGACCATCAGCGCCACGGATGTCCATCAGGTCTTCGGGTTCACCCCGCGTGAAATCATTCTCCAACTTGGTCAGGCTCTTCTGGATCGCGACACGACCTCGGCCCTGGCCTTGGTCAAAGCGCAGAGCGAGGCAGGGAAGGATCTCTCCAGGCTCCTTGCCGACCTGGTGGGGCTCCTTCGCGACATTCTCATCTCCAAGGTTCATCCCCCCGAAACGGGAACTCCGGAATCGGAACTCGGACAGAGCATCGCCCAGGAAAAGCTCCTTCTCCTGCTCGATCATTTCGGCGAGACCGAAGGGCGGTTGCGCTGGTCGGGTGACAAAAGGCTCCAGCTTGATGTCGCCCTGATCAAGGGAGTGCATCTTCTCGAAGAGACCAGCCTGAGTGATGTGATGGATGTTCTTTCCTCCCTTCGCAGCGGCAAGCCGCTTCCGGCACCACCTGCGGTGCGTGAACGGCCGGCCCCCAAAATTCCCGCAGTCGCAGCCGTTCCCAAAACCATCCCTCCTCCAACCCCAGCACCAGCCGCCCTTTTGGAGCCCGCGGCCCCCGTTTCCGATCCCACGCCCCCAGCCTCTGTCGTTCCAACTCACGGCTCCGATCCCTGGCATGAGATCGCGATGCAACTTGCCAGCGATTCCCCGCTCAAGTTCGGCTGGATGGAGGACAGTCGCTTTGTGGAGCGCACGGGAAACACCTTCATCGTCGAATTCCCTCCCTCGGCGGAATCCAAGACGCAGACCCTCTTCTGGCCCCAGGCCGTCAAAAAAATCGAGGAGCTTCTTTCCGCCAGGCTCGGAGAGAAAATGACACTCGAAAGCCGCTTTTCAGGTGAAGAGCCCCCGGCTCCCCCGGAACCAGAATTGATGCCTGTTGCCGTGCCAAAAGCTGCGGCCAGGCCCGTGGCCACAAGCCAGAAGTCCAACACTCCGTCATCCTCACCGGAACCGGTTCTTCCCGTCATCTCTCCCGAAGAGCTTGAGGAATTCAAAAACGACCCGCTGATCAAAAAAGCCCTGGAAATTTTCCAAGCCGAAATATTGCTCTCACCAAAAACCACCTGACAACCAAACAAACCGAACCCCTCCAATACGACGATGAATATTGCCAAGATGATGAGCGCCGCCGCCAATGCGCAGAAGAAAATGGCCCAGATCCAGGATGACCTTGCGCGGCGTGAGATTGAAGCCTCCTCCGGCGGCGGCAAAGTCACGGTGAAAGTCACGGGCGCTGGAGACATCCTCTCGATCAGGATCTCCCCCGAAGTGGTCAGTGCCGACGATGTGGAATTGTTGGAAGATCTCGTCCTCAGTGCCGTCCGTCAGGCCACCGGTGATGCGAAGAAGCTTGCCGCTGATGAAATGGGCAAGCTGACAGCGGGCCTCGGCATCCCCGGTCTGCCGTTTTGAAAATTCTCGCGTAGAGACGCCGAGGCGCTGAGCCGGAACGAAAAAGTCAACTCGACTTCGTAAATTCCACTTCTTGCTGCGAGAGCCTGGGCACTCCGATCAGAAGCAGACTGGCTGGAATGACAAGTGAGAAGAGGTCGATGATGCTGCGGACTATTTCTCCCCGGACGAGTTCTCCCTCTGGTCCGCCTCCGAATGAATAATGGGATCCCGCAGCGTTAAGAAGCATCCCCGAGGCCACACTCGCCAGCGCCAGATAAAGCGAAGATTTCCCGGCGGTTGCAGAGGCAACTTGGATGACAAGCAACACTCCCAAAAAACAAAACAGCGCACCTCCGGCGGCGCTTGAAAACGGTGTCACAACCGCCATGGCAACGGCTGCCAGAAAAAGCGTTCTTTTGGAGACGACGACCCGCCCGGAGGCTCCCCGCACCAATCCAAAAGAGAAGAGAATAGCGGGCACGCCGAGTGACCAGGCAATGATGCGCCCTTCACTGTCGAGAAGGTGGCCCGTGACGCAATAGGAGGTTCCGGCAAGCTCGAACGCATCACGCCAGGCGTCGAAGACCCCATATTCAAACCATGCCGCCCCCCCCAACGCCACAGCGGTGAGGAAGAGCGGAAGCCGGAAGCGCGCTGCAACGCCAGACGCGGAGAGAGCCAGCAATACGGCCATCATTCCGATCAGGGTGACAACGAGCTTCAGTGCCAGCTCGACATAGCGATACTCACCGAGGGAGAGGGTCAGAAGGGATCCCATCAAATGATTCCTGGTGTCAGCGGTTCCTTAAAGCTCCACAGGATCGCCAAATTCAATCTGGAGATTGCGGGCAAGCCGGATCAACTCGGGAGCGGGGTGTTTTTTTCTCCCGATGACCAGATTGAGATCGATCATGGTTGTCCGCCCCTTGGAGAGAGCCGTCATGCAGCCTGTCTCCTGGGCAAGCAGGCCGAGAACCGCCATCTCCCCAAAACGGGAGCCGAGCATGCGGTCAAACTGGGTTGGGCTGCCTCCCCGCTGGACATGACCGAGGACGGTCTCGCGGATTTCCTGGTTGAATTCCTTTCCTCCGTTGGCTTCCTTCATCCGGCCGATAAACGTGCCTGCATTGCAGACGCCCTCGGCAAGGACAATGATCGAATTGTCCCGTGTTTTCTTAAATCGTTCATGGAGCAAGGCCACGATCCGATCCATATTGTAGAAATATTCCGGGATCACAGCGACCTCAGCGCCGCAACTGATGGCAGTCGTGAGGGCCAGATATCCGGAATTGCGGCCCATTACCTCGATGAGAAAGCAGCGCCGGTGGGATCGGGCGGTATCCCGGATCCGGTCGATCATTTCCATGATTGTATTGGCTGCGGTATCGACTCCGATCGCCATCTCCGTGCCGGCCATGTCGTTGTCAATGCTGGCGGGAATGCCAACCACCGGCATTCCACGGAGGGAAAGCTCCCGGGCCCCGGTCAGGGACCCATCCCCGCCAATTACCACAAGACCATGAATACCAATTTCTTGCAACTTTCCTCGAGCCGTCTCAATCCCTTCGGGAGTATACATCCTTTTACATCGGCTGGATTGCAGAATTGTCCCCCCACGGTCGATCATCCCCTGGGGAAGAGGGGCTGTCATCTCTTCAAAATCCGCGTCAAAGATCCCGTCGTAACCGTTGTTGATGCCCAGAACGCGACAGTCATGCTGGATCGCCGTTCGCACAACAGCCCTAATGGCAGGATTCATACCCGGCGCGTCGCCGCCGGAGGTTAAAACACCGATAGTTTTCATAGTTAAATAATCGTTCCCACGGTGCCGTGACCTGCTGATCCGTAACAAGAATAAAAAAAATGAAAAAAAGATAATTTTCTTTGAACGAACTCACGGATCATCGGTCAGACACTATAGGTTTATGTTGGGAGCGGGTCACCTCGTACCGGTTTCATGGTTTTTTCCGGAGCGATCAAGGTGGCCCGCTTTTTTTTGGGACAGCCTCTAAAGGGCACTTGCTTCGGAAAGCCGACTCGGATAGCTCATTGCCTCGGAGATATCCGAGCCACCCATGTCCGAGACGATTTTATTGATTGAAGACGAGGTCGATGTTCTGGATTTGATCCGGTACCATCTCAAGCGCGTTCAGATGCGTGTCCTGAGCGCAACCGATGGTGCGGAGGGCTTGACGCTCGCGTTGGAGCAACGCCCGGATGCCATCGTTCTCGACATCATGATGCCGAGACTGAACGGCTACGAAGTGGCAAAAAAACTCAAATCCGATGCCCGTACCGAGCAGATACCGATCCTTTTCCTCAGCGCCAAGGGGGAATCGGAGAGCCGCATCAAGGGGTTGGAACTTGGCGCGGATGATTATCTTCCCAAACCCTTCAGCCCCCGGGAGCTCGTGTTGCGGATTCAGTCCCTGCTGCGCCGCAGTCGGTCCACGGCAACACCGGAGACGATCGAGTCCGGCCCCTTTCTTTTGGACAGATCCTCTCTCAAGGTGACGCTGGATGGGAACCGCCTCGATTTGACGGCGACGGAGTTCAAACTTCTCTCCCTTCTTGTCACCAAGCGTGGCGCCATCCAGTCCCGTGAGGATTTGCTCAAGGAGGTCTGGGGATACAGCAGTTCCGTCGACACACGCACCGTCGACACCCATGTCAGGAGGCTGCGTGAAAAATTCGGGAAACACTCGATGCTTCTTCAGACAATCCGGGGGGAGGGGTATCGCATCGTCACCCAGGAACCTCAGACAATCCCTTGATGGATCTGATCCTTGAAGGATTGGTCGTCGCCCTTGCTGCCTGGGCCATTGTCCGCTGGGTTCTCCTTCCCGTTCAGGAACTTCTTCAGGAACTCCGGAGGATTGCCGCAGGGGACTACCGCCCGGTCATCCTGAGGGGGATCCCCCGTTTCTTCAGCGAGGCCGCTTCCCACCTTCGCATCACTGCGGAAACCCTTGCGAGGCAGAAAGCCGTGATCGAAGGAGAAGAATTCAGTCTGGCCATGATTCTGGAGGACATGACCGAGGGGGTCGTCATCACCGGACCGGATCTCAAGATCCGCCTGGTGAACAAGGCTGCCGCCCGGATGTTTCAGCTCGGAAACACAACTCCGGGTCTTCGGCTTCAGGAGGTCTTTGTCGATCACGATCTCCTGAAAATCGCTGAAAAAACCATCTCGACGGGCGTGCTGCAAGGGGGTGAGCTGACGCTGGGCATTCCGGGACAGAGGGCCCGACTCCACCTGCTGGTCACTTCGTCGCTACTGAAAACGAGCCGGAAGGAGACTTCCAACGCCCTGCTGCTCGTGCTGCACGATGTCACCGAGTTGCGCGAACTCGAATCCATCAGAAGGGAATTCATGGCCAATGTATCGCATGAATTTCGCACGCCGCTTTCAGTCATCAACGGCTACCTCGAAACACTTGAGGAAGAGGGGCCCGGCAGCGAGATGTTCCACAAGTCCCTTTCCGTGATGCGCCGCCATGCCAACCGGCTCAACCTCCTGCTCGAAGACCTGCTCACCATCAGCCGCATGGAAGAAAAAAGCGTCCGCTTGGACTCCACCCCGGCAGATCTTGTGCCGCTGCTCAGAAACATCGTCGAGCAGATGGAGCTGGAAATCAAAGAACGGAATGTGGATCTCCAACTTCTTGTCGCGGGCGAACTGCCGCTCGTGACGGTTGATGCCTACCTTTTGGAACAGGCTTTCTCGAACCTTCTGGCCAATGCCCTGCGGCATGGAAAAACCACGGGGGGCCGGGTGGAAATCAGCCTCTCCCTTCCGGGCTCCGAACTGGCAGTCAGCTTTCGCGATAACGGCCCCGGCATACCGTTCAAGGATCAGGAACACGTTTTCGAGAGATTTTACCGCGTCGGAGGCGACAGGGCGCGCCGAACGGGAGGAACGGGGCTCGGTCTCTCCATCGTGAAACATGTCGTCCAGGTGCATGACGGGCGTATCACCCTGGAAAGCAAACCGGGTGAAGGTTCTGTCTTCACCATCTACCTCCCGATTGCAAAGAAGTAAGCCTGCCTCTAAACCGCCTTTTTGTAATGGGTGCTGCTGACGGATCGGAGTTTCTCGGCGGCTTGTTCAGCCGTGAGATCGCGCTGGGCTTCGGCCAGCAATTCGTAGCCGACCATGAATTTCTTGACCGAGGCGGAGCGCAGCAACGGGGGATAGAAATGCGCATGCAGCTGCCAGGAATCATGCGGCCCGGATGTGAAGGGCGCTCCATGCCAACCCATCGAATAGGGAAAGGAGGTTTCAAAGAGATTGTCGTAACGGATGAGCAATTCCTTGAGAATGGCGGCGAGCTGGTCGCGAAGCGCAGGCGTCAGCTCCGTGAGTCGCTGCAAAGGCTGGCGGGGCAGCAGAAGGATTTCATAAGGCCAGAACGCCCAGTACGGAACCACCGCAACCCAGCCTTCATTCTGGACGACGACACGCTCTCCTTGGGCGATCTCATGCTCGGCGTAATCGAGCAGCAGGGGTCTGCCATGTCCGGCAAAATAACCGCGCTGGTGCAGATCCTCGATGGCTATTTCGTTCGGCAAAAAATTACCCGCCCAGATCTGGCCGTGCGGATGGGGGTTGGAGCACCCCATGACCGCTCCTTTGTTTTCAAAAATCTGCACCCACTCATGGCGTTCTCCGAGTTCCCGGGACTGATCCTCCCAGGTGCGAATGACCTCCACGATCTCCTTCTGTTCCATCTCGGGCAGCGTGAGGTCATGCCTTGGATGAAAACAGACGACCCGGCAGATGCCGGCCACCGGTTGCTGTCGAAACAGGGAGCCCGCCGCCGTGGTGATATCGTGGGCGACAGGAGATTCCGGGGATTCGGAAAGCAGGGCTGGAAAGTCGTTGTCGAAAACAAAGGTGCCCCTGTAATCGGGATTCCTTTCCCCGTTGGCACGCTTGTTGCCAGGACAGAGAAGGCATTCGGGGTCGTAAGAGGGATGGTCCGGAGCGAGCTTTTCCTGCTGTCCCAGCCAGGGGCGCTTGGTGCGATGAGGAGAGACAAGCACCCATTCCCCGCGGAGAGGATTGAAGCGACGATGAGGGTGTTCCGTCGCGATGAACGTCATGGCAGAAACCGGCGGCGGGTTTCCAGAATCATTCTGCCGGAGGTGTTTTCTTCAGAAGATCGCGGATCTCAGTCAGCAGTTCTTCGCTCTTTGTGGGCGCAGCAGGTGCTGCCGCCTGTGCACGGCGAAGGGTATTGATCGCCTTGACAAGTGCAAAGACACAGACAGCGACAATAATAAATTCGATCACCGTATTAATGAAGCTTCCGTAGCTCAGAATCGCCGCACCATCTTTCTGCGCGTCAATAATGGTGGTGTAGTGCTTGCCGTTAAGCGGCAGGAAAAGGTCCTTGAAATCGATGCCCCTCAGGAGCAGCCCAATCGGGGGCATGATGATGTCATTGACCAGCGCGTTGACGATCTTGGTAAAGGCCGCACCGATGATGATACCTACTGCGAGATCAATGACATTGCCCCGGCTGATGAATTCCTTGAATTCGGCGAAGACCTTGGATGAACGTTCCACGACGGCTTTGGGTTCAGGGATCATTGGGGTAAAAAAGCTGAAAAGCTGAAATACGAAAAGCTAAAAGCTGCCCGGCTCGGGCTGGATCAGCTCGATCTCGTAGCCCTCGGGGGCGTCGATGAAGGCGATGACAGAACCGGATGCCGTGTGATGCGGCCCGTCGCTCAGAGGATAGCCCTTGGCCGCAGCATCCCTGGCGAAGGCTTCCAGATCGGTGACGGCAAAGGCGAGGTGCGTGAGATCGGGGCCGACCTGCACGGGGCCGCTGGCGTCATACTGGCAGATTTCGATCAGTTCCTCGCTCTCAGGTGCCTTGAGAAAAACAAGCTTCGAGCCACGGCCGCTTTCGCTGCGCCGGACTTCCTGAAGACCCAGAACATCACGGTAAAAGCCCACCGTTTTTTCCAAATCATGAACGCGGTAGCGGGTGTGAAGCAGTTTCGTGATCATAGGTATTGGGAAAATATGAAACCTGAAACCTGAAACCTGAAAGAAAAAAAACAGCCGGTGATGTTCAGCAATTTGCTTTCATCCATCGGCTGCCTCCCATGACGGCCTTCACCGTCGCGATGGTTTGCCGGGCCATGACAACATTGTGAACGCGAAAGATCGCCGCGCCCCGGAGCATTCCCGAGACCAGGCAGGCAGCGGTGCCGTGATCCCGTTCGACAGGATCCCTGATCCCGAGGACACCGCCAATCACGCTCTTGCGGGAGATCGGCAGGAGGATAGGCAGGTTGAATCGATGCAATCGGGCCAGGTGCCCATAAATGGTGAGATTGTCGGCAACCTGTTTGGCGAAATCGATTCCGGGATCGAGAATCAGCGCCGATCGGGAAAGCCCGGCAGCGCAGGCAAGGGCGATTTTTTCCTCAAAGAAGGTGTCGAGGGTCTCCATGACATCGGGGTAGGATACATGCGCATGGGAGACCTTTGGCATTCCGATGGTATGCATGATCAGCAGGGCGGCCCCATGGACTGAACAGAGACGCGCGTTACGATCATCCGGCAGGCCGCCCATGTCATTCAGGATGTCACCACCGCTCGGCAGGACCGCCTCCGCAACCGCAGGGCGCCAGGTATTGATGGAAAGGAGTGGCGGATTGGAGTGTCCCCCAAACGTCCTGACAAAGTGCCCGACGACCGGAAGCAGGCGGCCGATCTCCTCGTCCTCGCTGATGGCCGGGCGGTTTGTGCGGGCACTTTCCGCACCGATGTCAATGATATGGGCTCCCTCCTCCCGGAGTTGCACGGCGCGGCGCAAGGCCCATGCCGGATCAATTCTTCCGTCACGGGAGAAGGAATCATCGTTGATATTGACGATCCCCATGATGAGGGGGCCGTCGTGGAAGTCATGATGCCGCCCGCGAGTTAACAGAGAAGGGGGCATGGATTGGGAGTTGTCACGGGATGGCATCACCTGAAGATCCTTGTCTCGGAGGAGGATTTTTTCCACCCTGAGTTTGAGATGTCTTTTCTCCAATCCGTTTACGCCAAGCTCCGCCGCCACCCCAAGAGGATCGTTTTCCCCGACGGGAACGACCCCCGTGTCATTCGAGCGGCGCGGCTCTTCAATGATCGGGAGCTGGGCGTTGCCATCCTGATCGGAAACCGGACGGAGATAGAATCCGTGGCGGCCGCCAACGAGGTCTCGCTCGAACGCGTTGCCATCGTCGACCCGGAGACCTCCTCCGACATGCCACGCTTCCTCCAGCTGGCGGCGAGTCTGGAACGCTATCGCGGGATGAGTGCCGGCGATCTGCGCAATTCCCTCTCCTCTCCGAATTACTTCGCCGCGATGATGCTTCAGAACGGGCTGGTCGATGGACTCGTGGGGGGAGTGAGCGCCTATTCAGGCTCGCTCTTCCGTCCGCTGCTCCAACTCATCAAGCCCCTTCCCCACGCCTCGGTCGTCTCCAGCGCCATGGTGGTGGAGCTCCCACGGCAGGAATTCGGGGATGACGGGGTGCTCTTCTTTGCCGACTGCGGCGTGGTGCCGGAGCCGACGGTTTCCCAACTGGCTTCCATCGGGGTGCAGACAGGACTGCTGGCCCGGCAGGTTTTCGGCCGCCGTCCCAGAATTGCTTTTCTCAGTTTTTCCACGCACGGCAGTTCCACGCATCCTTCGGTCTCCAAGATGGCTGCCGCCGCCGCCCAGGCCCGCCAGCTTGTCATGCAGATCAAAGGGAGTGCGGAGTTGGACGAACTGATGGAGATTGATGGCGAGCTTCAGGCCGATACGGCGGTGGTGCCTTCCATCGCCCAGATCAAACTTCCCGAGAGCATGGTGGCGGGCAGGGCCAATGTCCTCATTTTTCCCGATCTCAATTCCGGCAACATTGCCGCCAAACTCGTGCATCATCTCGCAGGAGCCCGTGTCTATGGACAGATCATCACGGGACTGACCCGCCCCGCCGCGGAACTCTCCCGGGGCACCCTGAGCGAGGATATCGCTTCGGTGGCCGCGATTATCGGCCTCCAGGCCATCGAATACCGCAAGCTCTACCCCGCGACCGATGAATTGCCGGCCGGTCTGAAGTGAATACGAGCACGCCCCGTCTCTTCATTGCGGCCACGGAGCAGAACACCGGCAAGACAACAACCGCGCTCGGACTCTACCAGTCCTTGCGTGAACGCTACGGCCGCATCGGTTTCATCAAACCCGTCGGCCAGCGCTTTGTCGATGTGGAGGGGCTCCGGATTGATGAAGACAGCCTGCTGATCCGCGACACCTACAACACCCAGGTGCCGATCGAGGCCATGAGCCCCATTGCGGTGGAGCCGAATTTCACCCGGCGATACATCAACGGAGCCAACCATGAGGCGCTGGTGCGGCGGATTCGCAACGCCTTTGACCGGGCCTGCTGGGAGAAGGATTTCACGCTGATCGAAGGGACGGGCCATGCAGGAGTCGGTTCCGTCTTCGATCTTTCCAACGCCCGGATTGCCGGACTTCTTCGCTCCAAGGTCCTGCTCATCACTCCCGGCGGCATCGGCAGACCCATTGATGAAGCGGCGCTGAACAAGGCTCTCTTTGACCGTGCGGGTGTCGAGGTGCTGGGTGTGGTGATGAACAAGGTGATCCCGTCAAAAATGGCGGAGATCGCCGAGGTGGCGCGCAAGGGATTCGGCCGGATTGGTCTGGAACTGCTCGGCATGGTTCCGCGCGTGGAGATGCTCTCCGTGCCCACCCTGGAACAGATCAGGGAAGCCCTTCATGCCACGGTTCTGTACGGCGAGGAAAATCTCACCCGTCATGCAGGCCGGGTCGTGATCGGTGCGATGAGCGCCGCCCATGCCACGGCGCAGTTCACCCCCGAAACCCTGCTGGTTATTCCCGGAGACAGGGAAAACATTCTCGAGATGGCCCTCCTCTCTTCCGACCGGCTTGCCGGCGTTGTGCTTTCCGACGGACTCAAACCTCCCTGGAAAATCGCCCGCCTGATGGAAAGAGCCTCCCTTCCGGTCATTCTCGCCACCGGCGACTGCTACAAGATTGCCAGCCGTGTGCACTCCATGACCGTCAAGACCCTGCCCACGGATCATTCCAAAATCGCCCGCATCCAGGAGGAAATCACCTCGCGCCTGGATGTGAACCGCATTCTGGACAAACTTGGCCCCGGCTGAGAAATCCTGCTTGTTTGTAAGGGGCGGCAGGAGCATCCTGTTGGCCTATGGCCTACACTCTTCCTCCTCTTACTTATCCGTTCGACGCCCTCGAACCTCACATCGATGCGCGCACGATGGAGATTCATCATGACAAGCACCATGCTGCCTATGTCAACAACCTCAACAATGCCCTCAAGGATCATCCGGAGCTTTCGGCGAAGCCGGTCAATGAGCTGATCTCCGATTTCTCGGTGGTCCCTGAACCGATCCGCAACGCCGTGCGCAACAACGGCGGCGGTCATTCCAATCACACCTTCTTCTGGGAGCTGATCGCCCCTGGTGCAAACCACGCCCCGGTTGGCAAACTTGCCGAGGAGATCACAAAAACCTTCGGCAGCTTCGAGGAATTCAAGACCAAGTTCGAAGCTGCAGGGGTCGGCCGCTTCGGGAGCGGCTGGGTCTGGCTCATCGTCAACAAACAGGGTGCGCTCGAAATCGTTTCGACCCCCAACCAGGACAGTCCGATCACCGAGGGAAACAAACCCGTGATCGGCAATGATGTCTGGGAACACGCCTACTACCTGCACTACCAGAACCGCCGGCCTGATTACCTCAAAGCCTGGTGGAATGTGGTCAACTGGGATCATGCGGAGCAGAACTACCAGACGGCCCTGAAAGCCTGATCTTCTCCAGTTAATTAATCTCAAAAACCCCCGGGCCGCTCTCTGGCCCGGGGGTTTTTATTTGCAGCAGAGATCAGTCAGCAGCCTTTCGGCTGACATGGTGTTTTACAGAGAGCACCTTCTGCGACTGTGCATCGATCATCACCACGGAATAGTCCCTGTGGGTTCTGAGATACCTGTATCCCTTCAACTCATCCACTTCCACCCCCACGGCCCATACCGATTTGACTCCTTCGCTCGTGAGCTTGCTCTTGAGAACCTTCCCGTTGGGGAATTGTGCCCGTGCAATGTTGCGGGCTTCGTTTTCAGTAAGGGGGTAGATCGAGGGAGGCGGGGTGGCCGCTGGGAAAGCGGGTGCGTTGACTGGTCCGCTGATTTGGGCCTGAAGGGTGTGAAGACTGACAACGCCAATCAGCAGAAGGGGAATACGGGGGCTCATTAACGCCTGAAACACCGGTTTCCGGGGAAAGTTTCAATCCCGCCGCTCCGATCCTTGCAACTCTTCATCGGTGGGCACCGCCACCTGCCTTTTAATCGTAACAGGCCCTAGCCGCGTGGTCGGCGGCAAGGAGTTGTTCCAGCGTCGGATGTTCCACGAAAGGAACCAAATCCATCGCCCTGGCGACATTTTCCCAGATGCCGGCAAAGTGGAGTTTTCCCGCCAGGAAGGCCTCCACCGCAGCCTCGTTGGCGGCATTGAACACGGCGGGGAGCGTGCCGCCCTTCGTTCCCGCATGACGCGCCAGATCGAGTGAGGGGAAGAGATCGGTGCGCGGAGATTCAAAGTCGAGTCTGCCGAGGGTTGCAAGATCGAGAGGGGCACACGGCCCGGCCAGCCGTTCCGGATAGGTGAGAGCAAACTGGATCGGCAGGGCCATGTCGGTCGAACCGAGCTGCGCGAGCATGGAGCCGTCGATGAATTCCACCATGGAGTGGATGATGCTCTGCGGATGGATGACGACATCGATCTTCTCCATTGGAATGCCGAAGAGCCACCGCGCCTCGATCATTTCCAGTCCCTTGTTAAACAGCGTGGCGGAATCAATCGTGATTTTCCTGCCCATGGACCAGGTGGGATGACAGAGCGCCTGTTCCGGCGTGATGCCTTCCAGATCCGAGGGTGAAGAGGCTTTCCGAAAGGGCCCTCCCGAGCAGGTGAGAATCAGCCTTTTCACCGATGCGGGATCGCGACCCTCCGATCCCTCAACTCCATCCACTCCCTGGAGGCATTGAAAAATTGCGTTATGCTCACTGTCGACGGGGAGCACACGCCTTCCGTGCCGCTGTGCGGCGGCCATCACCTGCTCGCCCGCCATGACCAGGATCTCCTTGCTGGCCACGGCCAGATCCTTGCCTGATTCCAGCGCAAGAAGAGCGGGCTTCAACCCCGCCGTGCCGACGATGGCGATCAGGACGAGATCGGCTTCCGGAAGCGAGGCAAGAAACTCCAGCCCCTCGGCGCCATGAGTGACCTTCCGATCTCCAAGTTCTGATTTCAACCGCGCCGCGGTAGCCTCGTCGCCAGCGCAGAGTTTCGCCCCGGGAAATTCGCGGGCAAGTCCCGCCAGCCGTTCCGCATTCCTCCCGCCGGAGAGTCCGACGATTTCAAGATGATCGGGCAGCGCCCGCACCACGCGCATCGTGCTCTCCCCGATGGAGCCGGTCGCTCCGAGAACCACGATGCGTTTTTTCATGGATGCAGAAAGGCCAGGATAAAGTACGAGAGGGGCAGGGTGAAGAGAAGGCTGTCGATCAGGTCGAGGCCACCCCCGATGCCGGGCAGGGCGTGTCCGGAATCCTTCGTTTCCAGGGAACGCTTCAGCATCGACTCGGCAAGATCCCCGGCGATTCCGGCCACTCCGAAGAGGAAGGAGAGGGCACAGATCAATCCGAGTGAGAAACGGGGGAGATGATCTCCGAAAAAGTAAAAAATCCCGATGCCCGCCAAAATGGCGAGCACCAGCGCGCCGCCAATCCCCTCCCAGGTTTTCTTGGGACTGATATTGGGAAAGAAAGGTGTTCTGCCAAAGAGACTGCCGCAGAGAAAGGCCCCGACATCGGTGAACTTCGTTACGGCAATGACGAAGAGAGCGAGGTATTGTCCCGTCGTGAAGCCGTGGATGTCGCGGGGAGTCATGTAAAGGAGCTTTGCCATGAAGAGAAAAAGCCAGGGAATATAGATCACGCCGAAAAGGGTGAAGGCGACGGACTCCGCCGCAGGACGACCGGTCGAGCTCCTTCCCAGTTCCCACAGGAGGAGAAAAATCGTCAGCAGGACAAAGATTCCGGCTTCATAGGGGAAAATCAGCAGCGTTTCCATGGTTCCGGGATGCGCGTGCAGCGCCCAGAAATTCAACACGATCAGGACGACTGCCGCCCCCATGCCGATGCCCCGGCGATGAGCGATACCGCCCGATCTTAGCAGGGCAAAATATTCCCAGAGGGCGCCGAGAGCCGGAATTGCGATGAGCAGGGTGAAAGCGGTCTCCGAGCGCAAGACATAGGCGATGATGATCATCACCCAGAGAAAGACCGTGCTCAACGTGCGGGGAAGAAAAGAGCTGGGGAGTGCGTTCATCCGGAAAACAGAGGATTTAATCTGATGGATTCCCCCGCGGCAAGACGGCTTCCTGATGCTTTCTTTCTGAATTCTCTCCTTCGCATGGGCATGGCCGTTTTCCGGTTGCCCCCGCGCCAAGGGGGATTACCTTGGTGGCTTCACAAATCATTCAACCAGCACACCGAACCATGCCGAAAGACGACGCTCCCTCCACCGAGAAATCCACCGACAAGGCCGCAACAGCCCGCGCCAAAAATCTCGACCTCGCCATTCAGGCCATCGCCAAGGACTACGGTGACGGCGCCATCATGCGCCTCGGGGATGCCTCGGCGGTGAATATCGCGTCGATCCCGACCGGCAACCTCCTGATCGACCGCGCCCTCGGCGTCGGCGGATTTCCCAAGGGTCGCATCGTCGAGATCTTCGGCCCGGAATCCTCGGGCAAAACCACCCTCACCCTCACCGTCGTGGCCCAGGCCCAGAAGCGCGGCGGCGTGGCGGCCTTCATCGATGTCGAGCACGCGCTGGATCCCTCCTACGCCCGCAAGCTGGGGGTGAATCTCGAGGAACTGCTTGTCTCCCAGCCCAGCTCCGGCGAGGAGGCGCTCCGCATCTGCGAGACCCTCATCCGTTCCAATGCCATCGACGTCATCGTCCTTGATTCGGTGGCGGCCCTGGTCACCAAATCCGAGCTCGAAGGGGAGATCGGGGATTCCGTCGTCGGTGCCCAGGCCCGCCTGATGAGCGCCGCCATGCGCAAACTCACCGCCTTCATCTCCAAGGCCGACACCTGCTGCATCTTCACCAACCAGATCCGCGAGAAAATCGGCGTCATGTTTGGCAACCCCGAAACCACGCCGGGCGGCAAGGCACTGAAATTCTACTCCAGCGTCCGCGTCGACATCCGCCGCATCGGGGCCATCAAGCAGGCCGACGGCACCGTCACCGGCAACCGCACCCGCGTGAAAATCGTGAAGAACAAGGTTGCACCCCCCTTCACCGAGGCCGAATTCGACATCATGTATAACGAGGGGATCTCCTCGACAGGCTCGCTGCTCGATCTCGCCCTGGAAAAGAATATCATCGAGAAGCGCGGCTCCTGGCTCAGCTACAAGGGGAACCAGATTGCCCAGGGACGCGATGCCGCCAAGGAGCTTCTGAAGGCGGATACCGCCCTCTATGCCGAGATCGAAGGGGTCGTGAAGGCCGCGCTCGAGGCCGAGGCCGGCGAGGGCGGCAAAAAGAAGAAAGCCGTGGTCGAAAGCTGATCCCAAACAGACTCTCCGAAGTGAAGGGTCGGCGAAATCAGCCGATCCCGATCACTTTCCCCTTCACTCAGCGGCACAAATTCTGAATAGTTGGCATTTGCTGTGCTGGAGTTTTCATCACGGCAATTTCCATGGCGCAATCCACCACTCTTCCCACAAAGCCCAAATCAAAATCGCCCGAAGCGGAGCAGACCCCGGCTTCGAAGGCGGGGGATTTCTCCAAAGATCCGGTCAATGCCTCCCTGACTCCCGGTCAGAAGATCCACTTCCTCCGCGAGATGCTCCGCATCCGCCGCTTTGAACAGCAGGCGCTGAAGTATTACAATCAGGGCATCATGGGGGGATTCCTCCATCTCTACATCGGTCAGGAATCCGTCGCCGTGGGCACCGCTTCCCTGATGAACGGGAATGACGAAATCATCACCGCCTACCGCGACCATGGCCACGGCTTGGCTGTCGGCATGGGGATGAACGAGTGCATGGCCGAGCTGTTCGGCAAAGGCACGGGCTGTTCCAAGGGCAAGGGAGGCTCGATGCACTTCTTTGCCCCCGACAAGCACTACTGGGGGGGGCACGGCATCGTCGCCGGCCAGACTCCCCTCGGCCTCGGCCTCGCTTTTGCCCTGAAATACAAGGGAATCAAGGGATGCGCCGTCGCCTTCCTCGGGGATGGCGCGGTGAACCAGGGGGTCTTCAGCGAATGCCTCAACATGGCGGCCCTCTTCGAGCTTCCGATTGTCTATGTGATCGAGAACAACGGGTATTCGATGGGCACGAGCCTCCAGCGCTCCTCCGCCATCAAAGACTCGCTTGCCTCGCGCGCCGAGGGATTCAATGTCGATTGGGCTCTCTGCGGCGGCTTCCATCTCTATGAGCTGCGGGCGGGCCTCGGGGCCGCGATGGAAAAAGCCAGGACGCTCTCCAAGCCCACCGTCCTCGAAGTCTCCACCTACCGCTACTACGGCCACTCGGTTGCCGATGCGAATGCGAAGAAATACCGCTCCCCCGAGGAGATCGAGCGCTACAAGACCGAGTTTGATCCCATCACGCTCTGGGAGAACCAGCTTCTCGCGGAAAAAGTGCTCACCGAGGCCGAGATCGCGAAAATCGACGCCGAGGCCAAGGCCGAGGCTGCGGCGGCGGCGGAATTCGGAATCTCAAGCCCCTGGCCCGCCGAGGAGACCATTTTTGAGGACATCTATTACGAAGTCGATCATAAGACCGAGGCCGGCCAAACCGGTCGCCACTTCTTCAGCGAATAGGAAGATGAGCCTAAAAGCCTAACGCCTTAACCGCTAAATCCCTTTTCCCTTTTCTAGCCATGCCTCT
>Ga0302278_10003006_pt1 | contig 18875 bp, 24 predicted proteins | sample III_Bog_N3_2_FD_194543 | JGI IMG/M metagenome (GOLD analysis project Ga0302278, IMG submission 194543) | Peat permafrost microbial communities from Stordalen Mire near Abisko, Sweden - III_Bog_N3_2 | ecosystem: Environmental > Terrestrial > Soil > Wetlands > Peat | place: Sweden: Abisko...
TTCACTGCCAGGGCGATCGCCGTTTCTTGGCGACTGTTCGAATCAGGGGCAGTTCCACAGTCAACGCACCCACTAACGCATAAACAAGCCATTGCTGATCTCACTTTGCCGCTGTATGGTTGGCGATCTGCTGGAGTCTCCACGCGCGGCACTGCGCAAGATCGTCCACGTGGACATGGACGCGTTCTACGCGTCGGTCGAACAGCGTGATAATTCGGCACTTCGCGGAAAGCCTGTTGTCGTTGCCTGGAAAGGGAAGCGGTCTGTCGTCTGCGCCGCTTCTTATGAAGCGAGGACATTTGGAGTCCGCTCGGCGATGCCTGCGGTGACAGCAGAGCGGCTGTGCCCGCAGGCTATCTTCGTTCCGCCTGACTTTACTCGATACAAGGCTGTGTCTCGCGCGGTGCGAGAGATCTTCCAGCGCCATACGGACATGATCGAGCCTTTGTCGCTCGACGAAGCCTACCTCGATGTCACAGAGAATAAGACTGGTCTGCCGACGGCAACGAAAGTTGCCATAGCGATCCGCCAGCAGATTCGTGAAGAGCTTTCTCTCACCGCATCTGCGGGCGTCGCCTCGAATAAGTTCCTCGCAAAGATCGCCTCCGACTGGCGCAAGCCTGACGGTCTCTTCGTCATTCAACCGAAGGACGTCGATACCTTCCTACCGCCGCTGCCTGTTAGCCGCATTCCTGGTGTTGGCAGAGTCACCGAGGCTCGCCTGAAGCAGATTGGAATTCAGACCGTCGGAGATTTGCGGGCGTTCGAACTGGCTACGCTCGAAATGCGGCTCGGACGCTATGGCGTCCGCCTCTACGAGCTCGCTCGCGGCATCGACCACAGTCCGGTAACGCCAGACAGACCAACCAAGTCCATCTCCGCCGAAGACACTTTCGAGCATGACATCCCGCTGTCCGAAACCGAAGACCTGATTCGGCATCTTGCCGAGAAGGTGTGGTTGGCATCACGCCGGGAGTCGCGCACCGCACGGACCATAGTGCTCAAGCTGAAGACAAAAGAGTTCAATATCCATACACGTAGCTACACGCCTTCGGTCCCTCCCACGTCGTGCGAGGAGTTGACGGCGATTGCACTTTCCCTGCGCGAGCGGGTTGATCTTGGACCGGCAAGGCTGTTTCGCCTCGTTGGCGTCGGATTGGGTAACTTCCGAGAGTCCCAACTTGCGAATCCGGCCATCGCGCTTCCGCTTTGACGGGTGCTCCCTTGCGAGGGAAGGCAAATTGCGAGAAGCGCGTTATCGGGACTGATCTCCGGCGGACATCCAAGCGACAAGACAATACAGAGGATACTATCGATGCACTGATAGGGTTGCTTAAGAATGAGTTCCCAACCATCTTCGTTGTGGCAACTCGTTTACAGTAGGGTCTGTCGCATTCCGAGGAACGGCAATGGATCGAATCGAGACACAATCCACTTCGAGAAAGACCGCAACTACTTCAGACATCGTTCTACGAGAAGGACCGCAAGCGAGACTCATCTTTCGCCCCGAGATCGTAGACAACACTGGCAGACCGAAAGCAGCTGTACGGGGTCGGTTTCTTTATCAGAAAAAACAGCGTAGTGATCAGTGGATCGAGTTCGACCGACTGCCCCTCACCTCAGTCAAGGTCGATGAAGGTTACCAACTCGAAATCAAGTCGAGTGAACTGTACACACTTCTCATCAATCTACGCAAGCTATATGAACTCGCGAACGCTTACGGTGTTCCTCAAGGCAAGAAGAGTTTTCTTGAGGTAAGCGGAGCACTGGCTGACCTCTTGGCGCTTGCTGATTCAGAGCTTCAGAAGTTCCTTACCTCGAATAGTGAAGATGCGATCAGACTCTTCAGACTGCTGCTGAACTGGATAGTTAAGCGGCCAAACGTTGAGGTATTCGAGGGAGTGTCGGAGTTGCTGGAACTGAACACGGTTGTGGGTTTGGCAAACCTGAAGGCCTTCCTCAAGGAATGGAAGGCAAACAGTGACGTGAGCAATGAAGAGTTCTGGCAAACTTTTTTCGCAAAGAATGCGTTTGTGCTCTCGCAGCTTTTTGCCTACCCGGTGATCCTCATCAAGGACAAGGCCTACCTTGGAGGAAAGGACCTGACGAATACAGGCGGTCACATTGTTGATTTTTTGTGCAAACTAGAATCCACCGGTGCTGCCGCTATGGTCGAAATCAAGACACCTCAGACCCCGCTACTCGGCCCGGTGTATCGTGGCTATGATGTTTACCCCATCTCTACTCACTTAACAGGGGCGATAGCACAAGCCCTCAAATATCGGAGTTCCCTAATGGAGAACATCCAGAATCTTCAGCGAGGAGAGCACCCCGTTATCGCTTCCGAGCCGTATTGCGTAGTCGTTGCGGGTGACTGCGCCGAACTCAATTCGTCGGAAAAGAAGGCCTCTTTTGAGAGGTTTCGCGAACGATTAAATGGTGTTCGGATATTGACCTTTGATGAGGTCTATAAGCGTATTGATGGATTGCTCGCGATCTTTACAGACTCCTCCGGGATCAGTCCTCAGAAGTCGTCATTGCGCATGGAATCCGACGACTTGCGTTAGGGCATTGGCCGCAGTCGCAATCGGCGTTTATGGGGACCCATCCGGCGAAACGCAGCCCAACTCAGTGTCAATGAGCGCATTGTCCTGATACCGTAGTACGCGACCCGGAAGTACATGGATTTCCTGGTTGGGCAAGACAATGGCCCCAGCCGAAATATAGGAACCGTTTGGCATCCCGATGCGCACGCTCGGATCAGATCAATAGATTGCTTTGTGGTGTCATGCATCTCTTCCTATCAGCAGGAGCGCCTAACGGTTACTGCACCTTCGGCAAACCGACTTTGCGAACCAATTCGGTGAAGCGGGGGTCGGGGCGTAGATGATCCATCCCAAAATCGGTGTTCAGTTGGCGGAGTTGGTAGTCGTGTTCGCTATATGCGGTGTTTAGCCACTCGAATGCTTTATTCTTGTCTCCCAGGTCTGCATAAAAGCGAGCAATCTCGTATGGGGACGCATAACTGAACCGCCGTTGGCCTAACAACACATCGATGCCTTCGGTGAGTGCGTTTCGCCAACCAGCCGATCGGAATCCCCGTTCCGCGGCATTGTCAAACTCAACGAAGTTTCTATTGCCCGACTGACCGTAGGAAAAACTCCATTGCTCGATGACCCGGGGGTACATACTCTTTCCCCAGTAGGCATATCCAAGGCAGTCATGGGCAAGGATGTAGGTTGGGTTCTGTTGCAGCAATTCCCGGCAAACCGTAATGGCGTCATCGTAGCGGCGCGCCGCTACAAGGACGCTGCCCTTTACGCGGCGGATGATGAGCGATGTTGGGTCAAGCAGATTAGCCTGATCGATTTCCGACTGAGCATCCCGCTCTCTGCCGCCGATCATGCCAAGGTTCTCGGCGAACCATTGATGGGCGGTGGCATCGTTGGGATCGAGTGCAAGGGCCTTCCTGAATTCGGCCTCGCCGCCAGCAAAATCCCAATCGTATTCCATCTCGTTGCTCCCGAGAATGGCGTGAGGGTGAGCCAGACTGGGATCTAGACGAAGAGCCTCGCGGGCTGCGGCGCTCGATTTAGGGAAGTCCTCGGCGGGATTTCCACCAAAGAAAGGAAGGACAGAATAGACGTCAGCCAGGGCGGAATACGCCAAGGCATAACTAGGATCTTTGGCGATGGCCTGATTGAAATAGGGGATAGAAGCCTGTAGGCTGGAGAAATTCCTCTGGTACCACCCGTAACGCCCCTTTAGATACAAAGTGTAGGCTCCCAGGTTCCGCGTACCTTGCCGGCTGATAAGCTGCTTTTCTGTGGTGGTGAGCGTGGTGCGCAACTTTTCCGCGATGTCGCCGGCCATTTGCTCTTGTAGTTGAAGGAGTGCGGAGGTGTCGCAGGCGTACTGCTTTCCCCAGATTGCGGTATCGTCGCGAACGTCGGTGAGCTCGACGTTGACCTTAATGTTGTTTCCATCGACGGTGACGCGACCGCTGACCGCCACCGACACGCCAAGTTCGCTTCCCGCCTCCTTCACATCAATGCCCTTTCCCTTGAGGCGAAAGACCGCATCGCGTGACCGGACTTTGAGCTGCGACATTTGGGCGAGGCTGTCAATCAAGGACTCCGTGATGCCGTCGCTGAGGTAGTCTGATCTGGCATCTCCGCTTGTATTGATGAAGGGCAAGACCGCGACAGAATCGGGCGCGAGAACGGGGGCCGTGGCATTTGAGACTTCGTGGCCGACGACCGCCGTGGCTCGGGAACCAGCGTGGCTGGCGGAAAAATAGAAGATGAGAGCCGTAGTAAGGCCCAATGGCACGAGCCAGGCCGCGATTCGTGCCGGGCTTGCGGCCCAGCGGCGCTTGGGGGGGGCTGGACTCGACCCGATTCCTGACTGGTTTTCTGGCACGACCTCAGTAGGAGAGATCACATGTTGCGGGGCTGAGCCATTTGTGCCCTGTATCTTGGGCTGAACGGCACTTGGGCCGTTGGGAAGATATTCGTCTGCTTCCAAATCAAGGGCTTTGCCCTTGAGCCAATCCGCCAGTTCGCTCGGCCAAGCAAACACACTTGCGCGATCTCCGAAAGGTACGCGATGCACGGGTAAGCCGCGTTCTCGCTCCCAGCGTTTCACCGTTCTTTCGCCTCGATTGAGAAAGGTTGCAATCTCTTTCCAACCGTCTAGTCGGGTTCCCATGGCAGGATTTTCCTCGTTGGGTCGGCTTTTCGAGAGCTTCGACAAGAATCAGCCTCAGTTTTGTGTTCTTTCCCCCGTCCCGGCCTCGAATGGCCTGTTCTGGCACGAAAAAGCATTTGCAACGCTGCAGGGGCAAGTAAATTATCGCATCACGCGGTGGAGTGTCCCCAAATCTCGATCTGCTCACTGGGCACTGAATCGATCAGTGTGTTCGCAGGTCGAGAACAAACTGACTGAGGAGGATTCAAAGTATGCGCAGCGTTGATTTTATAGCTCAACTTGCTTTAGGACTCGGATTTCTGGCGGGGATTGCCCAGGCCGAAAGCTTCACCTACGTTTCGACACCAGCGAATGACAATATTCAGAACGTGCTGATCAGCACCTTTCCAACCGGAAACTTCACTGCAAACAACGCACTGGCAACCCCTTTCAGCATCGGGAGCGGCGCTACGAATTTCTATGACGGATTTGGCCTTGCTGGGGCGGGGAATTCAATCACGATGGACGTCTCAGTATTCAACCCCACAGATGTGTATACCTTGATGAGCGCAACTTATCCGGCATCGACCGAACTGGCTTCCATTCAATTCATCGGTACCGGCGGCGCGGATGTGACATACCAACTGATCGGCGGTTCTGACATTCGGGACTACTATCAAGGCAGTTTTGTCAACACGCTGAACAACACTGTTTCAGGAGTCAACGCGCTGAATGCCTTCACCTGCAACGACCCGAGCAACTGCCTGGGAGGTGCCGGCAGCGGCTCTGACACAGGAACAGGCAATGTCAATACTGGCCTGACTGGAAATTATTTGATCGACGAACAGGACTTCGAGCTTGGATCGGCCTTTGCGGGCCAGACGCTCACGCAGATTGTCATCACAGACACACACAACGGATCTGACCCGATCCTTCTCGGAGCCACGGTGGGTTCAGAACCGCTCACGACATCGGCGACTCCCGAGCCTTCAAGCCTGTTGCTGCTTTGCACCGGGTTGGTGGGATTCGCAAGCGTGGCGCGCTGCAAGATCGCGCTGCGCATCTTGAAACGGACACACTAGGCTCGGCAGCTGCAGATGTTCGAGTGCCAGTTTTGCCAAATTCCAGGTGAACGAGAGCCATATGTTCGCATCGCCATATGGATTCACGGACCGAAACAACGGCCCGGCCACGCTGAACGGGATGAACGCGCCCAGCGGGGCAAGATAGGTCAGCATGGCCCGGCCGGGGAGAGGGACCGCCAGCGCAGCAGGCCAATGGCGGCCCAGCCCCAAAGGGCGTGAAGGAGGAGAGCGATCGTGCTGACCGCGAGGCCTTCCTGGCCTCACTGCGCTCCCGAATGCGAGCATGAATGCGCAGTCCACGGCGGCGTCGGATTGGGTGAACTACGCGCTGGACCAGCAGACGGTGCTGGACCCGTCGACCGGACAGGTCGGCAACGTGTCCAGCGCCTACACCTATACGTGGGTCAACAGCGCCGGCCAGACCAGCTACCAGTCCAACGACTCCAGCGCGAATCCGAACGGCGTCATGACCGGCACGTGGACTCAGACGCAGCAGGTGCACGGGAACGGAACGCCGAAGTAGGCCTCACGCTCACTCGTAACGCTAGTGCCCAATGGATGAGACACACAATTTGCGTCTCTTGTCCCACAGGTCAACTTCTCAAAGCATCTAACCCAGACGTGGAGGCTCAATGATCGCTGGAAGAGTACGACTCACAACCATCCTGATCGCCCTGACCCTGTTCGGTTGCAAAGGCTCGCAGACCTCCGCCGCAGGTGTGACGGGGGGGCCGGCTACAGCGCCCGCGGCTTCGTCGTCGCTCGATGGCGGGACGCGATCGCAGGATGTTCCGGACACGACGCTGAACAATATGCCGGCCTACTCGGTCACACTGCCGGCGAAGTGGATGCTGCAAGGGGTGGTGATGCAGGGCGGCCCGGCGACGTGCGATTCGTATGCGTTTCCGGTGTGGCGGACGGCCAGTCCGGACGGCCTGAGCTACGTGGAGCAGATGCCGCAGATGATGTGGGCGTGGGGAACCGGGCCGGTGCCCACAGTCGGCTGCCTGCCGATCAAAGGGCCGATGTCGGCGCAGGACCTCTTGAAGAATGTGTCCGCGACACTGCAGGTGAAGTATGTAGGGCCGGTGGCGATGCCGGCTGCGAGTGCCGCGGCGGCGCCTGGGACTACGACCGACCAGGCAGAGGCGGATGTCAGCTATCAGAACGGATCGTTTGCCATGTCCGGACGACTGATGACGCAGGTCAGTTGCACGGTAAAGAACTTTCCGGGGATGAAGTCGATTCTCGCCGGCATGTCCAGCACGCCGCCCTCGACGGTGAAAAAATGCGTCGCTCAGGTCGCATACTTCACCGCGCCGGCGACCCAGTTTGCCGCAATGATGAAGGTGTGGGACTCGCCGGCGATGGGGTTCCACAACAATGTGGCGTGGGGAAATGCCTGGGTGCAGCGCTACGCCAAGCAGGGCAATGCGCAGAACGCGGCGATGATCACGGCTGCGAATGCGAAGATTGCGGCGGGCAACGCGCAGATCGCGCACACTATGGCGGTACAGCAGCAGGAGCACGACCAGTTCCTGCAGCAGATGCAGGCGGGGACGGACGCTTCGATGGCGAATGCCGCGGCGATTGCGAACTCCGACCACCAGATGGCGATGGATACGGTGGACTACTCGCTGGACCAGCAGACGGTGATGGATCCGAATACGGGCGCGATAAGCAAGGCGTCGAGCGCCTACAACTACACCTGGGTGGACAGTTCCGGCAAGACCAGCTATCAGACCAACGATTCCAGCGCGAATCCGAACGGCGTGATGCCGGGGACGTGGACGAAACAACAGGTAGTTCACGGGAATGGGGCGCCGTAGAGGACTGAGGTCATGCGCCTGACTACGCCAGCGCGATCTGCGCCTTCGGGCAGCGCGCCAGGTCGCCGTCGGCGTTGGCGGGGATGAGCACCGCCTGGTGGATGGGGACGATCTGGGTGGGGCCGTAGGGGTTGGGCACGGACTTCTCGAAGCGCAGGTCTAGGCTGGCTGGCGCTGGTCGATGGCCGCGGAGACCAGGTAGACGCTTACGCTGAGCCATTGGGTGAAGACGCCGTCGCAGAAGACGCCGTCGCGGCCGAACCAGGCCTCGGGATTTGCCTCCATCAGCTTGGCGTGGAGTTTTTCGGCATGGGACGCGCCGCCGCGGCCAGCCAGGACAGCGATGGCAAGAATGGCTATGCAAATTACGGCCAGGTAGAGGGTCTTGGAAGAGCCAGCCGCCAGGGCAGAAGAAGGCCACTCCGCCGATGATGATGGCGAAGGGAAACAGGAAGCGGTGCCAGTCGCGCTTGAGGACGAAGCCAGGCGGCGTGGCGCTCAAGCGCTCGACCTGGACGTTGCTCCACTGCGTCCATTGGTCTGGCGTGTAGAGCCAGTGGACCCAGGGGTTGAGCTCGGTCTCGGTGAGGGATTTGTCCGCGGTCCGGGAGGTCCAGTAAAGCACCGGCAGCAGAATGATGGCGAGAAAGAGCGTCATGCCCCCGATCGTGAGCGCGACGATTCGGGCAGTTCCGGGGACCAGCGCAGCCAGCGCGAAGATGCCGAGGAGGATGGCGAAGACCTTGACCCATACGTACATCTTCCTGCGGTTATTGGTGACGAGCTTGACCGAGTGGGGCAGCGCCGCCGGCTTCGACTCCTTGGGAGTCGATACGGCCGTAATGATGAAAATCAGAGCCAGGGTGCCGAAGATAATGACTGCGGACAGGGCGATGCCGGCCACCACCGGCGAGCGGTTGATGGTGAGGTCGACCGTCGCGACAATCAGCAGGATGACGCCGGCGATCGCGAGCAGGCTGAGGGTGTGGGCGCGAGAGGCTTGGCAGAGGGCTCTTCCATACTCAACCGGAGGCGCGTACGTCAATTACATGTCGGAGGGGAAGACGTGCATTCGGCTTATAGCGACGCGCGCCTCCAGCGCCTCGGAGTGATCAAAGCGCAATACGATCCTGCGAATCTATTCCGCTTCAATCAGAACATTCCGCCTGCGAAGGGCTAGGCGTCCGAGCGACCATCGGCGGCGGGATCGGCAAACCGGATGTAATACAGATGGACAGCGAGCTGATCGGTACCGGAAAGTCGGCCAGCGTACAGGAATGTGGCCGGAGGCCGGGATCTCAACTTTCATCTAACAGGGGCTTTGCGCAAAATGAGAAATGAAGTTCTCTAAATACAGTGTTCAGCAAGTTCGAATTCCCGCCCACTTCTTCGGCGGATGAGACTCTGGACTGCCAGGCTTCGATTAAATCAGCGGCGGACGAACGATTCGGTGGCTGGATTGATTGTATTTAGCAGACTACTTAATCGGCTTTGGGATTGGTCACAGCATCCGCGTCGGGCCATAGTTCGGATGTGCAACGACCCTCGCTGCCGTCGACGGAAAACGTCTCAGTTGTCCATTCTGCATCAATGGACGCAAGAGCCGTGCAGAGTTTCTCGTACGCCTCGCGGGGGGTTGCCGCCTGAATCGCAATGGTCACGTTCTGGAAGCTCGTCTCGGCGGCCTCCGCATCGACCTGTTGAAGCCACTCGGGTGCGGTTTGACCGTCCCCATGACGCTGGATGAAGTCCTTGACCTCTGCCAGAGGGTTCACTGCCAGGGCGATCGCCGTTTCTTGGCGACTGTTCGAATCCGATGCAGTTCCGCAGCACTTTTTGACGCATATACAAGCCATTGCTGATCTCACTTTGCCGGTTTACGCCCCGGCTGGCGATTAGTAAGGGTGGGCCACCTGTACCATGGCAGGTTGGGCAATCGTGCTTGGGTCTACGGGGCAACGCGATCGAACCGGAACCATTCATGAAACTCGTCCATCAAGTCGTACGGCAAGCCGAGCTTGTTTGCGGCGATTTCGAGAAAAACCCTCGATGGCCTCTCAAAGTTGGTGCAGAGTTGCTGCCCAAGACTCTCCATGACCTCGGCGGTCTTGGGCTCGGCGGCGATGCGTTCGAAATGCTTGATGGCGAATCTTCCTGGGAGAGTTGATCCGGAAGGGGCAGTTGAACTGGAGCGAAGCGTTTATCGATGAAAGTTTCGCTTCTGCCAAAAACGCTTGGCTGGAAAACTTCCGCCACTTGGTCGTCCGCTACGACCGCCTACTCCGCATCTACGATGCCTTCTTCCACATTGCCTGCTTCATGATCGCCCTCAGATGGTCATGAAACAGCCTCTAGGCCGATTGCTAGCGTGTAAGGTGGTCAGAGGATCGGGAACACATCACAAACATCAGCCCAATCGATACTTCCGTACTGGTCCGCTTCCGGCAACAAAGCTGGAGGCAACTCTACAATCTCCGTCGGCAATCGATTGTGTATCCCTAAACGCCATAAGCTGAGATTGTTGTGTCGATCTACGCGGCCAAACAAAAGGCTATCCTTCGTAAGCCAGATCGGATGTTCATCCCGATAAGCGCTCTCCGGCGTCAGCCTGCGTAGCGCTCCTGTGCCCGGCTGGATCGACCAAATCCTGCGCTGATGCACATTTTTACTTCCAACAGCTGCCCGGACAAATGCAATGTAGTCGGCATTCGGCGACCAGCGCGGAGCAAGTGTTGCATCGCCAGATTCGATCGTCTTCGCCTCGCCCGGCGCCACACCGCCGAAAACTACCAACGGCCGCAAGCCCCACGTCTCTCGGCCACAATCTGATGCGACAGACGACACAACGAGTTCACCTGTCTGACTTGCCTCACTCATGTCTGAGCTGTCAATCAGGGTTTTCACTCCGGTCGAAACCGGGTCACTCGTGCCCTCCACCGTCATACCAAAGAGCTCTAACCCATCGGAGGCGCGTGATCGCGAGAAATCCGGATCTTCCCAGAAGTAGAGCGTGTCGTTTATTGCGCTAAGATTTGCGAAAAAGATCCCTGTATACGGTAACTGCAGACGTAGTTCGGGAGGGGTTCTCAAACTTAGCGCGGACCGCAGAAGGAGCCCCGACGAAGGCAGATCGGTACCCAGATTGACTGCCACAGACACCAGAATACTCTTGCTGTCTATGGTGCCGATGACATCAAGCACGATTTGTTTTGGTCCCGCGGAGAAGACTACTTCTTGAGTCCAGTGATCCTCTTCGCGGAGAAGGAACACTGTCGATCTACTCCAGACTAAGAGCTCAACCTCTCCTACTAACCACTTCATGCCCAATAAATCCTGGCCAATGCTGACGCAATTGACCTTCTTATCACCCATAGAAGCTAGGCAGACATTCTGGTCATGCAGAAACGCCAGTTGCGCGCCGTCGCGCGAGAAGAGCGGGCGATGATTCGCTCCGTCGGAAGTTAAGCGCTGCGGTCTTCCGAAAGCGCTCTTTACCCAAACATCACCATGTTCTATGTAAGCAAGCCTGTAGCTGCGAGTTTGGGCAACTTGACTATTCGCGGGCAAGCTATAGGAGCATATTAAGGCAATGCTCGCGACTAGCCGTATGCAGATCATAGATGACCCTACCTTTAGCTGGGAGAATGGTAGAACCAAGCACGTGTAACTACAACTCGCCCATCCGGCTGCAGGCATCCGACGACACTGATGTGCCGGCCTACTTCCGCTTTGCAGCCTTCGGCAAACCATATAACAGTCTTTGTATTTTTATGGTTCAAAAGAACAGTGCGCGCCGGCTTAGTATTCGCACCATCAGAATTGCGGCTTTGAGGCAACACCTCCAGGATTGCCCCATTGGCACCCACTATCTGTCCACTAAGATTGAGTATGTTCGCATACATCCTATGGACTATATAGTCCCCGTAGGTATTTTTTGTTACAAACGCATCCACAAAGTCACCAACGCACAGGACTTCTTCGCCAAGGTCATGACGGCCCTTCCAGATATCCGTAAGAGGGGTGAAATTGACATTGACGATCTCTTCAGAAGAGGTGCGGATGCTCGCTAAGCTTGGGAGCAGCAAAATGATCTGTCCCGAGATGAGTTGTCGATTCTTGGGAAGAATCACTTTGACGGCGCCAGCAGCCCCGCCGGCTACGCCAGTTGATATCCCTTGGTGTTGCTTCGCAGTGCTGCATAGTCACATTCCTCCCCTCGGCTGAGCGTCAATACTCAGCCGGGGTGATGCTCTTCACGTCAACCCCAAATTTCTGGGCAGCCTTCTCGTAGATGTCGTTCAGGCTGAGGTGGACAACCCTGCCGTCCCAACGAACTGCTATCGCCTGCCCGGTCACATATCTATATCTTTCCGACCCGACTTCCATCAAAACGGCGACCTGTCCTTCGACCAGGTGTTGCCATAGCTCGGAAACAAGGTCGAACTCCTCATACTCGTCAGTCTCTTCGTTCCAAATCGACGATGGCCATGCTCCGTGATCGGTGTTCGCGGCCGTGAAACCGACCTTAGTTGAAGGTTTACTCGGATCTGCATCGTCCTCAAGTAAGCTGAGGCTGTGAGACTCGAGCCACGTTTTGAATGCAGCGAGGTCTTTCACCTCGAAGTAGTTGCTGCGCGCCGTTCCACTCCAATCTGCCATGATGCCTTCTTCCTAAAGCAAAGTCCGCGATTAGCGGCTGTGAGGTGTCCTTTTCTTAGAGAGCGGTGTAAATGGGGTCCAGCGACTTCGGATAAGGAAGGCTCGCCGGCAGTTGACGCCGGATCGCGACATTGAGGGGCCAGGCATACTTGTGGTTTCCCTTGTGCCGGACCCGCGTTGCCAGTGATTGCAGGGATGAGTTGAGCCATTCCGTGCGCTCCGACGGATCGACGGGGACTGTCGTGACGCCGAAGGCCTCGAGTTGCGCGGCGGCGTATTTCCATCCACGCTCACTGTTGCGGATCTTCTGCGCGGCTCTCTCTGAGAAGACTCGGCCGTCCGGTAAAAGATGCAGCGAACGGGCGGTCCCGCGACCAAGATAAATGCCATTGTGAGCTTGATAAATCGTCCCAAAATGGCCCATGTGGACGACTTCGCCCGATGCGGTTCTACGTTGGAGAGGGTCACTGAAGCTGACCACCCCAACGATCGAGTGCTGCTTGCGTAGGATGTCGAATGATCGCGCAAGAAACCATGTCTCCCCGTTCCCCGCAACGGAATCGAGAAGCACAAAGCGGCCAAGCTCAACGGTTGTCAGTACTGGGGCCTCAAAGACGTTGGTGAGGACAGCGTTCGAGCATGGGTGCGAGAACACCGCAACACCGGCGAGCTCGCCGTGACGGAAAAGGCCGACGCGGAAGCGCGCTGAAGGGTAGCTGTGGGCGTAGTGGTGTTGCATGATGAACTCACGAGCCGTGGTGTCGTCGGGAATCTCCGCGACGTCGTACTCGGCCGTTTTGATGGGCTCCGTGGGGGGTCTGTAGCTCGCCCGGCCATCGCACCATCGCTGGTTCAATGCAAATGCCAGTGTGTATTGCATGAGACCTCGAAATGTAAGGAGCAAAAGCAAAGCCCTCCCGATATTCCAGGAGAGCTGGGTAAAACGCTTTGCTAGAGAAAAAGAGCTAGGGCAATATTCAGAGCAGTCTAGGGTCGAACTTGCAGGGAACGGGCGATCCTAACTGAATCTGGCCGAACAACCGGTGGTTCGGATTCAGGACGTAGTTGCGTTCCTCGGGAACGATGACGCTGGGCACGGATAGGACCGGACTGCTGGCTGCGGAGACCCATGCGTCTCCAATGGACTTGGTTGAGTCAGTTGGCGGTTCGAGATCCCAGTCCGGCGGCAGGCTCGAAGGCGGAAGTTCTTCGATCAGGCGCTCGTCAAATGAAGCGGGGAACAACATGTAGGGGACAGGAGGAGCCGTTTGTTGGGTGTTCCTCATATGAACGAGGATTTCGAGTATGGCCAGAGAGCGGGTAGCGGCAACGTAAACGACGGCGATGCCCTTGCTGTTCCATCGCCCACCGTAGAGTCTGGATCCCTCGCCTGAAAACGCCTTCCTTATATCTGCGGTCTTAGTGATTCGCCAGGCTTGGATCAAGAAAAAACTCCATCGGCGAGCCGTCCAATCAGATCGCGCACTTCGCGAGCACCGAACTCGCTTTGGGCGAAGTCAATAGGGCGTGCGTTGCCGAGGCCGCGGACCGGGGAGGTGAGCCAAGTTCGGGTGGCAGCTGTATCACCGTCGAAAAGTTCGAGGGCGGCCTGAGAAATCTCCGCTAGGCGCAGCAGTTGTTCGGACTCTCTGCGGTCGAAGGTTCCGGCCTCTCGGCGGCGGGCGAAGGTTCGCTCGGGGATCGTGAGATATTTCGCTAGGTCCTGCTGAGAGAGCCCGGTGAAATCGAGGAACTTACGTACAGCATTCCAACTCAGGCCGGATTGAGCCGCATGCATGAGCGATGGGGTTTCCATACTTTTCAGTCCGAGCGCTTTGCCGATGCGTGTTCCCGGCATGATGGTCGCTGACCCGACGAACGTGGCGATGGTTTTGGTGTTAGGAACTGCCATGCTCATTAGTGTACTCCGGAAGCTGCCATAATGGCAGTGAATTGTTGGCAAAATGGCAGGTGCCTAATCGAGGGCAATAGGTGCGCTCTCGGGAACTGCGACCCGAAGCAACGTCAGCGGAACATCGGGCAACGCATCGCCCAACCAACTACCGAGCGCGTCATCGACGGCATCACGGTCCCTGAAGGTAGACCGCGTCACGCGACTCGCCCAGGAGTCGTGATCGAGGCCCCCGAGTCGGAACCAACACCTTTCGCAAAATCCGTTGGATACTTCGAGTCAAGGACACGTGGTAGCCGACGACTCCCTTGAATGGTTCCATCGAAGTCCTCGCTGTAGCCGTTGCGCCGAAGGTGCCGCTCGTGCAACGCCGCCGCGAGCGGAACCAAGACGACGAGAATTACGTCCCCTGAAATGCCATAGAGATTCATGCTGCTTGTGGCTCCATCGTCACGTTGTAGCGACCATTTCGTTTCGACTTCTTGAGTCGGCCCTCGGCAAAAGCGGTAAAGATGGAGCGCTTTTGCCCTTCGAGAGTCTCCCGATGCAGTTCAAATATCTCGTGGCACAAATTCCAGAGCATCTCAGGACTACACGTTGCCGCCAGATGCTGCCACGTCTCAGATGCGATGCGAAAATCGAGTTGGAGACCAACCATGCCGCCGCCAGAAGATTGGAGGAGGACGATTGCGGGGCCGGTGTAGGGCTTGTGGGTGGTGTAGATTCCATACCTATACGAGTCACCTGTCCATTTGGCGGAGCCTCCGAGGCATGGGCGACCCGCACCGAACAGTCCGGCGCCAATGAAATTCAGATCTTCCACTCGGACGAGCGCCGTACCGCCTTGGGGGGTTTGACAGGTGATGACCTTTGGGGACTCCGGCCCCGACTCGTTGAGCCACATCGGCAGGATCTGCGGACTGCCATAGGCAGCCAGCCCGTTCTTGGATTGGGGTCATGCTTGGAACTCCTCGTAACGCAAAAATGCCCGGATATGGCCTCCGGGCTGGCTTGACGATAATGAGAGCTACGCTGGGCGTTTTTGGAAGTAGCCGTAAACGCAGCGGGTGCCGTTTCGACTCGAATCGTGGGTGTCGTGAATCGTTCCGTCAATCACCGCCACTACGTGACGAGAGAGAAGCAGTAGGATGGGGTGCGGAGGCAAAGCCGATGCTGATCGTTCACGTGCATGTGCACGTCAAGCCTGAGTCGGTCGCAGACTTCAGGCAAACAACCCTAGAGAATGCCCGCCTGAGTGTTCAGGAGCCTGGGATAGCCGGCTTCGATGTTATCGAGCAGCAGGACGATCGGACTCGGTTCGTGCTAATCGAGGTCTATCGCTCGCCGGCAGCAGCGGCCGCACATAAAGGGACGGCTCACTATGCGAAGTGGCGCGATGAGGTGGCAGACATGATGGCGGAGCCGCGTCACGGCGTGAAGTACAACGACGTTTTTCCTGAACCGCAGGATCGGTAGAACCAGGACTGGTAGACCATGCGTTTCGAGTTTGCGACCGCAACCCGAATCATCTTCGGTGAAGGTACGGCTGCCACCCTCCCCGATCTGGCTCGAACCTTCGGCGCACGGCCGTTCGTAGTGACTGGCGCATCGAAAGAGCTCGCTCGAGCGCTTGTCTCGGCACTCTCGGCGGAGACCTTCGCGGTCTCCGGCGAGCCGACAGTCGACCTGGTCCGCGAGGGCACACGGCACGTGCAGGACGCCGCCTGCGATGTGGTGATTTCGATCGGCGGCGGCAGCGTAATCGACGCCGGCAAAGCGATTGCCATCCTCGCTACCAACGGAGGCGAGCCGCTCGAGTTTCTCGAGACGGTGGGAAAAGGCCGCGCCATCACGGTCCCGCCCCTGCCGTTCATTGCAGTACCGACTACGGCCGGCACTGGCAGCGAAGTCACGCGGAATGCCGTTCTGGGATCGACTGAGCACGGCGTCAAAGCGAGCCTGCGAAGTCCTCTGATGCTGCCGCGGGTCGCAGTGGTCGATCCCGAACTGACATACGGGCTGCCGCCTGCAGTCACCGCATTTACCGGCCTCGACGCCCTGACGCAGCTCATCGAGCCCTATGTGAGCATACGAGCCAATCCGTTGGTCGATGCCATTTGTGTTGACGGGATCGAGCGCATCGCAGGCGCGTTGCGGCGTGCGTACCACAACGGCGCCGATCGCGATGCGCGACGCGATATGGCCTTGGCAAGCCTGTTCGGCGGCCTGGCACTTGCAAACGCCGGATTAGGTGTGGTACATGGATTTGCGGCACCGCTCGGAGGCCAGTGGAAGGCCCCGCACGGAGCGCTCTGCGCTGCGCTGTTGCCACACGGCATGGCAGCCAACGTAGCTCGATTGCGGGCCCGTGCACCACAGCATCCAGCTCTCGAGCGCTACTCTGCCATCGCGCGCCTGCTGACCGGCCGGAGTGAGGCAAGCGTAGAGGATGGCATCGATTGGGTAAGAGCACTCTCCGCCGAACTCAGTATCCCTGCGCTCGGTGCATGGGGAGTGACCGAAGCTGATCTGCCGAGGGTAGCTGAGAAGGCAGCGAAAGCGAGCAGTATGCAAGCCAATCCACTGCCACTTACGGAGGAGGAGTTGATTGCGGTCCTTAGGGCTGCGCTCGAGGACCGTCGACGACAAGCGCCACTGCCCGCTTAACGGCGGGCGTGATGTACTTGGTGCAGATTTCGTGATCGCTCAGGTCGCTCTCGCTCATGAGGTTCTGCTGCCCCACTTAGACTCGTGTGTCTGGACCACGGCGGAGGCAAGCTGGGGTCGCTTTGCGATGCTGCATTGAGCTTCTCTTCCTCTCATTCGATTATGGCAATCCGTACCAGGTGGACCGCCCGGCGCCTTGACGTACCAGCAGGCCTTTTTCTACCAGTGACGTGAAAGTGGCTTTCAGCGTGTTCGGGCTTGCGCCAAACTCGCGTACCATGTCGCGTGTCGTGACGCGACCCTGATCGCGCACATAGTCGAGGATTTTGACGGCGAGTTCCGGCAGGGCGGCGAGCGCATTCTTTTCGCGCTCGACTTTCACCGCGAGGCGGCGTTTTTGCTGTTGCAAGGCGCGCATGAGAAAAAGCAGCCAGGGCTGCCAGTTCGGCGCATCGGTTCGGATGGTGGTTTGCGTCTGGCGCAAAGCCAGGTAATAGTCTTCCTTGCTGTTTTCGATGACGCTTTCGAGCGACGAGTATGGCACATAGGCATAGCCAGCCTGCAGCAGGAGCAGAGTGGTCAGAACGCGGCTGAGGCGTCCGTTGCCGTCCTGGAAGGGATGAATGGCGAGGAAGACGACGATGAACACGGCGACGATCAACAAAGGATGCAGGCGGCGCAGTTCGCGAGCTTGATTCAGCCAAGCTAGCAGCTCCGTCATTCGGTGCGGTGTATCGAACGGAGTTGCCGTCTCAAACACAATGCCGATCATTTTGCCGTCGGCGTCGAAGGCGCCTACATCGTTACGGAGATTCTTGTACTCGCCGCGATGACGTTCATCCTTGTCGCTGTAGTGGAGCAGGTCGCGATGAAGCTGCTTAATGTGGCGGTCTCAACTGGTCGATGCAACACCATCTGATATGAATTCAATTTCAAAAGGTGGTGTTTATGGCAGAAGGAAAAAGGAACAGGCTTTCCAGTGAGCAACGGATCGAGATGTGGCGCCTCTGGAAGGCTGGCGAGTCATTGCATGACATTGGGCGTGCCTTCGGTAAGGCGCACAATTCCATTCGGTTCCTGTTAAAGCAACGCGGCGGGATCGTTCCAGCTACTCGTCGGCGCTCACCGCGGACGCTCACGCTGGCCGAGCGGGAAGACATCTCACGAGGAATCGCTTCCGGTTTGTCGATCCGTGAGATAGCCAGCGGGTTGCAACGGCCTGTGTCGACGGTAAGCCGGGAGGTATCGCGTCACGGCGGCCGTCCACTCTACCGAGCCAGTGAAGCCGATCGTCAGGCCTGGGAGTCTGCTCTGCGACCGAAGGCGTGTCTTCTTGCCAACCACGAGGAACTGCGGTCGATGGTGGTCAGTAAACTGATCCTGGACTGGTCGCCGGAACAGATTTCGAAATGGTTGAAGGTAAGCTATCCCAAGAACGAGAGCATGCATGTGTCCCACGAAACTATCTACCGCAGCTTATTCATCCAGGCCCGTGGAGTGCTGAAAAAAGAGCTGATTCAGCATCTGCGGTCCAAGAGATCTATACGTCGCTCACGGCACTCGCGGGCCGGTGGAAAATCGCAGGGTCAGATCGTCGATGCCATCTCCATCCGGGAAAGGCCAGCAGAGGTTGAAGACCGCGCTGTCCCCGGTCACTGGGAGGGCGATCTGCTTGCAGGCAGCAAAAATACTCATATCGCAACCCTGGTAGAACGCCACTCCCGTTTCGTCATGCTCATCAAAGTGCCCAGTAAACATACAGAGACGGTCGTCGCCGCGCTGAGCAAGCACGTGCTCAAACTCCCAGCGACCTTGCGGCGCTCGTTGACCTGGGACCGCGGCCTCGAGATGGCAAAACACAAGAGCTTTACGGTGGCCACAAATGTGCAAGTCTACTTCTGCGATCCGCAGAGTCCATGGCAACGCGGCTCCAATGAAAATACCAATGGACTATTAAGACAATACTTCCGTAAGAAAACGGACTTGTCGGTCTACTCTCAAGCTCACCTCAACAAGATCGCGCTGCGTCTCAAT
>Ga0302278_10003007_pt1 | contig 18872 bp, 14 predicted proteins | sample III_Bog_N3_2_FD_194543 | JGI IMG/M metagenome (GOLD analysis project Ga0302278, IMG submission 194543) | Peat permafrost microbial communities from Stordalen Mire near Abisko, Sweden - III_Bog_N3_2 | ecosystem: Environmental > Terrestrial > Soil > Wetlands > Peat | place: Sweden: Abisko...
CTGGGTGCAAACACGCCGGTCGAGGGACTGCTGGAGTTGCTCGAGGAGAAACAGCCGGATGTGCTTTGTCTTTCAGTGAGTCTCAGCAGCCATACCGGCCGATTCAAAGAAACTGTCAAAAAGACGCGTGTTCTCTTTCCGGAACTGCACATTCTCGCTGGAGGTCAGGCCTTTCTGCAAAGAAGCGCCGATGTCAGGACTGACCCGAATGTGCGATATCTGCATTCGCTGGATGAACTGGAGGCTTGGATCGCGAGCCAATGAGGGACTGATCCTTGCTCCCGATCCGGACCTCTGATGACCTTCGAAACAAGTCGCTGATTTGCCGATAAGAGGTTAAACGTGTCTCCACAAACCAAAGTTATCGCACAGGCATCTCTGGCGGCTGCAGTAGAGCAAGCCACGGATTGCGTTGTCATCACCGATACTGCCGGAAACATCCAGTACGTGAATCCCGCGTATACCGCGTTGACAGGATACTCCATCGAGGAAGCGGTGGGGCAACATACACGCATCCACAAATCCGGAATGCATTCCACGATTTTCTATACGGAGTTATGGGACACAATTGTATCCGGACGGGTGTGGCAAGGCGAAGTCACCAACCGCCGCAAGGATGGCACCTTCTATCAAGAAGAGATGCGAATCACTCCCGTGCTGGGTTTGAATAACGAAGTTGTCAGTTACATTGCGATCAAGCACGACGTAACCAAGCGACGTGAGGCCGAGCAGGCGCTTGGCCTCTCTCTTGAGTTAGCCCAGTCGACAATTGACGCGCTCTCTTCTCACATATGCGTGCTGAATGAGACGGCTACGATCATTGCAGTAAACAAGGCTTGGCGCGAGTTTGCCAAGGCTAACCGTAAAGCGGACTTAGATAACGCAATTGCTGATACTCAGGGCCGAAGCCTTGGCGAAGGAGCCAACTATTTGGCAGTATGCGAATGCGCAACCGGTGCAGAGGCCAAGGAAGCCACCGAGTTCGCCGCTGCAATCCGCGCCGCTCTAAACGGGGAATGCGAGCTATACTCAGCCGAGTATTCATGCCATTCTCCCTCGCAAAAGCGCTGGTTTGTGGGTCGTGTGAGGCGGTTCATGAGCAATAGCCTCCCACGAATTCTGATCGAGCACATCAACATCACCGAGCGCAGGATGGCAGAAGAAACTTTGTTATTCAAGACTGCGTTACTTGAGGGACAAACAGAGACGACGATCGATGGAATTCTGGCAGTGGACGAGTCCAATAACATTGTCCTGGCAAATGAGCAATTTGGTCGCATCTTCGAAATCCCTCCCGACTTACTTAGCGCGGGAGACGATCTTGTTGTGCGCACTCATGTAGCAGGCATGGTATCAAACCCAGATGCATTCGGCGAGAGGATCAGGTATCTATATCTCCATCCGGATCAAAAGAGCACAGATGAGATCAGGCTCAGAAATGGAAAGACCCTGGATCGATACTCTGCGCCTCTGCTCGACTCGACAGCCCAGTATCGGGGTAGGATCTGGTACTTTCGCGATATCACTGCCCGCAAAGCGGCCGAAGATCGGAGCCAATTCCTGGCCTATCACGATGCGCTCACGGGATTGCCGCATCGAGTCCTCCTGCGGGACCGTCTGGACAACGCCCTGTCAAACGCTCGCCGAAGAGATGAGAAAGTCGCATTGCTATTTCTTGATCTCGATCGCTTCAAAAGCATCAATGACACATTTGGGCACTTATACGGGGACGCTGTGCTGACAGAGGTTGCTCGGCGTCTTAAAGGACTTGCCCGAGAGCAGGACACAGTTGCCCGGCTGAGTGGCGATGAGTTTCTGATCATGTTGACCTGCGTGAAGGACGTGGCCTCCGCCGCAGGTGTTGCGGAGCGGATGCTGGAAGCGATTGAGGCGAACTTCATTATTCAGGGTCAATCGATAAGCGTGGGTTGCAGCATTGGCATCAGCGTCTTCCCCGAGCACGGCGCGGAAGGCGAGACTCTGATCAAGAACGCCGATGCAGCCATGTATTCCGCAAAACAGGGCGGGCGCGGCAACGTACGTTTCTTTACGGATCGGATGAACGACGAGGCGACGGCGCGTATGATGATGGACAAGAATCTACGTTTAGCACTCGCCCGAGAAGAGTTTGCATTGGTCTATCAGCCCCAAATGGAAATGCAGAGTGAAAGAATCATTGGGTTGGAAGCGCTGATTCGGTGGCATCACCCAGAGATGGGGGTCGTCCCGCCTGACAAGTTCATTTCGATTGCGGAGAATAGTGGGCTGATTGTCGGGATCGGCGAATGGGTGCTTCGCACAGCATGCAAGCAGGCTCGAAAGTGGCAGGACGATGGGCTTGCGCCTGTGCCCGTGGCCGTCAATGTCTCCGCAGTCCAGTTCCGCCAGGAGGGATTCCTCGCACTAATCAGGCGCGTGCTTCGTGAGACTGGTTTGTCGCCTCAATATCTCGAATTGGAATTGACGGAAGGTGTGCTGTTGTCCAATGCCGAATTCACCCTTTCGGTTCTTCGGGAGTTGAATCAGATGGAGGTCAAGCTCGCAATAGATGACTTCGGAGTTGGCTTTTCCAGCCTGAGCTATTTGAAAAACTTTCCTGTGAGCAAGCTTAAGATTGACCGTTCATTCATTAGCGGGTTGGGTGTGGATTCCAAAGACGCTTCCATCGTAATCGCAATCATCAGCATGGCAAAGAGCCTCAACCTGAAGGTGATTGCAGAGGGCGTCGAGACTGAAGAGCAAATGTCGTTTCTGCGTCAACATCAATGTGATGAGATTCAAGGGTATTACCTTAGTAGGCCCATCGCGGCCGATGAAGTCGCCGGCAAGATTCGCCGCCTATCGGCAAGCACCCAAAAGCTGTCAGTTTCCCCGGCCAATAGCTCTCCGGTGCAGTACACGATTAATTAGGCACGATATCGCTTCGATCGTACCCCGGAACCTGCATTGCAGTGAGGAATATCCGGCACACTTCGCCCATCGGAACGGTTGCTTACTTCTCATCGCGGCAACCCCTTTCGGAAAACACGAGAAAGCATCTTTGTTAGTCCGCTCAAAGAGGCAGACCGGGATACCTGCATCGTGGAAGCGATAGATGTAGAAGAACCGCTCCGTGGATCGAAACCTGAACTCAGTGAGAAGCGCTTCAGAGGCCAGCCAGAATGAGGCAGAAGCCGTGGGACAGGCGCCGAGCGAAAGACCGCGAAGGACAAATCGATGCGGATGCAAGTCGGCACAGCCGGAAGGGGCCCGTACAACTTGATGGAACTGGCCCAGAGTGGAATCGCTCCGCGCAACAGCATGATCCCAGATATGCGGGCCGGTCCAACACAGAGCGATTCGAACTTGATACTCGTTAACTGATTGATCTGATTGGATCATGCAACAAGAAACGATAGCCTATCCTATCGTCCAGAAAGTGATTTCTCCCGATCCCAGTTTTTGAGAGGTCCCAATCCGGTTGCCTGATTGATCTGGTTGTAGAGTCCATTTCCTCTTACGGTTGGCTCGAATGCCAGGTCAGCTGTCCTTCATGCGGCCTTAAGTGTGCGCAAGAGACCAGACGGCGGCAGGAGCATTCGCGAGACTACTATTATGTGCGCCCGTCAGAGCTTAGCAAGTGCTTCCGTGTCCGCAGGACCAAGCTGAACATACGGCTCGTGCAAAGGTGAACTGGATGAACATAGAATGAGACCCATCAAATCCGTTCTGCTGATTGAAGATGATCTTGACGAAGCTCGTCTGATCCAAGAAATGTTCAACGATCAGGGTTCCTACTCCTTCGCATTGACCCACGTGGAATGCATGCTGGAAGCCGTAACCTACCTTGGCAGGCATTCGGTTAGCGTGATCCTTATGGACCTGGGCAGTTCCTCCGAAATATCGGGTTGGGAGGTCATACAAAGTACCCGCACAGCCGCATGTGGTGCTTCCATTGTGCTGCTTACCAGCCTGGAGAACGAGGCGATAGCGATGTGGGCCACCGAGCATGGTGTCCAGGATTATCTAATCAAAGGTCAAATCGAAGCGCACGAACTAATGCGTTCTATGCGCAATTCGGTTGCGCGTAAGACTCTGGAAGAAGCCCTGTTCAACGAAGAGAACCGTGCCCAGATAACACTGGAGTGCATCGGTGATGGAGTGATCTGCACAGACCTGGCAGGAAAGATCACATTTCTTAACCCCGTCGCGGAGAGGATGACGGGCTGGCCGCTGAAGGAAGCGAAGGGCCGGCCACTGGCTGAGACCTTTCGGATCATGGACGCCGCAACTGGCAAGATCGCCGCCGTTCCCACAATGCAAGCGACCGGCCAAGGCCGGCTGTCGCACCTGCCGGCAAACTGTCTCCTCACCAGCCGGGCCGGCCATCAGATCTTTATCGAAGACTCCGTCGCGCCCATCCGGAGTAGCACGGGTCTGCCAGCAGGTTCGGTTCTGGTGTTTCGCGACGTAACCGCGGCGCGGGTCTTGGCGGAACAGATAGCCCACCTTGCCGAGCACGACCCTCTGACCGGTCTGCCGAACCGACTCCTCCTGAACGATCGCCTCAGCCAGGCGATCGCACGAGCAGGCCGGAATATGAGCCCGATGGCGATCCTCTTCCTGGATTTGGATAACTTCAAACATGTCAACGACTCTCTCGGACATCCAACCGGCGACACACTTCTTCAATCCGTAGCTGAGCGTCTGCAGGAGTGCGTGCGCGGCCCTGACACCGTCAGCCGACAGGGCGGCGACGAATTCGTCCTGCTGCTCCAGGACGTGAAACACGCTGAAGACGCTGCCATCACGGCCAGAAGGATTCTGAAAGTGATGAAGAAACCTCACCTGATTGAAGGACATGTGCTTCACGTCACCACCAGCATTGGCATCAGCATCTACCCCGATGACGGCCTGGATGCGGCGACTCTGCTGAAGAATGCTGATACTGCCATGTACCAGGCCAAAGAGAGCGGGCGGCAAAACTTCAGGTTTTTCAAGCCGGAGATGAACGTCAAGGCTGTGGAACGTCAATCCATGGAAGAGGACCTCCGGTGGGCTATCGAACGGCATGAGTTCGCACTTCATTACCAGCCGATCGTCAGTCTCAAGTCGGGAGCAATCACTGGGGCGGAAGCTCTGCTGCGCTGGACGCATCCCACGCGAGGAGTCGTTGAGCCGGCAGTGTTCATCCCGGTTGCGGAGGATTCCGGACTGATTGTTCCGATCGGAGCATGGGTGTTGCGCGAGGCATGCATGCAAGCTAAGGCGTGGGCGGATGCTGGCCTGCCCAAAATAGCCATGTCCGTTAACGTCTCCGCGCTCCAGTTTCGAAGCGAAGACTTCCTGAAGAGCGTGACCGCGATTCTCGATGAAACTGGCCTGGCGCTGGAATCTCTCAACATCGAAGTTACGGAGAGTGTGCTCATGGAACGCGCAAGACTCGGAGCGCCCATCCTCCAGAGCCTGCGAAAGAGGGGCGTGCAGGTGGCAGTCGACGATTTTGGAACGGGCTACTCCAGCTTGAGCTCTCTTCGAAAGCTCGAGGTCGATACGCTCAAGATCGACCAGTCGTTTGTCCGTGGGATTACCACCACCCCGGACGACACGACCATCGTGAGCGCAATCATCAGCATGGGCAGGAGCCTGAATCTGCGGGTGATTGCCGAAGGTGTCGAGTCGGCGGAGGATCTTGCGTTTCTCAAGTCGCAGAATTGTGATGAGGCGCAAGGCTTCTATTTCAGCCGACCGGTCGCCGCCGCGCAGTTCGCTCAGTTGCACGAATTCCAATTGAATCTCTCCGGGGCTGATTCCCGGCCGCTTGCGGCGTAACGTCAACTCGGGTTTTCAGGATTCCTCGCCGCTTGCTGCGAGGTCGTTCATCTTTCCGGCGTGCTCGTCCTCGAAGCAGCGCGAGAATCCGCCGAGAAGGCGTTGAGGACTGTGTGCTGCGCTGCCTCGTGGCTTTCCCTCTCCACGGCAGAAGGGCTGAGTTAATTCAGGATTCGATCGGAAGGCACCTGGCCGGTGTCGCACCATCAGCGGATGCCATGCTCCCCCACGTGCAGGCGCTTCATATTCCATCGGTGGGGCTAGGTACAGAGGCGCCCAGGACGCAAAGGCCAGATGGCACATCGCCTATTCCATTCCCGCAAGGGCTTGTACGGCCGGACACACTCTTCCACAGCGGTGTGGCTGTCGAGAGAACAAATCCCTTGCTTAGCGCACCTCCAGGTCGAGCCGGTGAAGGTTCGCTCGATTCCAGTTACCCAAACAAGATGGCCGATCAAGTGGACCAGTGAGCGAGGGCGAAATGGATCCAGATCGTGGCGATCCAGGCAACGGCCACCCAATATTGCGGATCGGAGTACACTCTAGTGCAGCCGGGAAGGCGAAATGGGAGTTCCGGCCAAATGGGAAGTTTCGCATGGCTGGAGATGATCTACCGGCCCAGAATCTCGACCTTGCCCAGCCCGAACTGACGGGTGAAATACGGTATGTGGCACGTCAGCCCATCCTGGACCTGCGCGGCGAAGTCTATGCCTACGAATTGCTCTTCCGGCCAGGTCCGGAGGCGGCTTTCCGCGGAGATGGCGACCACGCCACCCGAACCATGCTCGACAATTCAGTCATTTTCGGAATGGAAAAGCTAACGGCGGGGTTACCTGCATTTGTGAACTGCACCATGGAGTCGTTGACGGAGCGGTTGGTGGAGGTTCTGCCCCCTAGTATCACTGTGCTAGAGATACTGGAGACACTGGAGCCCACGGCTAAGCTGATTGCAGCGTGCCATAGGCTGAAGGCTGCGGGTTACCGAATCGCGCTGGACGATTTTATCTGGGAGCCGAAGTTCGAGCCGCTGGTGGAAATGGCCGACTACATCAAGGTGGATTTTATCCAGACTGACGGGACGGGGCGGCAGGAGTTGTTTAATCGCCTCATCGACTCCGCGGCTGTCCTGGTGGCGGAGAAGGTGGAGACGCAGGAGGAGTACAAGCAAGCCTGCGCGGAGGGCTTCACCCTGTTTCAGGGGTACTATTTCTGCCGTCCGTTGTTGCTGAAGTACCGGAAGATACCAGCTAACAAGTCTTCTCATATCCAGATTCTGCAGCTTCTGCAGCACGACCCCTTGGACCTGCACCGGCTAAGCGAGCTTGTGAAGCGGGACACGTCTCTCACCTACCGGTTTCTGCGTCTGGTCAACTCACCGGTATGCGCGATTCGCCAGGAGGTTAACTCGATCAAGTCGGCGCTGATCTTGGTCGGCGACGATGCAATTCGCCGCATCATCACGCTGGCCATCACAAGCGAGTTCAGCGCCAAACAGCCGCCCGAGATCCTCAGGATGGCGTTTGTGAGGGGCCGGTTTTGCGAATTGGCAGCCGGACTTTGTGCGCTTTCGCAAGCAGAGCAGTACCTGCTGGGGATGTTCAGCATGCTTCCGGCGATGCTGCGCATCCCGATGGCGGATTTGGTTGCGGCGCTGTCTTTGCGAGAGAAGATTCGGGAGGCGTTGCTGGGGGCGGTGAGTTTTGAGAGCAGCCTGTTGCGTTGGGTGGAGTTTCACGAGCGCGGAAACTGGGAGAATTGCGATGTGATCGTTCGGTCCCATGGCTTCAACCAAGTCGAGCTGATCCGCTGCTATGCGGAGGCTCTGTCTTGGGTTGAAACGGTGCTGAACTTCGCAAGGTGAACAATCTCCCAGTTGGGAGATGCGGCGAATTCTTTCGCGGCCAGAATATGGTTGCCCTCTGAAATGCCCCTGGAGATGTCAACACGCCTGAATACCCTGCTTTTCGTACGAAAGTCGTCAATCTCGGAGCCCGATGTGCAGTAAAGAACAGTCCGTTAACCAAGAGGCAGGTATGATGGAACCCTCGCGGATATTGGGCACTCTTAGCTAATACCTGTCAGCACGATGGAAACTTGCACCGGATCAGGAGGTGTCTATGCACCAAACTGTCGTCCTCGCCGTCGGCCTGGAACCGTCGCTATTGGCGACACAGAGCAAGGAATGGAAATCCGCAGGATACATTCTTCAGTCCGCGGGTTCGATAAGAGAGGCGATCAATCATTTCCGGGTAGGGGATTTTGATCTGGTGCTGTTGGGCAATTCCATCTCCGCCGAAAGCAGCGAGAGGCTTACTTTTCTGATCCGCGCAACCGGTGCGCAAACTCCCGTGATCCTCATGAAGAATCGCTCGGCCGATCTCGACTCGCTCTCAGATGCGACGCTCAAGAACGACTCAAGTGAGATCCTGACAGGGTTGAGAGAATTACTGGGAAAAACGCAAAAACTCGGGGCGATGGAGGGAACGATCCTCTACGGCGATGCGGGCAAGAGAGCTGCGGCGAAGCACTAAGAGGGATTGAAGATCATGGCTTTTCTCAATGGGCAGACACGCAGACAGTCTCAAACAGCTACCTCCGGGGGAAAATGGATTACAGAGAAAGCTGAAATCGGGTCTCAAGGCAATTTGTGTCATTTCCCAATGTTTCAGAATTCGGAGACAGAATGGAATGACACCCACACCGTTTGGAGAACAAGTGAGTTCTGCAAATGCCTCTCACCTGAGGCAATGCTTGAGTTTGAATCGCTCGCCGAGCCGTTCTGGTGTGAAAAGAACACGGTCTTGCTGACGGAGGGGGAAAAACCCGGCAGAGCATTATTCCTACTTCAGGGAAGGGCAAAACTATCGATGAACTCAATCGAAGGTCGGCGTCTTATCCTCGGAGTCGCCGCCCCGGGAGATTTCCTAGGTCTCAGTACAGTGGTTTCCGGCCTCCCTTGTGAGATCACGGCGGAAGCGCGGTTCCCCTGCAGAATCACATCGCTTCCACGACAGCGTTTTCTCGACTTCCTTTCCCATCACCCAGTTGCCTGGCAGAACCTAGGATGCCAAATGGGCCTTTACTACAAGCGGGCGTGCGACCAGATGCGCCTGCTTGGTTTTCAATTGAGCGCGAGGACAAAGCTGGCCTTGCTATTGCTTGAATGGTGCGATGCGAGCCAGCGGAGAGAGCGCGGCGCTCGGATCCACTGTTCCCTTACACACGGAGAGATCGGCCAATACATCGGAGTAGGTCGCGAAACGGTGTCACGCATCCTGTCCGACTTCAGAAACCGCGAACTGGTGGAACAACGAGGTGCGACTCTGGTCATTTCGAGTCTCCGAGCTTTGGAGATCTACGCAGGTCAGCTTTGACTGATTTAACAGACAGAACGAAGAACGACTCTGAACAGCGAAGATTGGACGAGAGAACTCCGGAATGTGCCAAGGGCATCCACGTATTTCTGAATTGACTGTTTTCTGCAGTATGTTCTTGAGGGTACAGTGCGATGGTGGGAACATCACTTCGATAAATCAACCGGCAGGGTGACTGGTAAGCGAGGGCTACGATGTCAGAAGGTTTTGATGCAATGCTGCTGCAGTCGAGATCGCAAAAGGGTCAGAGAACGGCGCTCGACGCCGATGCGCTTGCTCAGTCGTTTCTGGATAACCTATTTTTTGTTCAAGGCAGGTCGGTCGAGCGGGCAACAGTGAACGACCTCTATATGGCGCTCGCCCATACTGTCCGCGACCGCATACTCGAGCGGTGGATTTCGACCGTAAGCAACTACCAGGCGCAGGATGTGCGGGTGGTCTGTTACTTTTCGGCGGAATTTCTGACCGGGCCCCATCTCGCGAACAATCTGATCAGTCTGGGCATCTACGACGAGACCGAGCAGGCCATGCGACAACTGGGCATTGACCTGAATGTTCTGATCGAGCAGGAAGAGGAACCTGGGTTGGGCAATGGCGGACTCGGCCGGCTTGCCTCCTGCTTTATGGATTCTCTGGCCACCCTGGATATTCCCGCAATCGGCTATGGGATCCGGTACGAGTACGGGATCTTCGATCAGCAGATTCGCGACGGATGGCAGGTGGAGTCGACCGACAACTGGTTGCGGCTTGGCAATCCCTGGGCGCTGGAACGGCCCGAGGACGGCTTTGAAGTCAAGCTGGGCGGACGCACCGAAACCCACACCGACAACGAGGGCCGGATACGGGTTGACTGGATTCCGAAGAAAGTGGTGCGCGCCGTTCCTTACGATACGCCGATTCTGGGCTACCGGACCAACACCGTGAACACGATGCGCCTTTGGGCGGCGCAGGCCGTTGATAGTTTCGACTTTGGGACTTTCAATCAAGGCGATTACGTTGGCGCGGTCGCCGACAAGGTGTCGTCGGAAAATATCTCAAAGATCCTCTACCCAAACGACGAAGATGTTCAGGGCAAGGAGTTGCGGCTGGCGCAGCAGTTCTTCTTTGTCTCGTGCAGCCTGCAACACATTCTGCGCATTCAGACTTCGCAAAGCCGGCCATTGGCGGAGTTGCATCGAAACTTCGCCATTCAGATGAACGATACGCACCCGGCGATCGCCGTAGCGGAGCTGATGCGTCTGCTGGTGGACGAGCATGCGATGGAATGGGATACCGCATGGCATGTCACGCAGCACACCTTGTCGTACACCAACCACACACTTCTTCCGGAGGCGCTGGAGCAATGGGCGCGCAGCCTGTTCTCCTCGCTTCTGCCGCGGCACATGCAGATCGTCGAAGAAATCAACCGCCGCCACCTGGCGAATGTGCGGCAGAAGTTTCCGGGGGACGAAGGGCGCGTGCAGCGGCTCTCCCTGATCAACGAAAGCGGAGCGAATGGCGAGAAGGCCGTGCGCATGGCGCATTTGGCCTCGCTGGGAAGTCATGCGATCAATGGAGTGGCCGCGCTGCACACCGAACTCCTGAAGACCAATGTGCTGAGCGATTTTTATGCGCTGACTCCGGAGAAATTCTCGAATAAAACCAATGGGGTGACACCGCGCCGCTGGATGGTGTTGAGCAATCCACGGTTGGCGGAATTGCTCACGGCGCGGGTTGGCTCTGCGTGGATCAGGGACATTGAGAAGTTGCGCCGGCTGGAGCCGATGATCGCGGACACGGAATTCTGCCAGGAATGGAGAGCCATCAAGCGCGACAACAAGGTTCAACTGTCGGCATACATCCAGGACCGGTTGGGGATTGAGACGGACCCGGACTCGATGTTCGATGTGCTGGTGAAGCGCATGCACGAGTACAAGCGCCAGCACCTGCAGGTTCTGCACATCCTGACGCTGTTGAAGCACATCCAGCGCGATCCGGAGACCGAGCTAGTACCGCGGACCTTCATCTTTGGCGGCAAGGCTGCTCCCGGCTATCGCATGGCCAAATTGATCATCAAGCTGATCCACTCGGTTGCGGAAGCTATCAATTCGGATCCGATCGTACGGGGAAGGCTGAAGGTGGTTTTCCTGCCCGACTACAGCGTAAAGCTGGGCCAGAGGGTGTATCCCGCGGCCGATCTCTCCGAACAGATTTCTCTGGCCGGCAAGGAAGCTTCCGGTACGGGAAACATGAAGTTTGCCATGAACGGCGCCATCACGATTGGGACGCTGGACGGTGCGAACATCGAGATTCGCGAAGAAGTCGGCGCGGATAACTTCTTCCTTTTCGGGCTAACTACCTCCGAAGTCGAGAAGAAAAAGCGGGAGGGCTACAACCCGCGTGCAATCTACGAGTCGAATGCGAACCTGCGTGAAGTAATCGATTCATTGACCAGTGGCGAGATTTCCCACGGCGACAGACGACTGTTTCAGCCCCTCGTCGACTCATTACTGACAAACGACGACTATATGCTTCTCGCCGATTACCAGTCCTACATCGAATGTCAGGACTCGGTGAGCCTGGCTTTTGGCAACCAGGAAGAGTGGACCCGCATGTCTATCCTCAACGTGGCGCGGGTTGGAAAGTTCTCGTCTGACCGCTCTATCCGGGACTATTGTGCCGACATCTGGAAGACCTGGCCGGTGAGTGTCCAGTTGTAGCCAGTGGGGCAATTTGCAGCGGATGGCAAGTCCCCAAGGCTACAGCGGTCCCAAAGTAGCTGTACCCCCGGAACCGCTACTCAAGCCGAAGAGGCAATCCGGAACAGTGCTAGACGGCCGAATGCAATGCCGACTCTGTCCACGCAACGGCATCCACATAGACCTTCGCCAGCTCTTGCTGGTTCAGGTTATCGGCTAGTGCCGCGGCATCGCATCCGGTCCAGTCGCCGCGCTCGCAGTTCTCAAGCCACCCCAGCAGCGCCCGCTCCGGGTTTCTTGTTCCCAGAAGCGCATCGCGAATTTCGTCGTCGAGCGGCAGCGACGGAGCCACGTCGCTCATCGGCTGGCCCTGCATAGCTGGCAGCAGGCTCAGAAGTCCAAGCAAGTATTGTTTGAATGGATCCAAGCCGCGCTCGCGTCCGGCCTCTTCGCAGAATCGTCCCCGCACCATTGCCATGCACAAGAGTTCGGGAGGCTGAGATCCATTGAACTCGCTAGCAATAGCCATTGTGGCAATGCGACGAAAAGCATCGTCGCCGACCGCGAGCAGCGCCACCTCGATCGAGTCTACCTTCTCGCGCATTGCCCAAATTGGAGAGTTGACCAATCGCAGCAATTGGTAAGTAATTGGACCGTCGCGCTTTACCAATTGGCTCACCTTGCGCAGATCCAGGGGATTCTGTTGCAGGGCTTTCAAAATATCGATACGTAACATCTGGTTAACAGGCGGCCTGCGGTTCCTCATCGGCAGCGGCTGGCAAAAGTAGTAGCCCTCAAAAAGCGCAAATCCCTCTTCGCGTGCCTTTCGGTAGTCCGCCTGGGTGTCAACCCCCTTGGCCAGAATGGCAGCCTTCTTGCCGTGCATGTGCTCAAGCATTTCCCGTCGTTCTCCTGGTTGTGTCCGGCCAAAGTCCACCTTGACGTAATCTGCCAATTCCACCAGCGGCTTGAGTTGCGGCTGATCCCTGAAATCGTCCAGCGCGAACCGGAAACCCAGAGCTTTGAGCTGCTGGCATTGGGCGATCAGGTCAGGTGAGATTTCCAGGCTCGCCTGCAACTCAAGAACCGAGAGGGTCGCGGGCAGCGTCTGTGCAAGTTGATCGCTCAGCGCCTGCGCGGGACAACTCACAAAGGCCGTCATTTTGCCCGTGAGTTTCTTCAGCTCGCTGGGCCTTTGCAGACCAAAGTACGCTGCGGTCTCTGCCAGCGTGCGGCAAACCAGTTCGCAATTTCCTGCCGACTGCGTAACTCCGCGCATTAGCAATTCATAAGCATGCACGCGGCCGTGAAGATCCAGGATCGGCTGACGTGCCACGGAACACAATAGGTCAGAAGTGTTGGGCCGTATAACTTCAGAGTTGCAGACCGCTCGTACTGGAGTCGCCATAGACTTCCACCAACTTCAATGATAGGCCAACGGCATTTCAACCTGAGGGATATTGTTCAGATGCATCTCTTCTAGGTTCTGAGCTGGTGGCTAGCTGAATTCTTGCCCTGACGGGCGGTTGCAGTCTGGTCAATTATGCCCGCTTTCCTGTTTTGTTTGCGTGACGCAAGGATGCTGCGGAGCAGCACACCGGCGGCCAAGTGGAACATAGGGGGGCTCTTGCTGGAGTAGTGTGCCGAAGGCCGCCCGACAAAGCGCAGCATTCGTATCCAACGCCCACTGAAACACTGCGTTGTCTCAAAAATGGGGGCAAGTCCAAGCGAACTCTACCTCACGGTCCGCAAGCAGGCCACGTTCATTTCACTTGACACTTTCAACAGCAGTCCTCTTGAAGACGTGATTCTGAGTTGCGGACGGGGTTTTGTGTCCATGACGGAGAATCACGAGTTTCAGGATCAGCCGGCATGTCACTAGATCCTGCCAATCGCTCATCCCCGAATTCTGGCTCCTCAAAGTTGAGGAAAGCCGAATAGACAAGATGGCCAGCCCAACGATGTCGAGACCGCCTCATGCAAACCACCCTATTGGTCCGAGGTCCACGGCGGCGGCCTCCGGTTCGTCCAAAAGCCCTATTTTGCTCTTTTCCTGAGCAATCCTGACCATTATTCCAAACACGCACAACGTAATATTTCAGGCCAGTTCGCTGCGGCGGCCGCACGCCACGCCTTGCTGCTGTGAACATCCAGAAAAGGGAGAGAGCACCATGTTTCACCCAACGATAACCCAGATTCTCACTGGCGCCTCTATTCTTATCCTTTGCATTGCCCCTGCTGTCCTGCGGGAATTCCTCGATCATCGCAAGAAAAGGACTGCGACATTCTGCGATTATTTCGGCCCCGAGTACGAGCGCGACATGCTGCAGCACAGCGCATTGAGCGAATCCGAAGACTGGCTAGCCGACCGTCCCTTCCGCTTTGCACCATTCCGGCTCCGTGATTCCAAACCGAATGAGCAGAGAACCAGAGTCAGCCACTCAACCGTGAGGCACAGCGAATCGAAAGGGTCAAAGTAATATCTGCTACCGGTGGCTCATTTCGCCGCGCAAGATAGTAGGAGACACCAGCGCCATCGCCTTCTCCGCCAGCAACTCTCTCAATCCCGTGAGCGGCGTAGCTGCATCGCATGTATGCCAATTGACCAAGCGAAACAGGCTTGGCCATCCAGAAGCATCTATCCGACCCATTCAAAGCATGGAGGTTTGTTATGAGTGTTGCTACACTCACCGAGTTAAATGATTTGGTTGCTCGTGTTGACAAGGCGCAGCGCCAGTATGCCACCTACACCCAGGAACAGGTGGACCGGATCTTCAGCCACGCGGCTCTTGCCGCCGCCGGCGAGCGCATCCCGCTGGCGCAGTTGGCCGTCGAAGAGACGGGAATGGGTGTGATCGAGGACAAGGTGATCAAGAACCAATTTGCCTCGGAATACATCTTTAACAAATACAAAGACGAGAAAACCTGCGGTGTACTCAGTGAGGACGACGGAGCCGGAGTAATGAAGGTAGCCGACCCGATGGGTGTGATCTGCGGTCTCATTCCGGTCACCAATCCGACTTCGACAGCAATCTTCAAGGCGCTAATCTCGCTCAAGACTCGCAACGGCATCGTCTTCAGTCCACATCCACGCGCCCGACGTTCGACCTGCGAGGCAGCGCGCATCGTGCTCGAAGCCGCAGTCGCCGCAGGCGCACCGCAGGACATCATCGGCTGGATTGACGAGCCCACTCTTGAGTTGTCGACCGCCCTCATGCACCATCCAATGATTCGGCTAATCCTGGCCACGGGCGGCCCGAGCATGGTGCACGCAGCCTACTCCTCCGGCACGCCTGCCATTGGCGTGGGTCCAGGTAATACTCCAGTGGTTATCGACGAAACTGCCGACCTGAGGCGCGCGGTGGCTTCCATCCTGATGTCCAAGACATTCGACAACGGCATGATCTGTGCGTCGGAGCAGGCGGTGATCGGGGTGGACGCAATCTATGTTGCCCTGCGGGACCGCTTCAGCAGACATTGCGGTTATCTTTTAAATCCGGCGGAGACTGACGCTGTGCGCGCCGTCCTGATGGTGAACGGAGCAGTGAATCCGACCATTGTGGGGCAAGCGGCAACGCGGATCGCTGCCATGGCGGGTTTTGAAGTGCCGCAGGGCACTCAGTTGCTCATCGGAGAGGTCAAGGACATTTCGGCCAGCGAGCCGTTTGCGCGCGAAAAGCTCTGTACTGTGCTAGCCCTTTATCGCGCTCGTGATTTCGGGGATGCGATGGACAAGGCCGCTGCGCTAGTAGCGCTGGAGGGTATTGGCCACACGTCAGTTCTTTACACCGATCAAGACGGCCGTCGTGATCGCGTGAACGCTTTCAGCGCCAGGATGAAAACCTCGCGCATCCTGATCAATACGCCGTCTTCGCAAGGCGGCATTGGCGACCTTTACAACTTCAGCCTCGCGCCGTCGCTTACGTTAGGCTGTGGCTCATGGGGTGGTAATTCCGTGACAGTCAATGTCGGCCCTCAGCAGTTGCTCAACGTTAAGACCGTCGCCAAAAGGGCCGAGAATATGCTTTGGCACAAGCTGCCACCTGCCATCTACTTCCGCCGCGGCTGCCTGCCGGAGGCGATTAAGGAATTGGCAGGCAACAAGCGCGCTCTCGTCGTCACCGATCCCTATCTCTATCATCACGGTCACGCCGATGAATTGATTGCGCATTTGAAGGGTCAGGGCCTGGAGGTAGAGGTTTTCTCCCAGGTCGAGGCCGATCCCACGCTAACCATTGTGCGCAAGTGCACCGAGGTGGCCGCTGCATTCCGTCCGGATGTGATTGTGGCTTTTGGCGGAGGCTCGCCGATGGACGCGGCCAAGATCGCCTGGGTACTCTACGAACATCCGGAGGTGAACTTCCACAGTCTGGCCATGCGGTTTATGGATATTCGGAAACGCATTTACCACTTCCCGAAGCTGGGCGGTAAGGCGACACTGGTCGCCATTCCTACTACCTCCGGAACCGGCAGCGAGGTGACTCCCTTCGCCGTGGTGACCGATGACACCACTGGAAAGAAGTATCCGATCGCCGACTATGAGCTTACCCCGCGCATAGCCATTATCGATCCCAACCTGGTTATGAATCTGCCCAAGCCGCTCACTGCCTTTGGCGGCATCGATGCCGTCACGCACGCCCTCGAAGCCTATGTTTCCATCATGGCGACCGCGTTCACCGACGGTCAGGCGCTCCAGGCGCTGAAGCTACTCAAGGACTATCTGCCCCATGCCTACCAGCGCGGGGTCAGCGATCCTGTTGCACGCGAGAAAGTCCACTATGCGGCTACCATTGCCGGCATGGCTTTCGCCAATGCCTTTCTGGGCGTTTGCCACTCCATGGCCCACAAACTGGGTGCCGAATTTCATCTGCCGCACGGGTTGGCCATCGGGCTACTGGTGGCCAATGTAGTCCGCTATAACGCCAACGACAATCCAACCAAGCAGTCTGCCTTCTCGCAATACGACAGGCCTAAGGCCCGCTGCCGCTATGCGGAGATCGCCGAATCTCTTGGCCTGGGAGGAGGCGACAACGACGAGAAGGTGGAGCGCCTGATCACCTGGATTGAGGACCTCAAGCACGATCTCGAAATGCCAATCTCAATCCAAGCTGCCGGCGTGCCCGAGGCAGAGTTCCTAAGTAGTCTTGACCACATAGCGATGGAAGCCTTCGACGACCAGTGCACCGGCGCCAACCCGCGCTACCCGTTGATTGAGGAACTCCGCACGATCTTGCTCGATTCCTACTACGGACGGCCGTTCATTGAGTTTACTGGCCGCGATCACTCGCAAGCACCGACCGTGCCGGAAGAAATAGCCGCCGTCCACTCATAAGCTTGATTGGTCGAGTTGCTGAGTGGTTTTGGGGTTTTGTCGCGCTGCAGTTAAATCGGGCAGCGCGACAACGGCGCAGGGAATGGGCCAGGACCGCTTGTCGTTCGGATGACGACAGCCAAACAGGGCGAGAAACAGATTCTGCAACATCAGCAACCTTCCAGCAAGTGGGCCAGCATGTTGTCCAGATGAAACAGTTGCGAGCCTATTCCAATATTGATGCGGTCGCTTTCGAAATAATCTGCCCGGTCTTTGTCTTGGGGAGGCTTGTCGGTAAACATGACGAATGCTCGTGTGCCAATTGTCGCTCCACAGCCTTCGCGTCACTCGCGAAATAGGACTTGCCGAACGGAAAAGGCGTTTACAATCCATTCGTGAACAAACGCACGATTGTGTATCACGCCGACTGGGGTAGCAAGAACTCCAAGCGATGGTGTGCCAAGGCCATGCTCAGCGCAGACGGGCGCTGCACCGCTTCCGGAAATCCTGTCCAGCGTGTAAACGTCCCAACTCCCGATTGTCTCAACATAGGGGTTCACCCCAAACGACGGTGCCCATTTTTGTGTCCACGCTCATTCAAAATCAGTCGCAATCCAGGCGGGATGGATAGCAATCCGCAGTTTTCGACCAGGGCGTAAACGTATCTTGTATAGGGTCTTAGAGCCTGTTTACGATCTCCTGAGTAGCAACCTGAGGAAGGCAAGGTGGATCATTTGCAGGCTTGTATTCAGTTTGCGTTCGCAGTTCTTCCAGAGCCGGCGACATTTTTCCAGCCACGCGAAGGACCGTTCTACAATCCACCGTTTGGGCAGCACGGCAAACGTATGCAGTTCGTTGCGCTTGACGATTTGAACTGTGGCATCGAGCCGCTCCATCACGCCGTCGGCAAAAGGTTGGCCCGTGTAGCCGCCATCGGCCAGCAAGCTCTCTACCAACTCCAGATTCGGCTTGCACCGGTCGATGGCGGCCAGAGCGCCGTTGCGATCCGTTACCTCAGCCGTGGTTACGGCGATGGCATGGGGCAATCCTTGCGTGTCAACGGCGATGTGACGCTTGATGCCGGAGACTTTCTTGCCCGCGTCGTAGCCCTTCTCGTCGGCGCTGTCGGTGTTCTTCACGCTTTGCGCGTCAACGATCAAAAAGCTGGTCAAGGCGTTGCGCCCCAGTTTCTCGCGGGCCTCGCCAACGGATTTTTTTTAAGGCCCGCTCCAGGGCGCTCACTCCGCCACTATCGGGCTCGCTCCACTTGGCGAAATACGAGTAGACCGTGACCCAGTTGGGAAACCCCTCCGGCAGCATACGCCACTGACAGCCGCTCTTGAGCAGATACAAAACGGCGTTGAAGACTTCATACTGGTCCACGGTGCGCGGCTTGGTGCGCTTGCGCACGCTCTCCAGCAAGGGACGGACCAGCTCGAACTGCTCCCGACTGATATCGCTTGGATACGGCTTTCTTGGCTGCATTCCCCAGAATTAGCGTTCCACTGGAGAAGCTGCATATATCTGACTTGATGACTGCGGTACATCGTGTCCAAAGATCGTAAACAGGCTCTTACACATTTAGGTTTCTGGGAGTTGATTCAAGGTTCCCTTTAGAAACCTGTAAGGGTCTTGGCAAGAGTGCCAGATCAGCTGCGATGGCCGTCAACGTGGTCGACGCCGGTTTGCGCATCGTCT
>Ga0302278_10003008_pt1 | contig 18872 bp, 11 predicted proteins | sample III_Bog_N3_2_FD_194543 | JGI IMG/M metagenome (GOLD analysis project Ga0302278, IMG submission 194543) | Peat permafrost microbial communities from Stordalen Mire near Abisko, Sweden - III_Bog_N3_2 | ecosystem: Environmental > Terrestrial > Soil > Wetlands > Peat | place: Sweden: Abisko...
GATCAAAAAAAGGCTCCGGGCGACTTTGTGCCGTTTCATGCGGTGTCCTTTCTTGGTGGATTGAATGTGTGGGGGAAGGGCGACGGAAGGTGAAATGAGCGCAACGTCGCCAATACTGAACCTGTCCTTCGGTCGTTTGAGGGAAGATCGCTGGAGCGCCCTCATTTTCTACTGCCTATCCAACATGTTAACTTGGCCCGCCCGTGGCGTCAATAATCAAGGGGCGGTCCCGGCCCCAAAATCAATTCGGAACAAATCGCCGACCGTTCTTCGCGGGGGGCCTCTCGGCCGGGAGTCCCGGCGGGATTGTCCGATCCCCGGATGGCGCAACGCCCGGCCGGGACGGCTTACGCTGAACGCGGCGCTGGGCGGCGGCTTGGCGCGGCGAACGGTCTCCAAAGACCGTGCCGAGCCCATCGCGATTGGCAAGCGGCCCGCGAAAGGCTAAAAGCGGCCCAAAGCAAAAATATGCGCCCCAACCGGGCGCGGCGCGCCTCTTGGGCCTGGGCCGCGCGGGTCGGGGATCAAGGAAGCATCCGAGTGAATGAAAATTATTGCCCCCGCATCGCCGGGGAGATGTCCCTGTCCGTGTCCCAGGTGGAGGCCGTGGCCAAGTTGGCGCGCGAGGGGGCCACGGTCCCCTTTATAGCCCGCTACCGCAAGGAGGCGACGGGCTCTCTCGACGAGGTGGCCGTCGCCGCCATCCGCGACCGTCTGGAAGAACTGGCCGAACTGGACAAGCGCCGCGAGGCGATCGTGACCTCTTTGGAAGAGCGCGGGCTGCTCACCGCCGAGCTGCAAGCGGTCCTTACAAAGGCGCCGGACAAAGCCAGACTGGAAGACGCGTACCTGCCGTACCGGCCCAAACGGCGCACCAGGGCCTCCATGGCGCGGGAAAAGGGGCTGGAACCCTTGGCCCGGGCGCTTTTTGCCCAGCACGGCCGCGAGCCCGGGGTTCTTGCCCGGCCTTTCGTGGATTCGGGCAAGGGAGTTCCGGACGTGGAGAGCGCCCTGGCCGGGGCCCGGGACATCCTGGCCGAAGATATGGCCGAAGATCCCGGCTTGCGGGCGGCCGTGCGCGAACTGTATGTGCGCCGGGGCAGGTTCCAGTCCAAAGTGGTCAAGGGCAAGCAGGAGGCCGGAGCGACCTTCCGCGACTGGTTCGCCTGGGATGAGCCGTTGCGCTCCATACCCGGGCACCGCGCCTTGGCGATGTTTCGGGGCGAGGCCGAGGGATTTTTGTCGTTGTGCCTGCGGCCTCCGGAGGAAGAGATCCTCGAGCTGGCCCGGCGGTCCCGGTTGCGGGGCCGGGGACCGGACTCCCGGGAGGTGGAGGCCGCCCTGGCCGACGGCTGCAAGCGCCTGCTGGCGCCGTCCCTGGAGAGCGAAACCCGGGCCGAGGTGAAGGCCCGGGCCGACGCCGAGGCGATCCGGGTCTTTGCCTCCAATCTGCGCGGGTTGCTCTTGGCGCCGCCCCTGGGCCAGAAGCGGGTGCTGGCCCTGGACCCCGGCTTTCGCACCGGGGCCAAACTGACCGTGCTGGACGCCCAGGGCGGCTTACGGCACCACGCCACGATCTATCCCACCACGTCGGCCGACCAGCGCCAGGCCGCGGCCGCCGTGCTCAGGGAACTGTGCGAACGGTTCCAGGTGCAGGCCATCGCCATCGGCAACGGCACGGCCGGCCGGGAAACCGAGGCCTTCGTGCGCGAACTCGACCTGGGGCTGCCCGTGGTCCTGGTGAACGAGGCCGGGGCCTCGATCTACTCCGCGTCCGAGACCGCCCGGCGGGAATTTCCCGACCTGGACCTGACCGTGCGCGGGTCCGTGAGCATCGGCCGCAGGCTCATGGACCCCCTGGCCGAGCTGGTCAAGCTCGACCCCAAATCCATCGGCGTGGGCCAATACCAGCACGATGTGGACCAGGCCGGCCTGCGCCGGGCTCTCGCCGACGTGGTCGCGAGCTGCGTGAACGCCGTGGGCGTGGACGTGAACACGGCCAGCCGGGAACTGCTGGCCGCCGTCTCCGGGCTCGGCCCGGCTCTGGCCGAGGCCGTGGTGGCGCATCGCGGCGAACACGGCCCTTTCCGGACTCGGGAGGACCTGCGCCTGGTCCGCAGGCTGGGACCGAAGGCTTTCGAGCAGGCGGCCGGGTTTTTGCGGGTGCGCGGGGAGGAGCCGCTGGACTTGAGCGCCGTGCACCCCGAACGCTACGCCCTGGTGCGGCGCATGGCCCGCGACGCCAAGTGCACGCTCGACCGGCTTTTGTCCGACGCCTCCGCCAGGGCCGGGGTGCGCCTTGAGGATTACCTCTCCGAGGACATCGGCCTGCCCACCCTCGCGGACATCATGGCCGAATTGGAAAAGCCCGGCCGCGACCCCAGGGCCGGTTTCAGCGTCTTCGCCTTTGCCGAGGGCGTAAACAGGATCGAGGATCTGGTCCCGGGCATGGAACTGCCCGGCATCGTCACCAATGTGACCAAGTTCGGGGCCTTCGTGGACATCGGCGTGCACCGGGACGGCATGGTGCATGTGAGCCAGCTGGCGGACCGCTTCGTGGCCGATCCGGCGCGGGTCGTGTCCGTGGGCCGGGAAGTGTTGGTGCGCGTGCTGGAAGTCGATTCGCGGCGCGGCCGCATCGGCTTGAGCATGCGCGGGCTTTCCGCCGGCCCAAAACCGGCTTGAGCGCGCTTGCCCGCCGGATCGAGCCCGGAACGGGGAGCGCCGGGAACCAGGCTTCCGGCGAACGTCCGCTCCTTCCTTGACAAGAACCCCAAAACAGGCAAAAAGAAAAGTGTATGATATCTAGGTGGTAATCTCAAAGGAAGCCGTCATGACCGAGGCCGGAACCGCAGACAATTTTCTTCTTTTCTCCGACGTGCACTTCGATCCCTTTTACGATCCTTCCCTGGTCAAGGCCCTGAACGCCTCGCCCGAATCCGCCTGGAAGGGCATCCTGTCCTCTTCGAGCCTGACCTCGTATCCGCCCTACGGCAGCGACAGCAACTACGCCCTGTTCGAATCGGCCCTGGACAGCATGGCCGCAACGGCCGGCAACGTCTCGACCATCATTTATCCCGGCGATGTTCTGTCCCACGGTTTTAACCAGGACTACGCCAGCCTGACCGGCGACACGAGCCAGGCGGGCGTCGATTCCTTTATGCAGAAAACCGTGGAATTTTTCGTTCAGGAGGTGGAAAGCAGATTCCCGAACGCCACGGTGATCATGGCCGACGGCAACGTCGACAGCGCCCTGGACGAAACCGGTTCACAACCCGGCGACCCCTACCTTTCCTTTACCGCGCCGATCATCTCCCAGGCCTTTTTCAAGGACGCCTCGGACCAGGCCGCCTTCACCGCCGGCTGGTCCGCGGCCGGGTATTACGCCGTGCAGCCGGACGGTCCCACCGGCCTGAAATACATCGTGCTCAACGACAACTTGTGGTTTCCCGCGCCGTACGGCGATCCCAGCGCCGGACAGGCGGAACTGTCCTGGTTTTCGTCGCAGCTTGCCGATGCCGCCCAGAACAACCAGCAGGTCTATGTGGTCGCCCACGTCCCGCTCGGCGCCAACGCCGAAGCCGTGGCCAGCAACTACGCCCAGACCGGGGTGGTCGCCTACACGGGATTTTTGGACGATAACTTCAACAATGCCTTCGCCTCGCTGGAACTGCAATACAGCTCGACCATCGCGGCCACCTTCTTCGCCCACACCCACAACGACGATTTCCGCCTCATCACCTCCCCTGACTACCCCGGCGCGGCCGAACTCGCGCGCATCGCTCCCGGGATCACATCCTACTTGGGCAATAATCCCGGTTATCAGATCTACAGCTACAACACCCAGAATGATTCCCTGCTCGACGAGACGACCTATAGCCTCAATCTCCAGTCGAGCGCGCCCGCTTGGGGCAAGGAATACGACTATGCCCAAACCTACGGGCAAAGCCTGGCCACGCCCCAGGATTGGGCGAACGTTTACGCCGGCATCCTGACCAATCCGGCCGCTCTGACTTCCTACGTCTACAACAAGAACGTCGGCGCCATGAGCAATAACGTCATCACCGCCGCCAACGCGCCGATCTACCAGCTCGCGCTCGCCTACACCACGCCCGCCACCTTCAACGCCGCCGCCGCCGGGTTGTTGTCGGGGTAGGGGGCGGTCAAAAGCCCGGACGCGTCCGTTCCCGGAGCGCCGAGGCCGCGCGGGATTATCCAAAGCGCCGAACCAACCTTTTTCAGTGCGCCCGCCGCATCGCCCAGGGCGGCTTGAATCGCCGCCGGGCGTAATGCGCCGCTTTCTTTCCTCTCTCCCTTCTCCTCTTTCTCCGCGCGAGCCGCCGCCGAGGGACCGGATCGCCGGGTGCCGCGTCGCGGCAAAATCTCTGGGACGCGCGTCTCCCCGTGAAGACCGAAAGCCTTTCCCCGCCGTATCGGCCTCGCGGGCGCGGCCTCCCGGCGAAGCGCCGCGCTTGGGCACTCTTCGGGCGAGAGCGTGCAAAAAAATCCCTGGAGTTTTGGTTGACAAGGGGGGGATCATCCCAATATTCATCTTATTGAACGTTCGTTAAGTAGGCGGGTCGAGGCTCGATTGAAACGGAAAGGGTGCATCATGTTTCATCTGAAAGAGACGCCGTATTGTGCCGTGGTTCTCGCCATGCTGCTTGCGGCCTGCACCCGTCCCGTGGGTCCGCAGGATTCCCTCATCGCCACCCCGTCCGCGTGGGGCCGGCTTTCCGGCGCCGCCCAGGCGGCGGATTTGAACGCGCCGCTGGCCAGCGGCCCCGAAGTGGAGATTGACCAGGCGTGGTGGGAGCATTTTGACGACCCGGCGCTTGATGTCCTCATCACGGACGCCTTGGCCAACAACAAAACCTTGCAGATCGCCAAAGCGCGCGTGGAAGAAGCGCGCGCCAGCCGCCGGGACGCCAGGTCGCGTCTGCTGCCGCAAGTCGATGGCGCCGTGGGCGCGCAACAAGGTCGTGTGGGATATTTCACCTCCGCTCCGGATATCAGGCAGGACTTCGGCCTTGCCGAAGGGGAAGTCATAGCCACATGGGAATTAGACCTTTTCGGCCGCAATCAAGCCCGCATGGCTCAGGCGGCAGCCATCCTGCAATCCGAAGAGGCCACCCGGCTAGCCGTCAGGGTCGGATTGCTCGCGGAGGTCGCCCGGAATTATTTCGAGATGCGCAATTATGAGCGGCAAATCGACCTGACCAAACAAAATCTCGCAACACAAAAAAAGACGCTGGAACTCATTTCGGAGCAAAAGCAAGCCAGCAAGGCCAGCGATCTCGATGTCCAACGCGCAAGTGCCCAGGTGGCAACGACCGAGTCGCTCATACCTTCCTTGCGGACGGCCCATGACGCCTCGCTCAACCGCTTGAACGTTCTTTTGGGGTGTCCGCCGGGCAGCAAGGACGCTTTGCTCGAAACCCCGCGGGATCTGAAGCCGCTGGATCAGCATATTCTTATCGCGGCGCCGGCCAAGGTTCTGGCGGCGCGCCCGGACGTGCGCGCCGCCGAACGCCGTTTCGCGGCGAGCATTTCGGCGAAATACGTCGCGCAAACAGGCTGGCTTCCCGACATTTCCCTGCTCGGTTTTTTTGGCAGTCAGACCTTGAACGCGAAGCCGCTCTTGACGCCGTTCTGGTCATCGCTTTTGGGGCAAAGCGCCAACGTGGTGCTGCCGATGCTCAATTTCGAAAAGATTCTATCGCAAATCGACACCGCCGATGCGCAACAGAAACAAGCCTTTCTGAATTATCAAAAGACAGTCCTGGAAGCGCTTGAAAACATGGAAGACGCGTTGTCGAGTTATTTGAATGAAACGGCGCGCAACGCCTCGTTAACGGACAGCGTCGCCGCAAACCGCAAATCCGTGACTCTTGTAAGGCAAAAATACGGCCTCGGCTATGCAAGCTTTCTTGATGTCCTTGACGCGGAACGCAATCTGCTGATCGCCGAGTCGAGCCAGGCCGCCTCCGATGCCGGCCTACGAAACGACTTGGTGGGAATCTACGCGGCCGCCGGGGGCGGATGGAGTGATTTGAAGTCGGATGAGACAGCGCAATCAGGCAAATAAACCGAAATGTTGACGATTTGATGGGCGGGTTAATGCAAAACAAGGATACGCAAACGCATATTCTCATGGTGGCCTCGGGCCTTTTCGCGTCCAAAGGCTACTCCGCGGTGTCCATGCGCGACGTCGCCTCGGCCGTCGGCGTCACGGTCGCCAATTTATACTACCATTTCAAGGACAAGGAAGAACTGATCCGCGCCTCGTTGTCGCATGTGTTTTTCGAGCGCATGTCTCCACTCGAAGGGTTGCTGCAACAGTACGCTTCGCTGGATGATCGCCTGGAGGCGTTCGTCTCGTGGATCGTTCAGGTGATCTTCGGCGACGAACTGTTCACGCGCCTGGTTTTTCGGGAACTGATGGACGGAACCGATGAGCGCCTTGAATACTTAAACAAAACCGTGTTCCAGGAACCGTTCGACCTGCTGGTCAATTTGATCGCGGAGTGCTCGGGCGAGGCCGCCCCGGTCATGACCGCGGTTTCCGTCGTCAGCCTCGTGCTCGGCAATTACCAGCTCGCGCGCGTCCTGCCGTATTTAACCGGCGCCAGCGTGGAGTCGTCCAGCATCGAGGCGGTGACGCGCCAGGTTTTGCTGGTGCTTCGGTCGACGCTCGCGCCCCGCGCGGCGCGAAGGAAGGTTTGAAATGGCCCCCCGACTGCTCATCTGCTTTTTCGTCCCCGTGCTTGTTTTGTCCGGCTGCGGCGACGGCGGCAAAAAAACCTCCGCCGGGCCGCCCGGGATCGCCGCGCCGACCGAGCTGGTGCGGTCGGCGGATATTCCCGACATCGACAGCGAGGCCGGCAGCGTCGTCTCCGATGACCGCATCGATCTGTCCTCGCGGGCCGTCGGCTACATCAAGACGCTGGACGTCCGCGTGGGGCAAAAGGTCAAAAAAGGCGAAGTCCTGGTGCGGATCGACCCCAGCGAGGTCGATAAGGCCGTCCGCCAGGCGCGGGCGGGAGTCGATGCGGCGAATCGCGATCTGGCCGACGCCGAACGCGACCTGGGCGCGTTTTCAACCGGGGCGGAGCAGGGCTGGGCTTCCGCCGACACCAAGCTCAAGGCTCGGGTGCGCCGCGATATCGCCCAAACCACGTTGGTGAAGGCCGAAGCCGCTTTGGCGGACGCTCAAGCGCAGCGGGCCTATACCGCCATCGAAAGCCCTGTCGGCGGCGTGGTGGTGGCGCGTTACAAGCACGGCGGCGACATGGCCACCACCGGCGTGCCGATCCTGACCGTCGAATCGCGGGAAGTGCTGCTGTTTAAAGTGTTTGTTCCCGAAAGCGGCGTGGGGCGGATGACGCCCGGCCTGGCCGCCGGCGTGCGCATCGACGCCCTGCCGGGCGAAGCGATCAAGGGCGCGGTGCTGCGCATCGTTCCCTCGGGCGATCCGGTGACGCGGCGGTACGAAGTGGACGTCGCCTTGCCCGCCACGACCGACATTCTGCCGGGCATGTTCGGCCGGGCCGAATTCGTTCTGGGCAGTTCCCCGGCGCCCGCGATTCCGAAACAGGCGTTGGTCCGGCGCGGCGGCCTGGAGGGCGTCTTTGTCGTGGCCGGCGATAACGTCGCCCATTTCCGTTGGTTGCGGCTCGGACGGGAATACAACGGCCTGATGGAGGTGGCGTCCGGACTGTCGGCGGGCGAGAGGATCGTCTCCAAGGCTGACGACGGCGTCCGGGACGGCATGGTCATTCTCGCCGAGGACAAGGTCGGGAAAAATGAGTGAACAACACCGGAATCTCGGCGGCCGGCTGGCGCGAACCTTCATCGACTCGAAGCTGACCGTTGTCTTCATTCTCGGCGTCACCATGCTGGGCGTGTTGGCGATCCTGACGACTCCGCGCGAGGAGAACCCCCAGATCGTGGCCCCCGGGGCGCAGGTGTCCGTGACGCTTCCCGGAGCCTCGGCCAAAGAGGTTGAAGAACTCGTGGTGACTCCCTTGGAAGGGATTCTCGGCGGAATGACCGGAGTGGACCACACGTACGGCGTCGCCCAAAACTCCTTCGGCGCCGTCATGGTGGAGTTCAAGGTCGGGCAACCGAAAGAACCGTCCTTGGTCAAGCTCTTCGACCGCGTCATGTCGAACCGCGCGCGGTTGCCGTCCGGCGCGGGCGTTCCGCAGATCAGGTCCGTGGACGTCGACGATCTCGCCGTGGTCAGCATTACCCTGACGTCGCCCGGCTATGACGACTACGGGCTGAAGCGGCTGGCCGACAGGATGGCGGAACGCCTCAGCAGCCTGGATAATGTCTCGGTCGTCGCCGTGCGCGGCGGCCATGACCGGGAAATCAGGATCGAAATCGACCCCGAACGCCTGCAGGCTTTCGGGTTGAGCATCGGTCAAGTATCCGCCGCCTTCGACTCCAGCAATCTGTCGGAGCCGCTCCGGGAAACGGTTCGCCACGATGCCGTCGAAGCCGTCACGCTGCGGAGTTTTTTCACTTCCGCCGACGATGTCCGCGATCAAGTCGTCGGCCTGCACGACGGCCGTCCGATCTATGTGAAAGATATTGCCGTCGTCAAAGACGGCCCGCCGGTCGAGGTCGACCGGTTCAGCCGCTTCGCTTTCGGTCCGGGCGACGCACGGTCTCAAAGCCTTGGACCAGCGGAAATGCCCGCCGTCACCATCGCGGTGGCCAAAAAGAAAGGCTCCAACGCCGTTTTCGTCGTCGACAGCGTGCTTGCCCGCGTCGAACGCATGAAAGAAGACTTTGTGCCCCAGGACGTGCTGGTGGTGGTGACCCGCGATGACGGGAAAAAAGCCGACGATGCCGTCAATAAGCTGCTGGAGCATCTCGCCATCTCGATCGTGACCGTCAGCCTGATTCTCATGGCGTTTCTGGGCTGGAAGGAAGCGTCGATCGTCACCATGGCCGTCCCGCTGGTCCTGTTCGCGACGCTGGCGGCCGACCTGTTCTGCGGCATAACCATCAACCGGGTCACGTTGTTCGCCCTTATTTTGTCTCTCGGCCTGCTGGTGGACGACGCCATCGTGGTCATCGAGAATATCCACCGGCATTACGGCCTGGCCAATACGGGGGACCAGCGGGAAACGACGATCCTGGCGGCGGCCGAAATCGGCAACGCCACCAGCATGGCGACCCTGACGGTCATGACGGTTTTTTTATCCATGCTGCTGCTGACCGGCATGTCCGGCGCCTACTTCTACCCCGTCACCATCAGCGTCTCGGTGGCCATGGCCGCCTCCTATCTCGTCGCCTATATCGTGACCCCCTGGGCGGCGAACCGCTGGCTTGCCCCCAACGGCCGGGGGCCGGTGGACAAGGCCGGCCGGCCGCACTCGCCGCCGCCGGACCTGTTGCGCCGCATCTACATCCCGGTGATTCGGCCCCTGCTGGAGGAGCCCAAGCACCGCCGCCGGCTGGCCGTCTTGGTGGCGGTCTTGATGCTCGGCTCGATCCTGCAAGGGGCGTGGCAATTCATCCGCCCCTCGGGAGTCGGCGGGCCGCAATCGTTTCTGGGCGTCAATCTCGGCTTTCTGCCCAAGGACAACAAGAACGCCTTCAACATCGTCGTCTCCATGCCGGAGACCTCGCCGGTCGAGCGCACGGACAAGCTGGCCCGCGAGATCGGCCGGCTCCTGGCCCAAGACAAGCAGGTCCAAAATTATCTGACCTGGATCGGCGAGGCTGGAATCGCCGACGCCACCAGTCTGGCGCAGGGCACGGCCGACCGGCAAGGCAGCTATGTCGCCGATATCCGCGTCAAGCTGGTCGACAAGCATGAGCGCGGCGTCAGCTCCATTGAAATCGTGCGCAATCTGCGGCCCAAGGTGGACGCGATCGTCGGCCGCTATCCGGGCGCCAAGGTCCGGCTGGTCGAAGACCCACCCGGACCGCCGATGCGGGCCACGGTGCTCGCTGAAATACACGGTCCCGACCCGGAGGGCTTGCGAGCCTTGTCGGCCCACGTGTCGCAAGCTTTTGCCGATACCTACGACATGGTCGACATCTCGGACAGCGAACCGGTCGACGTGCCGGAACGCCGGATCGTCCCGGACAAGGAAAAGGCCGCCTTGTCGGACGTCTCGGTGGCGCGGATCGCCCAGACTCTGCGCCTGGTGTATGGCGGCGCGGTGGTCGGCCGGGCTCATCCGGAGGATGAAAAAAATCCGGTCGATATCCATGCCTTTGTTCCCCGGCGCCATGAAGTCGATCCGGCGCGCCTGGATCGCGTTTTTGTCGACAATGCCCAGGGACGGCAGGCGCCCTTGTCTGAATTTGTCAAGATTGTCCCGGGGTTGGCCGACCGGCCCATCCAGCACAAGGACAACGAGCGCGTCAGCTTTGTCGGGGGCGAACTGGGGTCTTCGGCGTCGCTTTACGCCGTGCTCGATCTGAACCACCGCCTGCGCGGCATGAAGGCTCCGGACGGCCGTCCGCTGCGGACCGGCAACCTCACCTTGAGTCCCCAGGTTCCCGACGTTATCGGCGGCTATCAACTGCTGTGGGGCGGGGAGATGCGGATGACGCTGGACGCCTACCGCGATTTGTGCCTGGCCTTTGCGGCCGCCTTGACCGTGATTTTCCTGCTGCTGGTCGGCTACTACCGTTCGTTCGCCATCCCCGTGATCGCCATTTCCTCGGTGCCGCTGGGGATCATCGGCATCCTGCCCGGCCATTGGCTCGTGGGGGTGGATTTTTCGGCCACCTCCATCATCGGCATCATCGCCCTGGCCGGGGTGGTCATCCGCAGTTCGCTTCTGATCATCGACTTCATTCAGGACAACGTGCGCGCCGGAATGCCGCTTGAGGAAGCGGTCATGGAGGCCGGCGCGGTGCGGCTGCGCCCCATTTTGCTGACCACGCTGGCCATCGTGTTTGGATCGGTCATCATGGTCACCGATCCCGTGTTCGGCGGCCTGGCCATCTCCCTGATCTCCGGGACGGTCGTGTCCACCGTTCTGACCGTGCTCGTGGTGCCTCTTTTGTACTACAGGCATGCCTTGCGCATCAAAACGGACATTGCCGCCTGATGCGGCCCGGTTCCGTTCGAGGCGGCGCCCAAGCCGGAGTTGAAGAACCCGGCGGGATCGTGGTAGGCGCGCGTGGAAGCGCACAACGAGTTTCACCGGGAGTGACCATGCCGGATTCCGAGAAGACCAAGGAACAGCTCCTCGCCGCACTCGCCGCCGCGCGCCGGCGGATCGCCGCCCTCGAGGCCCGGGAAACCGGGTGCGGCCAGGCCGGCGAGAGCCTCCACGCCCAGCCCCGGATTCTCGAGTTGATCCTGGCGCAGCCCCGGGTCGGCTACTTCGACTGGATGATCCAGGACGGGGCGGAGTACGTCAACGGCTCCTTCAAGCGGATGCTCGGCTACGAGGACCAGGAGCCGGATGACAGATTCGTCCCCTGGCAGAACCGGGTCTTTCCCGAGGATCTTCCGGGCCTGCTGGACGTGTTCCGCAAGCACGTGGAGAGCCGGGGCCAAGCGCCCTACCACCGGGAGGTCCGCTACCGCCGCAAGGACGGCTCCCTGGTTTGGGTCCTGCGCCTGGGCGCGGTGATCAGTTGGGATGAACAGGGCCGGCCCCTGCGCATGGCCGGCCTGCATGTCGACATCACCCGGACCAAGCGGGCCGAGGAGGCGCTTCGCGAACTCGAGGAACGGTTTCGACTGGCGTCCCAGGCGGCAGGCGTCTGTCTCTGGGAAGTCGATTGGGCAACGGGCGACGTTTGGCACAGCGCCGATTTTGAACGTTCTTTCGGCCCGGGTCCGCAGGACGCGGAAAATTCCCGGGCCTGGTGGAGAGAGCGGATGCATCCCGAGGACCGCGACCCGGTCGCCGACTCCCTGGAAGCCTTTCTGGCCGGTTCGGGAGAACGGTGGGAAAACGAGTTCCGTTTCACCAACCCGGCGGGACTCACCGTCTATGTCAACGACCGGGCGGTCGTTTCCCGGGATGCGGACGGCAAGCCGCTGCGGATGATCGGGGCGATGCTGGACATCACCGGGCGCAAAAAGAACGAGTTGGAACTGCTCCGCCTCAAGGAAGCCGCCGAAGCCGCCAGCCTGGCCAAGTCCGAGTTCCTCGCCGTCATGAGCCACGAAATCCGCACCCCGCTCAACGGCATCGTCGGCGCGCTCCAACTGATGGACTCGGCGCCCCTGGACGCGCAGCAACAAGAATGCCTTCAGATGGCGCTGGGATCTTCCCACCGTCTCACCCGGCTGCTCTGCGACATCCTCGACATGTCCAAGATCGAGGTCGGCAAGCTGGTCATCCAGGAACAAGAGTTCGAGGTGAACGGCCTGACGCGATCGGTCATGGAATCGTTTGTGTCGCCGGCCAAGGAGAAAGGCTTGTCCCTGGAATTTTCCCTCGACGAGCGTCTGCCGCACATACTTATCGGCGACGAGACGCGGTTGCGTCAGATTTTGTTCAATCTTATCGGCAACGCGATCAAATTCACCTCGAAAGGTTCCGTACGCATTGAGGCGTACCCTTTGCGTTCGGAAAATAATGTCAAATTTCACCTGTTGTTCATCATACGCGACACGGGAATCGGAATGTCCGACGAGTTGATTAAAGTGGTATTCAATCCGTTTATCCGTGGAGAAGACGCGCTGAAACGACGTTTCCAAGGGGCCGGTCTCGGTCTTTCCATCGTGAGAAAGTTGGTGGAAATGATGCGCGGGGGACTGGCTATCGACAGTGCCGTTGGAGACGGGACAACGATTTATGTCTCTTTGCCGTTGAAGTTTTCCGGTGCGGATTAAAGCGGAAAAAACAAACTCAATATGGCGTATGTCGATATCCATTCGTGCCGGAAGGAATTCTTGCCGTCGCGGCGAAAAGTCGAAGGTGGGGACCGTCGAGGTGACGCCGTTGGGACGTCCCCGGCCGACCGCCAGGGCCGGCCGGGATTGAGCCGTCGTCTTCGGAAAAATCGGAAGAACCTGACGGGCCGATGACGCGATAGCATACTTTGACGGTATGATATGCGTTCAATGCGTTGTAATCCCAAAGCCTCTTGCCTGGCATCGGATGTTTTACCGGAAATGCCGAAGATGCATTGAAATTTTTAATGCCGACGAGAATACATAATCCTGTCCGGACCTGCGAGAAACATGTGATTGCCGCGTCATGCTCTGGAGAGCATCAACATCGGCAAGCCGCCGAGTATGCAGCCATTGCGAAGTCCAATTCTTTTTATGCAGCCAAGTATTGACAAATTTTTGGGAATTAAATAGACGGAGCCCGCTGCAAAGCGGTTTGATGTCCTGATATCCAAGAAATATCGGCAAGAAAACAGGAGCAGTGTCTCACATGAAGGTGTCAGAGCAGGTTTCACTCGGGTCAGTCGTTTCCGAGGGGCAACCTTTCAGGGGACACGGCATACTGTGGTATATCTTTTGCGGCACCATTCGCAGGATGTTGATCTCTCTTGTGCTCGCGGCGATACTCCCCGCGCTGGGCATTATTCTCTACTCGGGCCTGGAGGCCAGGAAGCACACCCTCAAGGATGCTGAAGCCTCGTCGCTTCTTTTGTCCCGCAGCGTCGGGGAGATCCAGGAACGGACCACCCAGGCCGTCAGCCAGATGCTGGTCATTTTGTCCAACGCCCCCCAAGTCCAGGACGCGCGCAACCCCGACGCCTCGGCGTTCCTGGAACGCATGGCTCGGGGCAATCCGATCCTGGCCAACATTGTCGTGGCCGACCTCAATGGCGAGCTTCTCGCCTCCGCCGTTCCGTTTTCCGGGACCGTCAATCTCTCGGATCGGGAATATTTTAAGGCGGCCATGCGCAACGACGCCTTTACCCCCGGAGAATATCAAGTCGGCAAAATCACCAAACTTCCCGTGTATTCGTTCGCCCATGCGGTGCATGACGAACAGGGGCGCATGACCGGCGTGATCGTGGCGTACATCCGGCTTGACGCCCTGCAAGAACTGATCGGCAAAGCCGATCTGCCGAGCAATTCCGTGATGTCGATCGCGGACCGTGGCGGTATTCGCATCTGCCGGTTTCCGGCCGATGAAACCATCCCGCTTGGGCTCCCCCTGCCGAAGTTGATTTGGGACGCCATCGCCGGTTCGGGAGACCAAGGAATCACCATTCAGCAAGGCGGTGACGGCGTCTGGCGGGTCTTCGCCTTCACCAAGTTGCGGCTCACGCCGGTCGACCAGCCCTATCAGTACGTCCTCGTGGGCATTCCGGAAAAGCACAGCATTGCCTTGGCCAACGCGGAGCTCAAGCGGAATATGAGCCTTCTCGCGGCAACCGCCCTGCTTGCCCTGGGCATTGCCTGGGTTCTTGGCAAGCTGATGCTGGTGAACCGTATCGAGCGGCTCGTGGTGGTGACGGAAAAAGTCGGCACGGGAGACTTGGCCGCGCGTGTCGGCCCTAGGTCCACGACCTCCGAACTGGGACGCCTGGAGAAGGCCGTCGACACCATGGCCGCGGCGTTGGCCAAAGACGCCGAGATTCAAAAGAGAAACGAACTCGAGCTGAGGAACGCGTACGAGGACATGGAGCTGCGGGTCGCGGAACGCACGCGGGAGCTCCAGGACGCGAACGACCGGTTGCGCGATGAGATCGGTGGGCGCGTGCTCATTCAAGAGGCCCTTCGCGAAAGCGAGGAGAAGCATCGCAGCCTGTACGAGCAGGCGCCGGTTGGCATCCTCTTGCTCGATGCGCTGGGCCGGGTCGTGGACGCCAACCCCGCCGCCTCGAGAATGCTGGGCTATTCGCCCGCGGAGATGCGGCGGACCGTATACCGGGAGCTCATCGCTCCGGACGGTCTTCAGGCCAACCCGATCGATTTGAAAAGCATATCCGACGGCAAGGCCATCCGCCTGGAACGCGTGTTTTTGACCCGGGAAGGAAAAGAGCTTCCGGTGAACGTGAGCGCGAGTAAAGTCAAGGACGGGACGATCCAGGTTATCTTCAGGGACGCCACGGAGAGAAAAAAGCTGGAACAGCTCCGCACGGATGTCGAGAGCATGACGCGCCACGACTTGAAGACTCCGCTGTTGGGCATCGTGCAGATACCGGCCCTGCTCCTCAAGGGCGACAACCTGACCCCGAAGCAGAGGGAATTTCTGCAGTTGTTGCATGACTCCGGGCACAGGATGCTGCGCACCATCAACATGTCGCTTTCTCTCTACAGGATGGAGGTCGGGACATACGAATACGAGCCGACGGCTTTCGACCTGCTGAAGGCCGTACGCCAAGTGGTCGAAGGCACGAGGCTTTTCGCGGACTCCCAAGGCGTGGCCGTGTCCATGCTTCTGGACTCTTCCGAGCCGGACCCCTCCCGCGCGGCTATCGTGGTCGGGGAAGAGCATTTGTGCTCCACCATGCTGGAGAACCTGGTCAAGAACGCCGTCGAATCCTCGCCGGAAAACGAGACCGTCGTCATCAAGTTGGAAAGCTCAAAAAGAACGTTGACCGTTTGGAACAAGGGCGAGGTGCCCGAGGCAATCCGCGCGCAATTTTTCGAGAAGTACGTCACGTCCGGGAAAAAATGGGGCACCGGCCTGGGCACCTATTCGGCCTGGCTCATCGCGAAGATCTGCAACTGGGATATCAGCCTGGATGTCGCGACTCCGGGCGAAACGAGCGTCATCATCCATTTCCCCGAGGCGTGATCCGGGAGCGGCGGGGCCTAGAGGCGGGTTTCGCTTGCGCCCGGCGGGCGTGAAGATCACCCTCGGGTTCCTCGGCCTCCCGGCGCCGGCGCATCATGCCCGCGCGGCAAAAGAAAAGCGGGCCGCCGAACGTCTGAATAACCCCTTGATAATCGCGTATCCTTGCTTCATACTGATAAACCGCGTAGGGACGGGCCGCCCGTGTCAGGCGAGACGGAATCGCCCGGCGGCGACGGCGCACCGGACACGCTCGGAAATTTGCCGATGCGCTCGGTGCGGCAACGAGCACCAGGATGCCCGGCAAGTTCTTCGCGGCCCTGGCCCGCTCCCCCGCGTGGCGGCCGTTCACTTTCAACACACCCGACGAGGATGATCCGTGGCAAAAAAACCGAATTATTCATTTGAAAAACGTGCGAAAGAAGCGGCTAAGGACAAAAAGAAGGAAGAAAAAAAGCAGCGCAAGCTGGAAAACAAGGCCGCCGCCCCCGAAGACGGCCAGGAACCGCCGACGAAGGAATGACCCCGGAGGCGCCACGGCTTTCGTGAGCCTCGCCGCGCTCCTCCCGCATGTTCCGCCATTGCCGGCAGGCTGCCTCGGCAGTCCACCACCCAATGCATTTCCACCAAGAGTCCTTTGGTCGCTCGGCTCGTTGATCCCGGCGGTATGAGGGACACCGCGGCGGTCGCGGCGAAAAGCCGCGCCAGGGAAGGGACTTTCCCGGACGGATTGCTTACGGCGAAGAGAAGATGAGCACCATGAGCTGCCCGGCCAGGATACGCAGGATCATCGTCAACGGGTACACGGTGGCGTAGACCGAGGCCGGCGCGTCGCTGCCGAGCATCTGTCCGGCGAAGGCCAGGGCCGGGGGGTCGGTCATGCTCCCGGCGAGAAGGCCGCACATCGAGGCGTAGTTGCATTTCAGGAACACCCGGCCGAGAATGCCGGCCAGCATGAGCGGCACAAAGGTAATCAGCGCGCCGGCCAGCATCCAGTACAGTCCGGCCCCCGAGGCGACCGCGCCGATGAAATGCACGCCCGACTGCAAGCCCACGCATGCCAAAAACAGGCTGATCCCCACCTCGCGCAGCACCAGATTGGCGCTGGGATGCATGTACCAGACCATGCCGCCGAAGTGGTGAAGCCGTGAAAGCAGGATGGAGACTAAAAGCGGCCCGCCGGCCACGCCGAGCTTGATCCCCGAGGGAAGGCCGGGCATGACCATGGGCATGCCGCCCACGATCGTGCCCAGCAAAATTCCCACGAAAATAGGCAGGACGTGAGGGAAGTCCAAGTCCCTGGCCGAATTGCCAAGAATCCTTTCCACCTCGGCCAACTGCTCCGGTCCGCCCACGCATTGCAAGACGTCGCCGAAGTGCAGGCTGACGTCCGGACCCGGGGAAAATTCCGTCCCTGAACGCGTGATCCGGGTCACGCTGACTTCGTGCTTCTGGGCCAGGTTCAATTCCGGCACGCTTTTTCCCACGACGCGCTTGCGGGTGATCACGAAGCGGCGCATTTGCAGCGGTCCCGGCACGTTGGGCAGGTTGACGGAACTTTTGATTCCGGTCAGCACGCGCAGCTTCTCCAGGTCGCTCGGCCTCCCCACGACGTGCAGCAGCATGCCGGGGCGAAGCAGGGTATCCGGGGTGGCGGCGCTCACCGTGGCCTGAAGCATCACCCGCGACACGGTCGCGTTCATTTCCGCCAAACCCGGCACGTCCTTGAGGGCCATGCCGTCAAGGTTCGGGTTTGCCACTTCCAGGGTCGTGGTTTCCAGGGGCGGGTGCAGGAGCTTGGCTTGTTCTTCCATTTCACGCAGCTCTTTGACCGGGTCGATGCGAAAGACGAGGCGCAGCGCGAGCATCACCAGGATAATGCCGAAGATGCCGAAGGGATAAGCCACCGCGTACCCAAGCCCCGCCTCGCTGATGGCCGTCTCGGCCGCGGCCGGGGCCAGTTCTTTGAAGGCCTGGGAAGCCGAAGCCAGGGAGGGGGTGTTGGTGGTGGCCCCGCTGAAAAGCCCTACCGCCGTGGGGAGCTCGATGCCGCCGTATAAATAAAAGCCGACCGTGATGGCGACGCTCAGGGCCACGATGAGGGTGGCCATGGCATTGAGACGGAAGCCCCGGCGGCGCAGCGAGTCCACGAAGCTTGGCCCCACCTGCATGCCTATGCTGTATACGAAGAGGATCAGCCCGAATTCGCGGGCGAACTCCAGCACGCCATGCTCAAGGGACAGGCCGAAATGCCCGAGCGCCAAGCTGCTGAAAAGCACCCCGCCCACGCCAAGCCGAATGCCCCCAAAGCGGATATGCCCGAAGGCCAGACCCGAGGCGATGGCGAGTCCGAGCACCGCCACGGCCTGGGCCGGGGAATGGACATTAAAAAGAGCCATGAACCAGTTCACGCACGTTTCCTCGATGCCGGACGGTTGCAATCCAAACTTTGGATTATTGCTCAAACCGGAAAATTGTGAGTCGCCCATGTGCTCGGCAGCCGGCCTGTCAATGCGGCGTCCACGCGGCGCGGGAGCCGGCATCCGCCAACGGATCGGGAAGGGCGGCCGCTTGCGTCGCCACGGGGAGCCGACGCGACGCCGCCTGGCCGCCACCGCGGCAAGGGCGGGGCTGCCGCCGGAGCTGCAAATCGGTGGCTACCGGGACGCCGCCCCGTTTAAAACCCGCTCGATCACCGCCTTGAGCTCCTCCAGCTTCACCGGTTTGGCGATGTAGTCGTTCATCCCGGCCGCCAGGAATTTCTCTTTGTCGCCGGCCATCGCATATGCGGTCATGGCGACGATCGGAGTATCGGCATACGACGCGCCCGACGCCCGGATGCGCCTGGTGGCTTCCACGCCGTCCATGACCGGCATGTGCACGTCCATGAGGATCAGGTCGAATGAATGCCCGGCAAGGAGCTTAAGGACCTCCCGGCCGTCCCCGGCGGTGGTCACGGCATACCCCGACTTCTCGAGTAGCCGATTTCCGACCGTCACGTTGACGCTGTCGTCCTCGGCGAAGAGGATGCGCGGTCCGGTCCCGGCGGCCGGGGAACGGCCGGCCGCCGCCATGGGCTCGGCCTGCCCCGGACGTTCGTCCGGGAGCTTAAACGGCAGGCTCAGATACATGGCCGTCCCCTCTCCCTCGACGCTGTCGATGCACAGTTCG
>Ga0302278_10003025_pt1 | contig 18820 bp, 13 predicted proteins | sample III_Bog_N3_2_FD_194543 | JGI IMG/M metagenome (GOLD analysis project Ga0302278, IMG submission 194543) | Peat permafrost microbial communities from Stordalen Mire near Abisko, Sweden - III_Bog_N3_2 | ecosystem: Environmental > Terrestrial > Soil > Wetlands > Peat | place: Sweden: Abisko...
ACCGGCGGGACGGGCATTTTTTTACGTTTCACGCCGCCGAAGATAAAAAGTTGGCGGAAGATTGTCCCGCAAAATCTTCATTAACCCCGTCTTCCTTACCTCCCGCCACTCTCATGCATACGCGCTGTAGAAGACGACAGCGCGTATGCATGAAGCGGCTAAATAACCTTGCCTTTTTGAGCGCAAATTGGGGGGACCTATCAAATGCACTGCAAAACAATCAAATTGAAAAGTTTTTGGAAGTGACTTCTATTACAGATTACAAGTGGCTTATTTTTAGCTATTTACAGCAGGCCATGCATACGCGCTGTAGAAGACGACGTCAGGAGGCTCTGAATGCGGGTCTTCACAGCCCTTCAACCCACCATCTCCACAACGTCACCCCGTGCCCTTCGGCCCATCCCATCTTTTCCCCCTCCCTGCCCATGCTCGGCCCTCGCCCCAGGTTCCATGACCAATGGATAACCAAAAGCTGAAGGCCCGATCCAATCCCCGGTGACGCTCCTATTCTGTGTGACGCTCCCAAGCAAACTCGGCCCCTTATTGCCTGCGGTCCTTCGGGAATCAGATTTTCTCGTTCTCAACGGCGTTGCTGAGCGTGCCGATGTTTTCGATCTCGATGGTCACCCGGTCACCCGGGCGCAGCCAGCGCGGCGGCTTTTGCGCCATTCCGACCCCGTGCGGCGTGCCGGTCAGAATCACCGTGCCGGGCGACAGCGTCGTGCTGCCGCTCAAAAATTCGATGAGCGTCGGCACGTCAAAAATCATGTCGTTCGTGTTCCAGTCCTGCATCACCTGGCCGTTCAGCACGGTGGAAATGCTTAATGAATTCGGATTCGGAATTTCGTCGCGCGTCACGAGACACGGGCCGAGCGGGCTGAACGTGTCAAAACTTTTGCCGCGGCACCATTGTCCGCCGCCGCGCTTGATCTGCCAGTCGCGCGCGCTGACATCGTTGCAGCCGGTGTAGCCGAGGACGAAATCCAAAGCCTGCGCGCGCGCAACATTTTTGCATCGTTTGCCAATGACGACGGCCAGCTCGCATTCGTAATCCACCTCGTCGCTGCGCATGAATTGCGGAATTTGAATGGCCTCCTCCGGATTCAACAACGTGTTGACGCCCTTGAAAAAAACCACCGGCTGTTCGGGAAATTTTGCGCCGGCTTCCTCGGCGTGACGGCGGTAATTCAGGCCGATGCAAATGATGGCTCCGGGCACAATGGGCGCGAGCAGTTTGGCCACGTCGGCTTTTTCCCGGGTGACTTGCGGCGAGTGGTAAATGTCGCCGGTTAATTTCAACGCCGTGCCGTCGGCTTGTTGCGCGGCGTGGCCGATGATGCCGCTTTTATCCTGATAACGGATGATTTTCATTGGGTAAATTTATTTTCCGGCGCTCCAACCGCCATCGAGCATCAATGTGCTGCCCGTGACCATCGCGCTCGCATCTGCCGCCAGATACAGCGCGGCGGCGGCGACCTCCTCGGGTTTGGCCATCCGGCCGTTGAGTTGCGTCGAGGCCATGTCGCGATAAGCCTTTTCGGGATCGGGATATTCCTTCAAGCGCGCCAGCACAAACGGCGTCTCAACGCGGCCCGGGCAAATGCAATTGAAGCGCACGCCCGTGTGCGAATGATCCAGCGCCAGGGCTTTGGTCAAACCGACCACGGCGAATTTCGTCGTCGTGTAAGCCAGCCGCTCGCGCACGGCCACGACGCCCGCAATGGACGCCATGTTGATCACGCTGCCGGATTTGCGTTCGAGCATCGCGGGCACGAACGCTTTGCAGCAGTTGAAAATGCCGCGCACGTTCACCGCCAGCAGCCGGTCCAGGTCCGCCGCCGTCGTGGTGAGCAACGTGCCGACGTGGCCGATGCCCGCGACGTTCGCCAGCACGTCCAGCCCGCCGGCGGTTTGCGCGGCGCGCGCGCAGTCCGCCTCGGCCGCCACATCCAGCGGGAGAAAATGGCCGCCGATCCTTTCGGCCATCGCAAGGCCGTTCAGTTCGTCACGGTCGGCGATCCACACCGTCGCGCCGGCTTCGGCGAAGATCGTGGCGATGGCCGCGCCAATCCCCGAGGCGCCGCCGGTCACCAGCGCGGTTTTATTTTTCAGGTCAAACACGGTGAATCCTTTCGCTGGAAAAAGTAAATTTCATTCACGCGCTGGGCAGACAGGACGGGCCGATGGGTTCAAACGATTTGTAGGTCAGGACAAATTCTTGATGGCCGAGTTCCTCGGATTTCGTCTGCGCCCCGCGCGCGACGGACAGCGACAGGTCGAGGATTTCCCGGCCGACTTCATCCAGCGACGCGCGGCCCTCGAGAATTTTTCCCGCGTCAACGTCCATGTCCTCGCTCATGCGGCGATACGTTTCCGGGTTGGCGCAGACTTTGATCACGGGCGAAATCGCCGAGCCGACGACCGAGCCGCGTCCGGTGGAAAATAAAATGACATGCGACCCGCAGGCGATGAGTTCGGCGATCTCGGCGTTGTCATTGATGTTCGGAAAACCGAAGCGCACCTCGCCGTCGGGCACGACATCGAGCAGATACAAGCCGCCCCGCGGCGGAACGTCGCCGGGTTTGAGCAGGCCGGAAATGCGCGACGCGCCGCTTTTGGCATACGCGCCCATGCTTTTTTCCTCCTGCGTCGTCAGTCCGCCCTCGGCGTTGCCGGGCGCAAAACTGCCGTGGCCGAGCACGGTGTAATAACGCGCGGCTTTCTCCACGGACGCGCGCAAAATGTCCGCCAGTGCCGGCGTGGCGGCGCGCGCGGTCATGATGTCCTCGCAGCCGATCAACTCGCCCGTCTCCTCGAAAATGCAGCCGGCTTTTTGCGCGACCAAGCGGTCGAAGGCGCGGCCGATGCCCGGGTTCGCGGTGATGCCGCTCGTGGCGTCGCTGCCGCCGCAGACCGTGCCGACGATGAATTCCTGGATGGGCAGCGGCGCGCGGGGAACTTGCGCGACCTTCGCGAGCATGGCTTCCATCAGCCGCCGGCCTTCCTCGATGGTTTTGCGCGTGCCGCCGTGCTGCTGGATCACCAGCGTTTCGACCGGCCGGCCGGACGCGGCGATGGCTTCGCGCAGCGCATTGCGGTTGAAACTTTCGCAGCCCAGCGAAAGCAGAATCACGCCGCCGACGTTCGGATGCGTGCAGAGCGTGCGCATCATGCGCGCCGCGTATTCGTTCGGATAGCAGCCGCCGAAACCGATGAGGTGTACGCCCCGTTCGCGGTGGGGATAAACGATTTCGCGCGCGACGTGGTGCGCGCATTCGACGAGATAAGCCACGACGATGTGGTTGCGAATGCCTTTGCGCCCGTCGGCGCGCAGGTAGGCCTGGTCAGTGATGATCATGTTGGGTGGAAAAAGTTTGGCCGCTTTCGAGCGTGAAGGTCTGGAGGTAATCGCTCTTCATGTTATGCAGGTGAACGTGTTCGCCGGCGGCGATGTCGCGCGTGGCCGAGCCGATGGGCACGCGGTATTTCAATATTTTTTCACCGGCGCCAATGGCGCGGGCGGCGAGCTTGTGGCCGAGCGTGAGCCGCGCCGGCACGCTCACGCGCTGGCCGGCCACGGTCAGGGTGTCGCCGGCTTCCAGCGTTTGAATCGCCACCAGCACGTTGTCGGCGGGGTCGAGGAGCAGCAGTTTGGGATCGTGCATGGTGTTTAGAACTTGCGGTATTGCAGGTAGGCGTCCACCGGATCAACGCCCTGGAGGATGGCGGTGCGGACCTTGTTTTCCGTGCGCAACACTTCTTCGACGCGGTTGGTGACGTCCGCGATGATTTCCTGTGGGATGATCACCGCGCCGTCGCGGTCGGCCATCACGTAATCGCCGGTTCGAATCTGGACGCCGCCCATCTCAATCGGTTCACCAAAGCCGTCCGCGACCCAGCGGCCCACCACATCGCGCGGCGTGAAATAACGGCACCAGACGCGGAACCCGATTTTCAAAATGAAACTGCTGTCGCGGCAGCCGCCGTCCACGATGTAACCGCGCACGCCGCGATGGGTGAACGTCTCGCTCGAAAGCTCGCCCATGTGCGCGAGCGTGGAATCGTTCGGCTGGCAGATCACGACGCTGCCGCCGGGCGCGCGCGAAAGCAGCTTCGTCCATTCGAGCAACGTCGTGTGGGCGTCGAGCGTCGGGTCCGCGTGCCCGCTCACGGTGAAAATTCTGCCGGCCAAAACGCGTGCGGGGTCGAGCGGACGAATCGTCTGTGGCAAAAGTTGATCCGGCAGACCCATCGCGCGCAACGTGTCATAAACCGCGCCCGAATAGCATTTTTCCAAACGGTCGCCGTAAACGTCGTGGTAATTTATTTCCGTGTTCATTTTATGGATTCAAGCGGGATGCCGCCGCGCGCGTCAGCAAGGTAGCACGCCTCGACCAGTTTCATGGTTTGCATCGCGTCGGTGACCGGCGAAACCAGCGCGGCGTCTTCGCCGGCGACAAAACGTTGCAGGTTCGACATCGTGCCGATGAACGCGTCCGGAAACCAGCGTCCGGTTAACGGAACCACCGTCCATTCCCTTTGCGACCGCATAAAAATCTCCAAACGATCCGGCTGGCCGCGCGGATAATCGAGCAGCGCGCCGATCGTCGCGATGGCGCAACCTTCCGCGCCTTCAACGCGAATCGTCGCCTCCTCGTGGCGCGGGCCGAACGGATGGCAATGGTTGATGGAAAGACAGCTGCGGATCATGTCGCCGTAATCCAGTATGATGCTCGAACGCGTGCTCGCCAATTTGGGGAAATGCGGATGCTTCACCGTGCGGGCAAACACGCGCGCCGGCTCGCCGAGCAGCCGCCGGATCATGTCGAGATAATGCACCGTGTGAATTTGGATTTCAACGCGCGACTCCCCCAGCAGAAACGGAAAGGACTCCCAGGGCGTCGCGACGTTCAACCGGACTTCGATTTCGACCAGTTCACCGAGTTCGCCGTGCTGCACGAGATCGTAAATCGCGAGCATGGACGGGCAGAATCGAAATTGAAAATTGACGGCCGCGCACAATTGTTTCCGTTCGCAGATCGCCGCGATGCGTTTGGCCATCTCGAGCGAATTGCCCATCGGCTTTTGCGTCAACACCGCCGCGCCGTCGGGCAGACTTTCGAGCGCGGCTTCCTGCGCCTTGGGGGGAATGCCGAGATCAAAGATGGCCTCCGGCACCGCCATCGCCTCGGCCACCGAATCGAACACGCGCGGCAGATTGAATTCTTTCGCCCGCGCCTCGGCCACTTCGCGGCGCAAGTCGAAAACGCCGGCCACGGGAAAACCCGCTTTGCGGTAGGCGGGCAAGTGCGCGTCCCGCATGATGTCGCCGGCGCCGATGATGACGATGGGCCGGAGGCGTGACGGACCCGGCCAGGACTGGCGAAGTTGTGGGGGGGCGGGGTTCATGTACAGCGGCCGGCAATCTGGGGAGCGATTAAAAAACCGGACTCGGGCAAAACCCCTGGGCGGCCCCGATTTCGTTGACGGTTAAGTTTTTCACAAATTTGGTAACGTGCTTAAGCTAATAAGATGATTTTCACCTTAAAACTCAAAGTTTTCAAGGTGAAAAGCCAACTTTTGCGAGTAATAAACACACCGGAACGGCTTTTAGAAACATCTTCGGAATGCGGTGATTGGCAGCCGGTTGCCTTCAGGGCCAACGGCCCGCCTTTATACCAGCCTGGGGCCCTCGCCCCAGGTTCCAGGACCAGCGAATAAGCAAGGGCTGAAAGCCCGCTCCAATCCTCCGTCGCCCGTCTGAGGAATGTTGCTTCCTAAATCAGCACCCGCAGGACGTCCCCGCTCAGCGCTTGACCGCCGGTCTGAATATTCAAACGGGGGGCAAGCATGGCGCTAATCACGCCGCCTTTACCCCCCGGACAATCTTTGCGCGTATTTATTACTCAAAAAAGTTGGTTTTGACTCTGGTAAAACCAATGAGCATTGGCATATCTTTCATCAAACGTAGCCCGTCCGCACCTGCCGTCACCGTCGGCGGTTGTCGTTGGCAACCATGCCTTGGGCGTATTTTGAGAACTATGAAAAACCTTTCGCCAATTTTCCTTGTTTTGGTTGGGCTGGCCGTTGTGGATTGTGGGCGCTCCCAAATCCTCACGGATCCCATTCCTGAAACCGCGGTGCCAACCGTCATCGTCAACACCACCCAGGAACCGGTGACCCCGGGAAAATTCCAGCCCACCTGGAATTCACTCCGGCAGTATCAATGCCCGGACTGGTTTCGCAACGCGAAGTTCGGCATCTGGGCGTGCTTCGGACCGCAGAACCAGCCGGAGGACGGCGACTGGTATGCGCGCAACATGTATGTGGCGGGCAGCCGGCAAAATAAATTTCATGTGGCGCACTACGGCCCCCCTTCGCAGTTTGGATTCAAAGATGTCATTCATGTTTGGCATGCGGAAAACTTTGACGCGGCGAAACTGATCGCGCTCTACAAAAAAGTTGGCGCGCAATATTTTTTCGCCATGGCCAACCATCACGACAACTTCGATCTCTACGACAGCAAATATCAACCGTGGAACAGCGTGCAGGTCGGGCCGCACCGGGACATCATCGGTGATTTCGCCCGGGCGGCGCATGCCCAGGGCCTGCCTTTCGGCGTCAGCGTCCATGCCTCGCACGCGTGGAGTTTTTACGAAATCACCCAAAGCGCGGACCGGACCGGCCCGTTCGCCGGCGTGCCTTACGATGGCAAATTGACGAAGGCCGACGGCAAGGGCCAATGGTGGGACGGACTCGATCCGCAGGCGCTCTATGCGCAAAATCACACTCCCAGCTTGAATTTTAGCAATGCCGGCGCCATTCACGCCCAGTGGAACTGGGGTAATGGCGCGAGCCTGCCCGACCAGGCTTACTGCGATAAATTTTACAACCGCACGCTTGACCTCGTTCACAAATACAAGCCCGACTTGATTTATTTCGACGACGACGCTTTGCCGCTGTGGCCGGTGAGTGACGCCGGCTTGAAAATAGCCGCCGACTTTTACAACTTCAACCTGAAGCAGCACGACGGCAAACTGCAGGCCGTGCTGTTCGGCAAAATGCTTTCCGAGGATCAGCAGAAATGCCTCGTCCGCGACATTGAACGCGGCTCCGCCAATAAAATCGAGGCCCAACCGTGGGAGACCGACACCTGCATCGGCAACTGGCATTACGACCGCTCGCTTTACGACAAAAAACGTTACAAGACCGCCCAAACCGTCATTCAAATGTTGTGCGACATCGTCAGCAAAAACGGCGATTTGCTGCTCAACATTCCCGTGCGCGGCGACGGCACGATTGACGACCAGGAACAGGCCGTGCTCGAAGGCATCGGCGCGTGGATGGACGTGAACCAGGAATGCCTCTTCGACACGCGCCCGTGGAAAGTTTTCGGCGAAGGCCCGGCCTCGGAAGGCGCGGCGCTTTCCGCGCAAGGATTCAACGAAGGCAAAGGCAAGCCCTTCACTGCCGCCGACGTGCGCTTCACGACCAAGGGCAAAACGCTTTATGCCATCGTGCTCGGAACTCCGCAAACCGATTTGCAGATCAAGTCACTCGGCACGGCGGCCAAACTGCTCGACCAGCCCATCGGCAAAATCACGCTGCTCGGCGGCGGCGGGCAGGTGCAGTGGTCCCAAACCGCCGACGCGCTGACCATCAAGGCCCCCGCAACCTCCCCGAACGCAATCGCCATCGTCTATAAAATCGAGCCGGCGACTTGAAGCGCGTGGCAAAAATAACTTATGCCGCCGCCGCAACCTTGTTTTTTGGAACCCCTGAATTATTCGTAAAGCGCCTGATTGGAAGTAGATACCTCGTCAGACCGGGTGGGGGTAAAATGGGGGAAAAGGGCGGTTTTCAATTTCGAGCCAGGCGCCTTTGACCCCTCAGCGCCCCTTCCAAACCGTTTGTTTTCAAGTGCTTGCCAAAGATGGAAAAAGACTCGATTTTTTCCATTGCACCCCGCAATTTCACCGCCGCAGCCCGGAATTTCCGTAAAAAAAACCTTCCCGATCGCAAAAAAACGGCTATCTCTATGGTGGGTTCGCCTTCGGCTCTTGGCAAGCACATTGCCCACGACAAAAAAGGCTCGTCTGAGTCATTTTGATTTACGCCATTCGCGCTGGATTTTCGCATTGAAAGTCACAGAGTAATGGCGGTTGAAACGTCCATGACCAATCATCCTGTTCGCGAACTGGAAATATTCAGCGCGGCTCGGCGATTACCGGCCTCGGCGCACGCGGCCTACCTCGACCAGGCCTGCGGCGGTGATGCGGCGTTGCGTCAGCGCGTCGTGGAACTTCTAGAAGCGGGTGCGGCCGCGGGTGATTTCATGGAAAGTCCTGCGGCGGCGGTGCCCAACCCAGTCGTTTCCGCAATTGAAAATCCCGGCAGCAAGATTGGACGCTACAAACTGCTTCAGAAAATCGGTGAAGGCGGCTGCGGCGTGGTCTATATGGCGGAACAGACTGAGCCGGTGCGGCGGCTGGTGGCGCTCAAAATCATCAAGCTGGGCATGGACACCAAGAGCGTCATCGCCCGCTTCGAGGCGGAGCGGCAGGCACTGGCCTTGATGGACCACCCGAAGATAGCCACGGTGTTGGACGCGGGCGCGACGGAACAGGGCCGCCCTTATTTTGTGATGGAACTGGTGCGAGGAGTCAAAATCACGGAGTTCTGCGACAACCACGATCTCACGACGAGGGAACGGCTTCTCCTGTTCATTCAAGTCTGCCAGGCCGTCCAGCACGCGCATCAAAAAGGAATCATCCACCGGGACCTAAAACCGTCGAACATCCTCGTCACCCTGAATGACGGCGTGCCGCTGCCCAAAGTGATTGACTTCGGCATTGCCAAAGCCACACAGCAAAGGCTCACCGACAAGACGCTGTTCACCGCGTTTGAACAGTTCATCGGCACCCCCGCCTACATGAGTCCTGAACAGGCGGAGATGAACGCGCTGGGCGTGGACACTCGCAGCGACATCTATTCCTTGGGCGTCCTGCTTTATGAATTACTCACCGGCGAGACGCCATTTGCCTCGGAAAAATTAATGCAGGCGGGCGTCAATGAAATCCGCCGCGTCATCCGCGAAGAAGAGCCGGTGAAACCTTCGACCAAGTTGAGCGCGATGCTCGCCGGCGACTTGACGATCACGGCCAATCGTCGCCAGACCGAGCCCCCCAAGCTCCTTCAATCAGTGCGTGGAGATTTGGATTGGGTTGTGATGAAGACGCTTGAAAAGGATCGCCACCGGCGCTATCAAACCGCCAACGGTCTGGCGATGGATATCCAGCGGCATTTAAACAATGAACCCGTGCTGGCCTGTCCGCCCAGCGAACTCGAGCACGGCGACCCCAAGGCCGCCGATAAGCTGTTGCCGTTGGTTTATGAGGAGTTACGCAAGTTGGCGGCGTCGAAAATGGCCAATGAATCACCGAACCAGACTTTGCAAGCCACCGCGCTCGTGCATGAAGCCTGGCTGCGGCTGGCCGGCAACGCGGAGCCAAAGTTTGCCAATCGCGCGCACTTCTTCTCCGCCGCCGCCGAGGCGATGCGCCGCATCCTTATTGATAAGGCGCGCCGCAAACGTGCCCTGCGTCATGGCGGGGACCAACGACGGGTGGATCTGGACGATTTGGAAATTCCCACCCCGGGCAAAAATGATGAAATCCTCGCGATTGATGAATTGCTTGATAAATTGGCCACCCAAAACCCGGTCGAAGCCGAACTGGTTAAGCTTCGCTACTTTGTCGGCATGACCTTGGAGGAAGCGGCCGACGTTCTGGGGGTTTCCGCCCGCACCGCTGACAATTACTGGGCTCATGCTCGAGCCTGGCTCTTCCGCGCAGTAAGCGCGCAGCGCCAATGAACTGGGGGGGACGGAGCGTCGTTGGATTCTAGCAGACCGTCCGGGGTGGAGGGGCCAAGTCAGGAGTGTTTCCACCGAAAATAGCGAGAAACTTGGCGGAATACATCGCGAAGCGTCCTGTACTGCGGTGGTCCTACACCGCTTTTGCGGTCCAACCTCCGAATCGCCCTCACCAGTTTCTTCCTGCATCAGCACCCTCAGGGCGTCCCCGCCCTGCAAAAATCGCAACTTAATGCCGTTATAGATTGACAACTGGCATTATAGTGCGTATTATGAGTTTAAGGTAGCGAATGAAGGCATCAGAATCAGACTCCGCTTTGAAATTGCGACCGACAGTTCGGCGGCGCGGTCCGGCACGATGCCGCCGGGCGTTCGTGCGGTGCGGGTCAAAGCGCGGCCCCATACCCGCATCTTGCGGTCGTAGCTGGCAGCCGTCCCACCGGGTGAAACCCAGTCAAACCCAGTCAAGGTCAGTCAAGCCTGATCAACAACCCTTCACGCTTTTAACGCATTTTAACCCTGTGGGTCAAACCAGCCTAACCCAGCTCTTTGACATATTAACGCGCCGACGTGTCACCGCGTCCAACTGCGGCGATCGCGCCACTGCGGGGCCGCACTTCCAAAACCTGCGCGGGCGGGGTGGCGCAGACAGGGCATTCCGGGTTCTGCCGGATATTGAGCCGGCGAAACTGCATCGAGCCCAAGTCCATGGCGAGCAGGACGCCCGCCAGCGGCGTGCCGAGGCCGGTGAGCACTTTCACCACCTCCACCGCCCCGAGGCAGGCGACCGTGCCGGACACCGCACCCAGCACGGGAAACTGCCGGTGCCAGGTCGCCGGCGCCTCCGGGCACACACAGGTCAGACAACCCGTGTGGCCGGGCACAAACGTCGTCAGATGCGCTTCCAGCGCATACATCGCACACTCGACCATCGGGCGCCGCAGCGCCACCGAGGCGCGGTTCAAGGCGTACCGCTCCTCGAACAACGGCGCGGCATCCACCACCACATCGGCCTGGTTCACCAGATCAAAGGCGTTGGCGTCCGAAATATTTTCACTGACGCCGACAACGTCGAGGCGCGGGTTCAGATCATGGAGCCGGCGGATGATGTTCTCCATCCGCGGCCGGCCGATGTGATCGTGGGTTTGGAGCAACTGGCGGTTGAGGTCGCTGGGGCGCAGTGTGCCGCCATGGGCGAGAATGAGCCGGCCGACACCGGCGGCGGCGAGTTCCAGCGCCACCAATCCGCCGAGCCCGCCGACGCGGGAAATCAGCACGCTCGCGCCCTTGAGCCGGCGCTGGGCCGCCTCGCCAAAACCAGGCAGCCAGATCTGCCATTCGTAAATGGCGCGCTCCTCGGAAGTCAATTCAGGCAAATGATCAGACATAATGGTTCAGGGTTGGAGGGTGGGGGTCGTTTCGGTCACCCGGCCGGCTTGCAGCCGGAACAGCAAATCGGCCAGCCGGGTCGCTTCGCTGAGGTGGTGCGTGACATGGAGGACGGTGACGGCGGATTCACGCTGGATGCGGTGCAGCAACTCGGCAAGCGGTTCACGCGTGTCATCGTCGAGCGCGGAAAGGGGTTCATCCAGCAACAACACCCGCGGCCGGGCCGCCAGGGCCCGGCCCAGGGCGACGCGCTGGCGTTCGCCCCCGGAAAGTCCCGCCGGGCGGCGGTCCAACAGGGCCGTGATGCCGAGGGGCACGGCGAGCTCCGCCACGCGATGGGCAATCTCGCGCGCGGGCCGGCGACGCACCCGCAGGGCGAACCCGAGTTGCTCCCGCACCGTGAGCGTGGGAAACAACGCGCCGTCCTGCGGCACATAGCCCAGCCCGCGTTCGCCGGGGGCCAGATGCGTCACTTCGCGTTCCCCGAGCCAGACGCTGCCCGCGGTGGGGCGGCGCAGGCCGCAGATGATTTCGAGCAGGGAGGTTTTGCCGCCGCCGGTATGCCCCATCAGCACGCCGTAACTTCCCGTGGGGACGGTAAACGAAATATTTTCCAGGGCGAACGCCCCGGCCCGCCAGGCAACTTGATCGAGTCGGATCACAGGCGTTCCCCCATGAGGCGGACGCTGGCCAGCACCACGATGGCGAGCACCACCATGACCATGCTCACCGCAATGGCCGCCTCGAGATTGCCCACGCTCAATTCCAGCCACACACTGGTGGGCAGCACTTCGGTCTTCATGCGCGTGGCACCGGCAAATACCAGGATCGGGCCGAATTCCCCCAAGCTGCGAGCCCACGCGATGCTCGCGGCGGCGACCATGCCGCGCCGCGCCGCCGGCAGCGTCACCAGCCAGATGGCGCGGGTGCGCGTACAGCCCAAAGTCAGGGCCACATCCTCCGGCCGCGCCGAAAGCTCCTCGAACGTCCCGCGCATGGTGCGCACGGCGAACGCCGCGCCAATGACAAATTGCGCCAGCACCACGCCGGCAATGGTATACGTAAATGGAATCACGCGTTCGATGAGCTGCCCCACCAAGGTCTGGAAAAAGATCAGCAGGCAAAGCCCCACCACCATGGGCGGCAGCACAATCGGGATGTCCAGCGCGGCATCCAACAATGCCCGGCCGGGAAAGCGCCCGCGCGCCAGCAGATAGCCGACCGGCACGGCCAGCAGCAGGGAAAGCAGTCCGGTGAGGGTGCAGGTCCACAGGCTCAACCCGATGGCGTAACGGATCTCGCGGGAATGCAAGGCGCGCCACAAATCGCCGGGCGAACTGTGTACGGCGGCGGAGCCCAGCAGCCCAAGCCAGAACAACAGATACCCCCCGGTGATGAGGCCCAAGACAAGCCATAGCGGATCAAAGGCGCGCCGACTCACGGCGTGGAGTGATTGGGACCGCCATCATCGGCCAGCAGCCACGCGGGCACCTTGATGGCGGCGCTTTTGATGGGCGCGTCGTTCCGCCAGCGGAAGCCGGCGCTCTCAAAATATTTCTGGTTCGCCTTGAGATGCTCCAGCAGCCGGTAGGCCAGTTGCCGGTGCTCGGAATCCCCGCGCACACTGAACGGCTGCACCGCCTTGGCCCCCGCCATGTCGAGCGGCAGGTAATCCAAATGCGCGCTCTGCGCAATCGCGTTCACCTTATAAACCACGACCGCATCCAGCGCCCCGGCCCGGAGTTGATTGATGAGAAAGTCCGCCGTGGGCACTTCGACCACGACGTTTTTCTGCACGTTGGTCACCAGGTCCACACTGCGCAACAGCCCCCGGGTGATGAAGCCCAGCGTGCTTTGCTGGGAATTACAAATGCCGACGCGCAGGCCGGGGGTGGCCAGATCGGCCAGGGTGTGAATCCCGTGCGGATTGCCCTTCTGCACCGCCATCCCGATGTCCGTCTCGGTGAGCGCGACGGCGTCGGGAAAGTATTTGGCCACTGGGGGCACAAAGCAGAGGTCGCAGGCGAAATAGGCGTCGGGGAACTTGGGATTGCTGGACGTCGCCATCGCCTTCATGGAGGCGCACAGGATGCCGCAACCATTGATCACCGTGGTGATGTCCGCCCCCTCGCGGTCGGCAAAATCATGGAGCAGCGCCTCGATGGCCGGGCGGTTCACACCGCCGCTGTACAGAATGAGTTCCGGCCGGGCCGCCCACTTGTCGCCCTGCACCGGCGTAAACCCATCGGCTTTGAACACTTCCCCGCCCTTTTCCGGCGCGGCGAGATAGCGGGCGAAGCGCAGGGCCGCCTGCGGGCGCGCCGTAAAGCTCAGGACGGCCACGCTGGTGTTTTCCACGCGGGCCGACAATTCCGGCGCCTCCACGGCGTCGAGGCCGGAAAACGTGTTGACGGTGGAATCCCAGACGATGGCCGCATCCACCGCGCCGAGTTTCAGGTCATTCGCAATTTCCGACACCGTCGGCTTGGTCACCACGGCGTGCGCCGCCAGGGCCGCATAAGCGTCACCCAGGGCGGCCTTGGTGGCCTTCCCCACACTGGCGGCCTCGGGATTGGCCAGGGCCAAGCGCACCCCGTCGCGCTCCAGGTCGGCGAGCGTCTTGATCCCCTTCGGATTCCCCGCCGCCACGGCGATCACCGGGTGTTGGCGGGCGAGCGGAATGACTTCGCGGATGACATCGAACTTGCGGGCATCGGCCAGGGAAGCGTCATCGGCGGCGATGAACAGGTCGCCCTGCCGGGCGACGCGCAACTCGGCCAGCAGCGTGCCGGTGCCCCCATACTGCAACTGCACCTGCACCCCGGTTTCCGCGCGGTATTTTTCGGCAATGGCCTCGACCGGCTTTTTCAAGCCCGCCGCGCAATAGACCACAAGCGTTTTGCCATCCGGTTCCGCCGCCGTCACGGTGACGGCGCAGGCCGCACCGCAGACGATCAGCAACAGCAATATTTTACCAACATTACCCAGTATATGTTTCATATGCTTGACCTCAAATTCAACCGTCGGGAATCAACCTCAGGGAAATTCCTCACGGGGTTGGATCACCAGGGTCTGCGCTTTCAGCGAACCGGCGGGCGCGGACGCCGCCCCGGCCTTCTGCAGGGCGTCATCCCAATCCACGCTCAGCAGCAGATCCCAGCCGGGGTTCTGCGCCTTGACTTCACAGGAACAGGAGCCCAGCAGAAAATGCGTCACCTCTTCGATGAAATCATCGTTCAACCGCTCCTGCGGCCACGCCCCGAGTACGCGCCCGCGCCCAAAGACCACGGCCACAAACGGCTGGTCGGCCGGATACGCGCTCAGTCCCGCCGGACCGGCGAGTTGCGAGATCAACTCCACTTCATTCGTGTCGCTGCGCTTCACCCGGAGCAGTGAGAGTTGCACCTTGAGCTGCGGCCCCGGCCCCAACTGGCTGTCGGGATCATTGGGATCCAGCCGCGGCAAACCGGTGGCGGCTTCCAGGAACTTCAGCCGGTCGGTCAGCAGGTGCGCGTCCGCCTCATTGACCGCCGCCGGACCGGCCTCGACCAGCACCCACACGGCGGAATCGCCGTTGAGAATGTGCTTGATCACCGACTGCCGCGCCGGCGAATCGGTCAAATGATGGTAAATGGCGGGGGAAAGTTTCCCCTCCCACTCGGGCTTCTCCGATCCCTTGACGTGGAACGGAAAGAACAAACGCGTGCCGTTGGTGCCCACCGCCGCTTCCAGGTTCAGGCCGGAGCCGGAACTCAGGTTGCGGAGGTCCGTGGCCAGCGGCTCGGCCGCGAGCACCGCCGGCGGCGCCTCCAGGCGGAACGGGTCGGCGGGCCAGTGGTCCAGCGCATACCGAAAGACCGGTATATCGCAACCGAACGCGGCGGGCACGCCCAGCCCCAGCAGTAGGATTAAGGCCGGGGCCACTGCCCCCGATTTCCATAAGCCGCCACAAAGTACCGCAGACTTCCAAGTCTGCTGTATCGCGGGTTTCCAAACCCGCAGGCCGTTGAACCCGTTGGCGCCCGTGTCCCTTGGATGATCCGCTGATTCGGAAATCGGCGATACGGCAGGTTTGTCCCGCCAAGCGGGATGCGCCACCGGGGCATTTTCAGGATTCGTCCTCATGGCAAGACGGGCGGTTTGGGAGGTTGTCCGTAGCATCGTATTTTTCCATCCTCGGTTACGATGAAGATGCGGCCCTGGGCGACCGACACGCCATCCCACACGGGGGGGCTGTCAATCGTGAAATCCCGCGTCACCTGACCGTCACCCTTGTTAAAGATTTTAACGAGCGCCCCGCGCTTGCCCGACAAACTGGCGTCCTGCTCATCCAATTCCTTCTGCACGGTCGGATCTTTCTTGGTGAGCCGTTCAAAGATTTGCTCTTCGTTGATCATATCCGGCGGACCCGCCACCACCAGATTCGTGCCGGACATCGAGAGCCCGCGGGTGGATACGGGGACGTAGGACGTCCAGTCGTATTTGACATAAGTGGCCGGCCGGCGCTGACCGCCGCCAAAACCACCACCGCCGCCACCGCCGCCGCCAAAACCGCCACCACCACCCCGAACCGGAGCGCCCCCATCTTCATCATTGCCAGCAAAACCAGCCCCACCGCCAAACCCACCCCGACTACCGCCGCCACCGCCACCAGCACCGGCGCCAATCCTGGCGCTGCCCTGGGTGTAGCCATCAGGGTCATTTCCGCCAGCCGGCCGGCCGGAGGCATTCCCACCCAGATTGGTTCCGGCACCGGCCGGGGCCGCGCTCAAAGCGCCACCGCGATTCAAATCACCCTGCTCTGGCGGCAATGCGGAATTTATGAACAAACCTTTGGAACCATTGGTTCCCTCCGCCAGCACCGGCGCTTCCGGCCGGTGGAACCACAGGGCGGCGCCTTTCTTGCCCTTGCCAATGTCCACCCCGGTGAGCACGCCATCAATATGGTTGGTGGAATCATCCCGGGCGTCATTGTTGTCAAAGGAACAAGCCACGATGGCACCGGGAGCGGAATTGGCATTGGCATCCAGGGCGCGCTGCTGAATTTCTTCGGAAGTGAGCGCCCGGAAATAAACCGCCACTTCATCGAGCAAACCATAGTAAGGATTGCCGGGGGCATAATCGCCCACGCCGGTGGCGGCCGCGCCATCCCGGGCCCCGCCTTCGCCACCGCCCCCGAAACGACCGCGACCCGCCGCCCGCCCCGTATTCACGCCGAACTCCAGCGGCGAGGGCAGTTGGGAATCCATCAACGCCGGGGTGGTGCCGTCGTTGACAAAATGGCCGTCCACGTAGAGCCGGATGGAATGGTCCGGATCCAGCACCCCCGCCAGATAATGCCAACCGGGGGTCAGCGGAGCGAGGGCGGACACCGAAACCAAGTCCCCGGCATTGCGAACGTGGAACACGGGGAAGCTGTCGCGCAACGCCAACGCATAACCATAATGATTGTTGCCGTGCGCCACGATCACCCCATTCGGTCCGTCGGGCAGCACCCAGGCTTCCACGGTGATCCCCTTGCCGGTCGGAATCAAGCGCTTGTCATCCGGAAAGCGAACGCCCGGATACTGAATCTCAGGAGCCGCGTTGCGCCCGAAACGACCGCCAAAACCGTTCGTGCCGCCTCGGCCAAAGCCGTTGGTGCCCCCACCACCGAAACCGCCAAAACCAACGCGCGCGGGCGGCGGCGGGGCGTCCGGCGCATCAATGCTCGACGAAAACAACTGGTTTTCCATCGTGGTCGTCCACTGGAGATATTGCGGGTCGCGGCCGTAACCAAAAACATCCTTGTCGTCAAACACCAACATGCGTCCCGAGGGCGTGTATTTGCCGGCCTGATAATAGCCACCGTAGCCGCCGGCGAAATTTTTGCCATAGACCCAGTAACTGCGGTGGAACAGGGCTTCGTCCAGGAAGCCAATCGGGGAGAACAAATGCCGCCCCTCGCCCTGTTGCGCCGCGCCCTGTATCTGCTCATTGCCCGACACCGGCCCGATGTCCACGCGCACGCCGTTCGTGTCAATTTTCTGACTCCGCAGATACGTCCACTTGCCATCGCTCACCAAAATATCATTCAGGCCCACGGGCATTTGCAGATTCTTGAGCCGCAATTGAAAATCGCCCCCGGTTTCCGGATCCACCCGGTCGTAAGTCTGTTCGACCACCTTGCCACCCGTGGCGGCATCCAGCTTGAAGAAATGCAGGCCGCCATCCAGAAACACGGAGCGGCCGGTCAGGAAGCTCACTTGGCCATTCTCCACCAGCACGCTGCCCGGCACCGGCCAGAGGCTTTCCAGTTCTTCAAAGGCGAACATCTGCTGGCCGAGATACGGCCGGTAGCGCCACACCAACGCCCCATCCGTCACCCGCAATGCATAAACGCTGCCGTCGTGGCTCCCAAAATAAATCCGGCCCTTCCAGTACGTCGGCGGCGAGTCCACCCGGCCGCCCGTGATGAAATGCCATACCGGCTTGCCGCTGTTCAAATCCAGCGCATAGACCGTGCCCGAATCCACCTGCGCCACAAAGGCTTTGCCGTCCGCCACCGTCAACGCGCTCAGTTTGCCACCGATGGGAATATCCCAGGCCTGCGACAAATCCTCGCTCAGCCCCTGATCCGTGAAACCGCTGCGCTTCGAGTCATGCCGGAACGTCGGCCAGTCCAACGCGCCCGGATCCTTCCCGAGCGGCGAATCATAGGCGGGACCGCGTTCAAGGCGCTCCTCCTCCGGCAACAATTTCGGGGCCTGGCTCGCCCGGTGCGGCGCCAGACAGTTCAGTCCGTCCAGCTTCGCCTCCGTATAGCACGCGCAATTGTGCGGCCCGGCGTAGATCAGGCCGTTGGCCGGCAGCGTGCCGAACAGGCACGCCGAGCGCACATAGTGGTTGATGTCCCAGTGCTTGGCGTTGAAATCCACAAACTCGATCCCCGTGCGCGAGGGAATGATGAAGCGCTCCGTCGCCTTGGCGATATAGCAGCGGTGATGGAACCAGTAGGTGTCCACATCCGGCATGAACCGGCTCTTCACCTGGCCCGTGAACGGATCGCGCCCGGTGAACTCACCCGTCATGTTGCCCGAGGTGTCCGGCGCGTTCCACACCAGCCCGCCCGTCAGGATCAAATCCTCCGGGGAACGATAGCCGGATTTCGCGTGCGGCGCCTCCCACAGTTCCTTGCCGCTGGCATTATCAAAGCCCTTCATCGCGCCGTCGCCGCCCGCATACAACACCACGTTGCTGTATAAGATCACGCGCGGACCGAAATTGTATTCAAACAGCGGCCGGCGCGCGGCCGGCGCGGTGGCCCAAAGCTCCGTTCCGGTGGCCGCGTCCAGGCTCACCAGTTTGTCCCCGTCGTGGAAGACCACTTTCTGGCCGTCCGCCGCCAGGGTCAGCGGGGCGTATTTGCCCTCGCGCCGCCACAGGATGCGCCCGCTCGCCGCGTCAATGGCCTGCAATTCGCGCGGCTTCTCATCCCAGTCAAACTCCGTCTCCACCCGTTGCTGGTCGCCGGTGTTGTATTTGGGCGCAAAATCCTCCAGCGTCCACTGGCGCGGA
>Ga0302278_10003030_pt1 | contig 18804 bp, 17 predicted proteins | sample III_Bog_N3_2_FD_194543 | JGI IMG/M metagenome (GOLD analysis project Ga0302278, IMG submission 194543) | Peat permafrost microbial communities from Stordalen Mire near Abisko, Sweden - III_Bog_N3_2 | ecosystem: Environmental > Terrestrial > Soil > Wetlands > Peat | place: Sweden: Abisko...
CACCGTCCTGCACTATGGAGTGCAACCGCAGCCTGTGACGGGGAACCGTACACTTGCCCTCCGGCGAAGGAGATGCAGGGACATGACAAATTTTGCGAAGAGTCTGGGTATTTCTACTCTGGTTTTAGGAGGCGCTATGGGCGCCACTGCACTGGCACAAACTCCAGCAAGTGATCCGGCCGCGGCGCAGTCAGCGTCGGCGACGGCCCAGCCAGCATCGATCGACCCCAACGACAGCCAGACGTACGCGACGGGCCAGCCGCTGGCGGGCCAGTCGAAGGAAGGCTTCTGGGGCCATGTGAACCCGTTTGCGCGTAAGAAGTGGGTCGCACGCGAGGTGGACCCGATCAAGGATCGCACCAATGAACTGGACCAACTGCAGGCGAAGAACTCCAATGACATCAAGGATGTAGACGCACGGTCGCAGGCGGGCATCAGCAAGGCGATGATGGCTGCGAACACAGCCGACCAGCACGCGGCGGATGCGGCCAATCGCGCCAATGCGGCGCAGTCCACCGCGACGACGGCCAGCTCGAAAACGGACGCGTTGAACGGTACGGTGAGCAATCTGGACCAATACAGCCAAGTGACCCAGGTAGAGGTTCCGTTTGCCGCGGGCCGCACGCAACTGGGCCCCAAGGGCAAGGCGAACCTGGACGACCTGTCCTCCAAGCTGGCCAGCGAGAAGGGCTACATCATCGAGGTCCAGGGCTATAGCCGTGGCGGCTTACTGACCTCGCAGGCGATGGCCGACTCTGTGGCTCGCTACCTGGTAACGGAGCAGCAGGTACCGCTCTATCGTATCTACCGCACCGGCCTGGGCAAGGACACGACTGAGGCCGCAGCTGGCGAGACCAAGCTGGTGAACGGAGTGCGCGTGACGCTGCTGCACAACAGCCTGGCTTCCATGAGCAATCCGAACGCGGCTTCCAACGCAACAGGCAACCCAACGATGACCAGCCAGAATCAGATGGCCGGAGCAAATTAGAGCAAGTAGTCCTCCCCGGGACGAAACGGCAGAGCTATGGCGGGAGCCGGCATAACGCCCTCCCGCCGCTTGGCCCAACAAGTTTCGCCGTGCTAAGTTTCGCCGTACCAGCGCCCAAGAGCCTGGCGGCAACCAAGCTCTCCTTACCAGAGAGAACCAAGGCAGATTGGCCCCTCCAATGGAGGGGCCGTTTTTTGTCTGGATTCGGGAATATTTCAGATGCGAATGAGGGGTTTGGAGGAGCCGGCAAGCTCGGAGGCGATCAGGTCGACGGCTACAGGGACTGCCTCTTCTTCGGACATCTGGGGGAAGTAGGCGTTGTAGAAGTACTGGCCCAGCATGCGGTGGGTGTTGAAGAAGGCGCCGTTGATGCCGATGCAGTGCTGCTGCACGCGCGCCCAGGCGCTGGGGCGGGCGTAAAGCGGGGCGATCTTGTTCTCCAGCTTGTCGTACAGGCTGGTGGCCTCGCCGTCTTCGTCCTCGGCGTCGTCGATGGCCCAGCCGGTAACGTCTTCGGCACAGCCTTCGATCCACCAGCCGTCGAGCACGCTGAGCGAGGGCACGCCGTTGAGCGCGGCCTTCATGCCGGAGGTTCCGGAGGCCTCATATGGCCTGCGTGGCGTATTGACCCATACATCGACGCCCTGGGTGAGCAGCGCGCCCAACTCCCAGTCGTAGTTTTCGAGGTAAAGAATGCGGATGCCGCTGGACTTGAGGTTGGCGGCGGATTCGAATACGTCGCGGATGAGCCCCTTGCCGGCGCTGTCTGCGGGATGGGCTTTGCCGGCGAATAGGATCTGCAGGCCGCCGATCTTTTTTGCCAGCTTGACCAGGCGCTTGGGGTCGTGGAAGAGCAGGCTCGCCCGCTTGTATGTTGCCACCCGGCGGGCAAAGCCGAGGGTCAGCATTTTGGGGTTGAACTGCAGGCCGGAGCGCTTGTAGACCTCCGTGAAGAGGCGCTGCTTGGCGATCTCGTGGCAGTTGGCGATTTTGGCCGGGGCTATGCCATAGACCGAGCGGAAATAGTTGTTGTCGTGGCGCCAGTCCGGAATCTCTTCGTCCAGTAGGGCGCGCATTGGCTCCGAGAGCCAGGTGGCGGCATGCACGCCGTTGGTGATGGAGTGGACGTGATAGTCGGGGAACATCTGCTGGGAGACCTTGCCATGCTGCATGGCCACGCCGTTGACGTAGCGGGAGAAGCGCAGCGCGAGGTAGGTCATATTCAGCAGCCCGTTGTGCAGGCAGCCGAAGCGCTCGATGGCATTGCCGCGCGCTGTGCCCAGGACGCTGTACATCTGATCGAGGCCGAACTGGTCGTGGCCGGCGGGCACCGGCGTGTGCGTGGTAAAGACGCAGCAGTTGGCAATCTCCGCGACATCCTCCTCGGTCGCCTGGTCCAGGGGCAGGGCGCCGAGGCGTTCTTCCAGCAGGCCGATGCCGAGGAGCGCGGCGTGGCCCTCGTTCATGTGGTAGACCTCGGGCTTGACTCCGAGCGCCTGCAGCAGGGCGATGCCGCCGAGTCCGAGGACCGTCTCCTGGCACAGCCGATAGTAGGTGTCGCCGCCGTAGAGGTGGTCGGTGAGGCGGCGATCGTAGGAGTCGTTGCCTTCAAGGTCGGTGTCCAGCAGAAAGACGGGGATGATGTGGCCTGCCACTCCGACCACGTCGAACCGCCAGGCGCACACGGAGAGATCGCGGCCCTGCATGTGGACCGTGACCACGTGGTTCGCGCTGGGGAGGGTAGTCTCCGGCGACCAGGGCACGTCGGACTCAGTCTGCTGACCGACGGCATCGAGGTGCTGGCGGAAGTATCCGCGGCGATGGGCCAGCGAGATGGCGACCATGGGGGCGGCAGTGTCCGCGGCGGAGCGCAAGGTGTCGCCCGCGAGTATGCCCAGGCCGCCGGAGTAGGTGGGCAGGTCCGGCGAAAGGGCGATCTCCATGGAAAAATAGGCGATGCGCCGGGTGGACAGGTCGGGAGACGGAAGTTCCATCATGGGGATTGGGGAGATTGGGAAGCTCATTCGGAGATTTGGTCCTTTAGAGTGCGCCGCGTTCGATGATCCAGAAATCCGAACTCAAGGGGTGGCCCAGCAATCGGAGTTGCGATGGATACGGCTGCGCCACGGCGATCGTAGCACCGTAAACCTCGTGCGCAGATAGTTTACCAAAACGCGGAGTGGACGGACCAATCTTGCGGGTATGCTTTCTGGTTAGCCGGCTGCGCTTTCTCTGGGATTGACAATGTGCCCGGCCAGGGCGGCGGTGGTGGCCTCGTCCAGACGCCGGCTGATCTCGGGGATCCATGCCAGGTGTTCGGGCTTCATCAGGACGGAGCGAAGGCAGGTGACGGATGCCTGCGGGGATGGCTGGTTGCCGGCGGGTTGCGGCCAGGTGTCTGGCGGAAAGAACCGCGTGGGCAGGGTTGCGAGCGCGAGATAGAGGTCGCGGCGGCGGGCCTGGTCGAAGATGGACTGCGCCAGCGCGGAGGATGCGGCGGGGGTGGGGGCGCGCGGAGTGGAGTACACGATGTCGAGTTGCGGCTGGCCGATGGGCAGGGCAAAGCGTGGGTCGTCGGCGAGCGATTGGCGCAGGGCCAGGGCGGCTTCGCGACCGGCCTCCAGACCGCGGGCGAAGGTACCCCCGGGCTGGTACGGCAGCAGCTTTTGCGTGGCCCACAAGGCGACGGCGGAGGCCCCGGCGCGGGAGCACTCCAGGGAGATCTGGCCGAGATGCAGCTCCTTCGAGGTGAAGTAGGTGAAGGGCGAATCGTGCCGATAGAAGCGCCCGACCGAGGGATCGCGGAACAGGATGCAGCCGCATCCGTACGGCTGCAGGCCGTGCTTGTGCGGATCCACGACCAGCGAATCGGCATACGGAATGGCGTCGAAGGCGGCACGGGCTTCCGGGCCGAGATTGCCGGCCAGTGTGAAGTATCCACCGTAAGCCGCGTCCGCATGGATGCGGAACCCGTAGCGCGCCTGCAGTGCGAGCACGCGGTCCAGCGGATCGACTGCGCCGACGGCCGTGGTACCCAGGGTCACGACGACGGTGCCGATGTCGTGGGTCTGGAGCGCGGCTTCGAGTGCGTCCAGGTCCATGCGGCCGGTGTTGTCGCTGGGGATGGTGACGAAGGGCAGCCCCAGCACGCCGGAGATGCGCGTGTGGGTGTAGTGCGCCTGATCGGACGAGGCTACAGCTTGGCCGGGCCGCAATTGGCCGGCGACCCAGAGCGCCTCCAGATTGGCGAAGGTGCCACTGCTGGCGAGGTGGCCGAGATAGGTTGGCCAGCCGAACATCCGGGCCAGGGTGGCGACGGCTTCGAGTTCCATGGCGGAGCTGGCGCGGCCGCCGTCCAGCGCGTGGTTGTTGGGGTTGATCGACATCGCCATGGCATAGGCTGCGCGCGCAATGGGATGCGGCGGTTTAAGCATCTGCCCGGCGTAGAGCGGGTGGTGGTAGGGATCGTTGTCGCGCATCCGCTCGGCGGCTTCGGTCAGGATCGCTGCGGCGTCTTCGCCGAGGTCCGGCGACGGGCTGGGCGGGAGTTGGTCGAATGCTTGATCGAGCGTCTGCTGCGCGCTGCGGAGGCGAGACAGAAACTCGTCCAGTTGCGGGGGCAAGGGCGGCATTTCTAGGGTCTCGTCAGGAAGCCGAACTTGGCGGCATACCCGGCAAAGGAGGCCAGCACGAAGGCTGTGGTCGTCCATGGGCCGGCTGTGTTCAGCCGCTTGCGAAACGCCTCCACCACCAGGATCAGCGCGAACAGCACGGTGGTGAACACGATGCCATCCATGACGAAGATGCGAGTGCCGTCGGGCGTGGCGCCGACGACGTGCTCCAGGTGGAATGGCGGGAAGAAGCTGCCAGCGGCGAAGACGACGAGGAACAGAACGAATTGGACGAGGGCGAAAAAGATGTTCTTGATCAAGACTGGCTCCTCTGGAGATGTCCCTGTGGAGGGCACCTTGATCTTAGTGCAATCGCGGCGGCTGGGGTGGGACGGTGTGGTTATTGAGCTTGCAGGCTGAGGCGATGCTCGGTGGCGGCGGCCTCAATCTCGCTGTTGACCGCACCGCCGATCAGGAGCATCAGGCCGGAGAGATAGAACCACGTCAGCAGGATGATGACCGCGCCCAGCGATCCGTAGACGGCCGTATAGCTGTTGAAGAAATGCAGGTAGATGCGCAGCCCGATCGAGGCGAGCGCCCAGCCGATGACCCCGATCGCACTGCCGGGGGTGAGCCACCGCCATTGCTTCTGTTCCAGGTCTGGAGCCCAGTAGTAGATGAGAGCGAAGAGCAGAGTGAGCAAAGCGATTGCGACGACCCATCCGACGGTGCGGATGACGATGGCGAGGGGATACGCGATGGCGCGATGGAGGATGTGGAGACTGGCAGCGTGGGCGAAGAAGTCCGCGGCGAGCAGCGCGGCGAGGATCGCGGTGAGCAGCAGCGAGAGCAGTGTGCTGATGAGGACGGCGGCGCCGCGGACCTTCCAGTAGGGGCGCGTCTCCCTGACCCGGTAGACGGCATTCATGGAGTCTTGAATGGCCGAGAAGCCAGCGGACGCGGCCCACAGCGCGACCGCGAAGCCGAGTGTGACCTTTCTGCCGCTGGAAGAGGCGGTGATCTGATTGAAGGTCACGAGCACGATGTTGAAGGCCGATGGCGGGACGGCCAGGGCCATGTAGTGCAGCAGGCGATCATAGTCCTGGGCGGCGTGGCGCGCGGTGAGTCCGATGATGGCCGATGCGCTGACCAGCGTGGGAAAGAGCGCGAACAGGAACCAGTAGCCGAGTTCAGCGGCGCTGCCGAAGAGATCGTCGTTCAGCAGGGCGTTCCAGGTGCGTAGGGCGACGGTGCGGACAGGAACGCCCTGCAGGTCCCACAGCGAGTTGAGTGGGCGCCACGAGACGCAGCTCCGGACCACTTGCTGGAAGGCGCCGGGCGGATTATCGAGAGTGGGGGTCCTGAGCGGCAACGATACGCACCTACGGGTATAGATGCGCAGGTGCAATGAAGCGGTAGCTTGGGATGGATGCCGGCTTAGTGGCGCTGGGCCTAGAGGACCGCGACTCGCTCACTGAGGGAGGCGATGACTCGAAGATTGGTGAGTTCGGCCTGGGCCTTCGATTCCGAGATGGCTGCCATCAGCGCGTCGAAACGGGCGTCGAGCTTCTGGTCGACAGAGCTGAAGCGGACGTCCATGTGCTTCTCCAGAGCCGCAATCTGTTTTTCCAGAGATGCCTGGTTGGCCTTGAGTTCGCGCACGTCGGGCGCGATCACGTCCTGCACGAGTTGTTGGAGTGTTTGCAGTACGTTTTCGCTCATGGGCCCCGATCCTTGTTGCTGATGATACCTCTTACTGGTAGCGGCGGCTTCTAAATTTTGGTAAAGCGCGTCTCCAGCTTCTCGCGATGGCGTTCGACGGCGAGCGCGATCAGGCAGTCGATGAGTTTTTTGTACGGCACGCCGCTGGCCTGCCAGAGCTTGGGATACATGGAGATGCTGGTGAAGCCGGGCAGCGTATTGATCTCGTTCAGGAAGATGCGCGGCTGCTTGGGCTTGCGGCCTTTGGCGTCGTGGGTGGGCTCCATCAGGAAGTCGACGCGGGCCAGGCCTGCGCAGTCGCAGGCGCGGAAGGCGGCGACGGCCATGGCACGAATCTGGCGGGACTGCGACGCGGTGAGTTTGGCGGGGATGACGGGGACGGATGGGGTCGCGGACGGCTCGTACTTCGACTCGTAGTCGTAGAACTCCTTGTTGGGGACGATCTCGCCGACGATGGACGCTTCGGGCTGATCGTTGCCGAGGACGGCGACCTCCAGTTCGCGCGGCTTGACGCCTGCGCCGCCCACGCCCTGTTCGACGACGATCTTGCGGTCGAAGCCGGCGGCGAGGTCGATGGCCGCGGCCAGTTCGGCGCGCGCGTGGACCTTGGAGATGCCGACGGAGCTGCCCAGGTTTGCCGGCTTGACGAAGAGCGGATAGGCGAGCGCTTTCTCAATGAGCCGTGTGGCTCGCCTGGGATCGGTGCGCCACGCAGTGCGGAGCAGCGTGACATGCGGCGTCTGGGGCAGGCCGGCAGCGGCAAACAGGCGCTTCATCGCGTCCTTGTCCATGGCGGCGGCGGAGCCGAGTACGCCGGAGCCGACGTACGCAATGCCGGCGAGCTCGAACAGGCCCTGGATGGTGCCGTCTTCGCCGAAGGTGCCGTGGAGCACGGGAAAGACGACATCGAGCGCGGCGGCGAGCGGATTACCGGGCTGCGCAAACTCCGCGTTGGCTGCGAGTTGCAGCGCGTCCGTGGAGCGGCGTTGCGGGTGCGCGGGCGGCGGGATGTTGAGCGGCTCTCCGCTGCGCAGGACTGCGGCGGCCAGGGCGAATTCGATGTCCTCCTCTGCGGCGGAGGGTGCAGCGCTGAGCGCCGGCGTGGCCAGCGGATTGGCGGCCAGCAGCTGGTCTGCCTCAGTGCCGGTGAGCCACTGGCCCTGCTTGCCGATGCCGATGGGAACCACGTCGTACTTTTTGCGGTCGATGGCCTTGAGGATGGACGCGCCAGAGAGCAAGGAAACTTCGTGCTCGCCGGAACGCCCGCCGAAGAGAATGCCGATGCGGAGTTTTTTCTTCATGTGCCTGCTTAAGAGAGTACGGCAAGCGGGGCGTCTAGTTGCGTCCGCTGAAGCTGTGGATGAGGCGGCGATCGCGTTTGCTGGGACGGCCGGAGGGCGCGGCGGAGTACATCGGCCCCAGCAGGCGGCGCTCCTCGGCGGCCTTGCGGCGGGCTTCCACGCTGGCCTCCGTCTCCCGGTAGAGGGTCTGCGCGATGGCCGCGGAGCCGCGCTGCTGGCCCAGGGCAAGGACTTCCACCTCATGCTCGCCGTCCTCCTTCTGGATGCGCAGCATGTCACCGATGCGGACCTCGCGGGCGGGCTTGGCGCGGACAGCGTTGGAGGTGACGCGGCCCATCTCGCAGGCCTTGGAGGCGAGCTCGCGCGTCTTGAAGAAGCGCGCGGCCCAAAGCCATTTGTCGATGCGTGTGCCGTCCATGCCACCATCTTACGGCGAAAGGCCTAACACCGATCCACACCGATTGGACCGATCAAACAATGGGGAGTTTGATACGACGCGCTTCACCACAAAGCCTTTTTGCACTTGATCTGTTCTTATCCGTGAATCCGTGGTTCCCCTTTGATGTTGATCGGTGTCATCAGTGGGAATCGGCGCTAAGTTTTGTCCAGGGCTTAGCGCAGATAGGTGAAGGTGCCGCAGAGGTCGGTGGAGTTGGCCAGCGCGTCGAGGGTGAAGACGGGCGGCTTGTCTCCGGAGAAGAACGCCAGTTGCAGGGAGCGGCCGGAGACGTAGGTGGCCATCCACTCGGTGTCGTCGCCGCCGCACAGGCTGTTCTTGCGCAGCAGCTTGGTGGCGGAGGAGATGTTGAGCCGGTAGAGGCTGCCGTTGTGGGACGCGCCGGCGGGGGCGTCGAAGGCGGCGGCCATCTCGGACTCGGCCAGGGTGCGGACCTTCACCATGGGGAAGCTCAGGAAGTTGATGGTGATCTTTTGCGCGGCGAGCGCGACCGGGCCAGTGATGGTGCGGGCGTTCTGGCTGTCGGCCATCCAGGCACCCTGTTCCTGCGCGGCGAACGGGAGGGAGACGAGGAGCAGAGAGACGAGGACTGCGGGGCGAAGGATGAGGCGCATTGGGTTAAGGGTACACGCGCGGGGTGCGCCGGCGCTTCGGGAGGGCATGATATCATGCCGGTATATCACGGAGGCGGGCATGAGAACCTTGGTGGATCTGCCGGAGAGAGAGTTGGCGCAGTTGACCGCTTTGAGCCGTTCGCGGAAGACCTCGCGGGCGGAGCTGATTCGCCAGGCTGTGACGGGATATCTTGCTCAAAACAGGGCGGGGATCGAAGACTCTTTTGGGCTGTGGAAGGGCCGGGGTGAAGACGGTCTCGCGTACCAGGAGAGACTGCGGGAAGAGTGGGAGCGGTGAGCGATTTATTCGACACCAACATCCTGATCGACCATCTGAACGGAATCAAGAAGGCGACGAAGGAGCTTCAACGTAGCGACGATCTTGCGATCAGCGTCATTACCTGGATTGAAGTGATGACCGGGGCACAGAACAAGGCGCAGGAGACGATTCTTCGCGCATTTCTGACCAGCTTTCAGTGTCTGCCGGTGACGAATACGGTGGCAGAGCGCGCGGCGGAAAATCGGCGGGTTCGGCGGATCAAGCTGCCCGACGCGATCATTCTGGCAACCGCGGAGGCGGCGGGGCGGCAGTTTGTGACGCGCAATGTGAGGGATTTTCCGGTGGGTATGAGTGGGGTGAGGGTGCCGTATCAGATTTGAGCTAAATGCAGTCAGGGCGGCCGATGCCCTAGCTGTGGTAGGATTGGCCAGTGCCGCCGAAGAGAAGTTTGCGGAAGGTCGTGGACGAAGTAACGTTAGTTTCCTGCGCGAGTGGGCCGGGAATTATTCGCGCCGAGGTTTGGGAAGACGATACAGGTAAGGTTGTCCGCTACAATCTTTCCTTCATCAACCATTTTTTGTATCCCAGAGATAATGGACGTGTCCTGGGATACGACAACGCGCATGGGACGCATCATCGGCACTATTTTGGGAAGGTCGAATCGATTTCGGTGGAGGATTTCGACAAGGTCGAGGCGTTGTTTCACGCGGAAGTCAGGAAGTTGAGGAGGAAGAAGTCATGAACTTGACCATTCATACCGACGGCTTTGAAGGCTACGTGGAGCGTTCTCGTGCGCGCGCGGAGAAGTGGGCCAGAGGAGAGCGCGTTGAGCCTTCGTTTGGCTTCACATTCGAGTCGCCGCAGCAGATGTTTGAGGTGCTGTCGGCGGAACGCGTGCGGGTGGTGGAGACAGCGCGGACAAAGCCCTACTCGGTGACGGAATTGGCGCGAGCGCTGAAACGCGACCCCAGGTCGGTGCGGCGGGACGTGAAAAAGCTGATGGAGTGCGGTGTGCTGCGCACGCGAGAGGCGATCAATCCGGGGCACGGACGGGTGAAGATCGTGGAGCCGGTGGCGAAGAGCTTCGAGTTGAGGGCCAGGTTCTAGGGTTGGGCGGTGGAAATTTGGCGGGAGTTGGTGGCAGTCGAAGGATGGCAGGTCAGTCGTATCGCCCTTCGCTTCGCTCGAGGGCTGCACTCCGGCCTTCGGCAGAGCGGAAGCGCCTTCGGCGCGGCTTTTTGTGGCACGGCTGAAGCCGTGCCCTCGGGTTCGGGGCTCCGCTTGGAATTGTGCGGCGACAATCCCACATCTCAGAAGCGAGATGTGGGGCACCCGGCTAGAGATTACGACCGAGAGTCAAGCGGACACGCTTCGATGTCCTGAAGTAAAGGAACCATGCCAATATGAAGGCCAGTCCCAAACCGCCAACGATGGAATGGGCCACAAGCCTAATACCTGGGCGCACGGCGCTCGTGGATTGCCAAGAAGCGGCAACGATTAAGACTTGAACGAGCCGAACCGTCAAATCGGACCATACGGCGCGTATCCAATGACGCGACATCCTCCAAACTGCCGTGCCTGCTATGAAGCCCACGAGGGCCTCTATCACGTCAATAGCGATCAACCTAAAGAGATGCAGGCCATGAAGGCTATAGAGAAGCACTAGAGGATTTAGGATTGTTCTGCTGATGCAGTAGTAAAGAAGCCAGCCGCGCACCGATGCGCCCATATTGGGCGCGGTGTCCATTTCCCGGGTTGGGACGGGATACATCGAATTGGCAGACGACTTCGTGTCGAGTTCGGTCATGGGTAGATCCTGTTCAAGGTGCGGGCGAAGGGGATGGTTTCGCGGACGTGGTCGAGGCCGCAGATCCAGGCGACGGCGCGCTCGATGCCCATGCCGAAGCCGGCGTGGGGGACGGAGCCGTAGCGGCGCAGGTCGAGGTACCACTCGAAGGCGGCGAGGGGCAGGTTGTGCTCTTCGATGCGCGCCCTGAGGAGTTCGTAGGAGTCGATGCGCTGGCTGCCGCCGATGATTTCGCCGTAGCCCTCGGGGGCGAGCACGTCGACGCAGAGGGCCTTGGTGGGGTCGTCGGGGTCGGGCTGCATGTAGAAGGCCTTGAAGGCGGCGGGGTAGCGGTGGATCATGACGGGCTTGTCGAACTGGGAGCTGATGTAGGTCTCGTCGGGCGAGCCGAAGTCGTCGCCGTAGATGTGGGGGGCTTCGAGCTTGCCTTCGGCGAAGGCGCGCTCGAGCATGGCGTGGGCTTCGTCGTAGGAGAGGCGGGGAAAACGATTTGCGGGCGGGATGGTGCTCGGGGTTGTGGCAACGCAAGATGCTTCGGGGTCCTTCGACTCCGCGCTGCGCGCTCCGCTCAGGATGACGGAGTTTGTGTGTGGGGAGGTTGGTGGTGCTTCGGGCGAAATGCGGGGATTCTTCGCTCCGCTCAGAATGACAACTTCGTTGCCTGGTGTGGTGGGTTCGGCGGTGGCGATGGCGACCGCGTCATCGCGCGAGGGGGCGATGACGGCTTCGAGTTTGGCGATGTCGCGGCCGATGACTTTGAGGTCGGCACGGTGGTGGGCCAGGACCGTGGTGACGATGTGGGTGAGGAAGGCTTCGGCGAGCTGCATGTCGCCTTCGAGGTCCATGAAGGCGACCTCGGGCTCGATCATCCAGAACTCGGTGAGGTGGCGGCGGGTCTTGGATTTCTCCGCGCGGAAGGTGGGGCCGAAGCTGTAGACCTTGCCCAGCGCGAGCGCGGTGGCTTCGATGTAGAGCTGGCCGCTTTGCGTGAGGAAGGCGGGGTCGCCGAAGTAGTCGAGCTCGAAGAGCGTGCTGGTGCCTTCGCACGCGGCGGGCGTGAGGATGGGTGGGTCGGTGCGGATGAAGCCGTGGGTATCGAAATACTCTTGTGCCGCGCGCATGATGGTGGCACGGACGCGGAGGATGGCGGATTGGCGCGGAGTTCGCACCCAGAGATGGCGATGCTCCATGAGGAAGTCGGTGCCGTGTTCTTTGGGCGTGATGGGAAAGGGCGTGTCGGTGGGGACGAGGTGGACGATTTCGACGTTGTCGACGTCGAGCTCGAAGCCGGAGGGCGCGCGGGAGTCGGCGCGGACCTTGCCGGTGACGATCACCGATGATTCCTGCGTGAGCGACTTGATGCGGTCGAAGACTTCGGGCGGGACGGCGGCTTTGGGGACGATGCCCTGGATGGTTCCGGTGCCGTCGCGGAAGGTGGGGAAGAGGAGTTTGCCGGAGGAGCGGATGTTGTAGAGCCAGCCGCGCAGGGTGACGCGCTCGCCTTCGTGGGCGGCGAGAGAAGCGATGGTGGCGATGGGGGCGGAATTTGTAACTTCGGGTGTGGCGTGTTCGCTCATGGGGACGGCTTTCGTATCCGTTTTGGTTACATATGTTGCGGGGACTGCTGTTGGAGCAACGTGCGGAAGGTCTTTTCAGCCCTGGCGGTGATGGATTCGGGAGCTTCGTCGCGGTCGCAGGCCGGCTCCAGAATGCCGGGCGTGGCGGCGGGGAGCGTGGCCAGGGCGGGGGCGACGGCGTTCCAGTCGATGGTTCCGTTTACGGGGGCGCCGTTGCCGGGCCAGAGGTGCTCGTCTTTCATGTCGATGGTGTGGGCGAGCGGGCCGTGGTTGTCGTGCAGGTGGAGCTGGGCGATGCGCGCGCCGAGCAACTCGACGGCGGCACCGAGGCCGGAGTCCGCGGGCGCGCCGGTTGCGGGCTGCGCCAGGTGCAGGTGGCCCAGGTCGAGACAGACGCCGACGGAGTCGAAGTGGCCGGACTTGAGGATGTAGAGCAGGTGGTCGGGGGTGGTGACTTCGTTCTGCACGTTTTCCAGCAGCAGGCGGACGCCGAGGGGCGAGGCGAAGGCCTTGAGGTGCTCGATGGCGGTGATGGAGTGCTCGATGGCGTCGTCGTCCCAGGCGGTATCGCGCAGGCCGAGGTGGAGGACGGCGGCGGCGAAGGGGACCTGTTCGGCGCACTCCAGCGCGCGCTTGACCTCGTCCATGGCGGCGATGCGGTGGGTCTTCTCGGTGGCGATGAGGTTGAGGTTCGCGGCGACGTGGCGCGACCACTGGGCGTCTGCGCGGTCGCTGATGTAGATGGGCTGATGCAGGACGGCGCGGACGTCGTTCGAGCGGAACCAGGCGGCCAGCTCGCGCACGGCGGGCGTGTCGGTGTAGTCGAAGTGGTGGCGCGCGGCGAAGACCTCGATGGTGGTGGCGCCGGCGGCATGCAGTGCGTCCAGCAGGCCGGGGTGCAGGCGGTGCTGGAAGAAGACGTAGGTAGAGAGTCCGGGTTGCATCGCATTAAGCGTACAGCAGAGGGGTGAGGATTCTTTCTGCCCGTCGACAAGTCGAGTAGGATTGGGGCCATGCTGACGATGGTTGCCGAAGAGCCAGACGACCCTGTGGCGCGCGATGCACAGCCGGACGATTCCCGGGCTCGATGCGATCCGGGCGGCTGCGGTGACCATGGTTGTCCTGTATCACCAGGGGCTGCCGTTCTCCGGCGCGCTCGGCGTTACGCTCTTTTTTGTGCTCAGCGGATTTTTGATCACGACGATGCTGCTCAAGGAATTCGCGCGGATGCGAACCCTCTCTCTGCGCAACTTCTACCGCCGCAGAAGCTATCGTATCTTTCCCACGTTCTATGTTTGCTGGGTTATCACGATGCTGACGATGGTGGCGCGGCATCAACACATCGTCTGGAAGCAGGCCTTCGAGAGCTTCTTTTACATGGCTGACTATGGCCGGGCGTTTCTACCTGTGGCCCAGCAGGTCACGTTTCCGGTTGGGATCAGTTGGTCGCTGGCGATTGAAGAGAAGTACTACTTGATCTGGCCGGTCGTACTGCTTGCGTTGCTGGCGCGTTCTGTGTCGATAGGGCGCAACGTCTCCATTGTCGTCGTTGGGCTGTGGATCTGGCGCGCGGTGCTGGTGTTTGGTTTTCACGTCCCACTTTCCTACATCTACAACGCCTTCGACTGCAGGGCGGATGCCTTGATGATTGGAGGCCTGCTGTCCATCCTGATCTATCGCCGCAGTGTTCCGAATTGGCTTCTTTGCCTGATCGCAAAGAGGTCTCTGATCCTCTTCTCTCTCGCAGCTATGGCGGTTGTTACGATCTTCGATTTACAACATGCTGAGGGCACCGCCATGTATCTCGCGGTGCTTTCGCTGACTCCGGTGTTTGCGGCGCTGCTGATCGCTCAGCTTATGTTCGCCGGATGTTCGCCGGGGAGGGGGGGGCTTTCTGGAGCATCGTGCGATACGGTTCATCGCCCGGATCTCGTATGCGATCTATCTGTACCACCCGATTGCGCTGTCCTACACCGGGCTGATTCCGGTGCGCCATGCCCAGCGAATTCTGACCATCCCTCTGATTCTTGCCATGGCGACGGCTTCCTACTATCTGATCGAACGGCCGTTTATGCGCATGCGCGATAGGAAATGACCGCGCATGTGTGGGCGCGGGTCTTCGAGCGGGGCGGGGTGAGGGCGGCGGCTGGGGTGGTGGAGGCGAAATGCGGGGATTCTTCGCTGCGCTCAGAATGACAAGCCTCAGTGGGGGCGGGCGAAGGGGAACGACGGAGATTCTGACTCTGCGAGTCAGAATGACGCTTCCGGGGGGATGGGTCAGAATGCGCCTCGGGGATGGGTCAGAATGCGCCTCGGGGGATGGGTCAGAAAGCGCCTCGGGGGATGGGTCAGAAAGCGCCTCGGGGGCGTGGAGCAGAAGCCGAACCCCATGGCCGGTCGCAGAGGAGTATGCGTCGACCATGGGGCTGCTCCCGGGGTTAGGGGATGGGAAGGTTAGTTGTTGTTGTGGGAGCCGGAAGAGGTGCTGCCGGTTCCAGTGAGGGTGACGGTCAGTAGGCTGCTGACGGAGCTGTCGGTAAAGGTGAGCGTGCCGGAGACAGAGCCGGTGGCGGTTGGAGTGAAGGTGACGCCGACGGAGCAGGTGGCTCCGGCAGCGATGCTGGCGCCGCAGGTGTTGGAGGCGAGGTTGAAGCCTGCGGTGGTGGCGATACCGCTGAAGCTGACGGCCGCGCTGCTGCGGTTGGTCACGGTGACGGACTTGGCGGCGCTGGTGGTGTTGACTTTGACCGAGCCGAAGCTGAGCGAGCTGGCGGAGAGGGTGAGCGGAGCCGTGCCGGTGCCGCTGAGGCTGACGGTCTGCGGCGTGTTGAGGGCGTCGTCGTTGAAGGTGAGCGTTCCGGCCGACACGGCAATGGCGGTTGGGGAGAAGGTGACGCCGACCGAGCAGGAGGCCTTGGCGGCCAGACTGGTTGCGCAGGTGTTGCTGGCGACGTTGAAGCCGGCGGAGGCGACGATGCTGGAGAAGTTCAGAGCGACGCTTTCGCGGTTGGTGATAGTGACGGATTTGGCCGCGCTGGTGTTGCCGACCACGACTGAGCCAAAGCTGAGGGAGCTGGACGAGAAGGTGACGGGAGCCGAGCCGGTGCCGGTGAGGGCGACGGTTTGCGTGCCGGCGTTATCGCTGATGGTGATCGAGCCGGAGACGGTGCCAACGGTGATCGCGGTGAAGCTGACGGAGATGGTGCAGGTGCCAGCGGGGGCGATGCTGCCCGAGCAGGTATTGGTCTGGTTGAACGACGTGGAGGCGAGGACGCTGCTGACGACCAGCGGGCCGTTGCCGGTGTTGGTGATGGTGACGGTTTTGGCTGTGCTGGTGGCGCCGAGGATCGTGGAGGAGAAGCTGAGCGAGGCGGGCGAGACGGAAGCGATGGGCGCGGTGGCCAGGCCGGTGAGGACAACGGCCTGGCTGGGACCGGCGTTGCCGGAGTCGTCGGTAACGACGAGGTTGCCGCTGGCCGGACCGGCGGCGAGCGGGGCGAAGGAGACGTTGGCGATGCAGGTGGAAGCAGGGGCGAGCGCGCCGTAGCAGGTGTCGGATTCGGTGAAGCCGCTGGTGGTGGAGAGGCCGCTGAAGTTGAGCGGGCTGCCGCCGAAGTTGGTGATGACGACGGGCTGCGTGGAGCTGGTGCCGGCGTTCTGGGTGAAGTTGAGGGTGGTGGGATTGAAGCTGATGGCGGATGGGCGCGGGCCGGGCGGCAGCGGAACAGGCGTGACGCCGAAGATGTAATAGCTGCCGAAGGGAGCGATGGGGCCGGAGGAGTTGAGAACGGCGGACTGGTTGTCGACGATCTTGGCGCCGCCGCCGCCGGTGAGCACGATGCCGGTGGAATCGACGGCGATGCTGTTGAGGCCGCCGGCTCCGACGCCGCTGACGGAGATGGAAGCCCAGTTGGCTCCGGTCATGTCGTCGACGCGAATGACCTCGGCCGAGCCGGCGTAGTCGGCGACGTAGATCTGTCCGGTGGGCGAGAGGGCGAGGGCGACCGGGTTGGCGAAGGAGTAGATGTAAGGCCCGATGGGCGGGGACTGGTGCAACGAGACGAAGTTGGTGCCGGTCATATCGTCCATGCGGACGATGCGGGAGTTGCCACCGTCGGCGATGTAGATGTGGTTCTGGGAGTCGACGGTGATGTTGGTGAAGGTGGCGATCTGGCCGTCGCCGGAGCCGACGTTGTTGAAGACGGTCCAGTTGGCGCCGGTGATGTCGTCCATGCGGATGAGCTGCTGGTTGTAGGGATCGGTGACGTAGATGCGGCCAAGGGAGTCGACTGCGATGCCGGTGGGCTCGTAGAACTGGCCGGTGCCGGCGCCGCAGCCGCCGGCGGAGTCGTACTCGGTCCAGTTGGTGCCGTTCATGTCGTCGAAGCGGACGATGCGGCAGTTGTAGGCGTCGGCGACGTAGATGCGGCCGGCGGAGTCGACGGCGATGCCGTAGGCGCCGTAGAAGTTTCCGACGCCGCTGCCGCCGGTGCCGTAGGCAATCTGGTTATCGCCCTGGAGGTCGTCGGCGCGGAGGATCTGTTCGCTGTCGGAGTAATAGAAGGGTGTGTAGGCGGAGTTGTAGCCGGTGGTCCCGCTGCCGGCGCCGGTGGTGCTGTAGTACTGCGAGGTGGCGCCGTTGATGGCCTGGGTGCCGGCAGGTGTGGTGAGCGTGCCGGTGAAGCTGCCGGTGAAGGACCAGGCGCAGGAGACATGGCCGCCGCGTCCGCCGCCGGCGCAGCCTTCCGTATAGGTGCCGGTAGTGAAGACGGCGTTGATGGAGGTGGTTCCGTCAGAGGACTGGTAGACCAGGCTGCCGCCGGAGCAGGGCGAGGCGCCCGCGCAACTGAGGGTGAGCGTGCCGGCCGGCGTGCCGACCGCGGAAGACGAGACGGCGAAGCCGCCACCGGCGGAGAGACCGCCGCCGGAGTTGGTGAAGCCGCCCTGGTCGGCATGCGCCAGGGGTGCGAGGAGGGCAAAGAAGGCAAGAAGCACGAGAGTGAGCGACTTCGTCTGAGTCATGGGATCCTCTCAAAATGGGGGGCCTATTTCATCAGGGGAAGCTGCACGGCGATGGAAGATGTACGCCCTGGCACCTTGGAAACTCGTCAAGGAATTGAGGAGTGCAGATGGAATATACACAAAGAATGAGCGGTTTGAAAATGGCGGGAGATTATTTTTCGAGGGGATTTGGGGGGTGCGGGAGCTTGGTTGGAGCGGCAAATGCGGGCAATCGAGGGGCGGCGGAGGGGCGCGGAGGCGCGTCAATGGCGGGGTGAACATGTTTTTTGTGACGGTAGTCACAATGGAGGATTGGGGGTGGTTCGGGCTGTTGAAAAAGAGTGGGGCATAACTTTTGTTGCAGGACGAGCGAGCGCCGTCTCTGCTGCGAGGAAGCGGCAGGAGTGGGGTGCACTCGGCAAGTGCAGGCAAAGACAAAGACGAAATGCGGGGATTCTTCGCTGCGCTCAGAATGACAAGCAAAGACAAAGACAAAGACAAAGACAAGGGCAAGGGCAACGGCAAGGGCAAGGGCAAAGACTAAAGACAAAGGCAAAGGCAAAGACAAGGGCAAAAGCAAAGACTAAGGGCAAGGGCAAGGGCAAGGGCAAGGGCAAAGGCAAAGACAAGGGCAAGGGCAAAGAGCAAGGGCAAGGGCAAAGAGCAAGGGCAATCGCGCGGGGGAGTGATCAGGGTTTGTAGGGCGGGATGGCGAGGCCTTTGGGGGAGAGAGCGGCGAGGAGCGGGCCGACCTGGCTGGCGGGCAGGGCGCGGAGGCCGGCGACCACGCACTCGGCGTTGAGCTGGGCTCCGGCGAGGGTGGTGTGGGTGTGGGGATCGCCGAAGAGGGGCTCGACGGCGGGCTGGCCGAGGGCGTCGTAACGGCGGGCGATGATCTCGTTGAGGTCGACGAAGGGGACGTGTTCCGCGGTGGCGACCTGTTGGGTCCAACCGCGGTAGGTGTCGGTGCTGCGGTGGATTTTACCGTCCACCCAGATTTTGCGGGGGACGAGGGAGCAGAGGATGGGGGTGGCTCCCTTGGCGCGCGTGTCGGTGACGTATTGGCGCATGTACCAGCCGAAGGTGTGGACGGTTTCGGTGGCGTTGGTGCGGGGGTCGGTGACGTCGAGAGTCTCCGTGCCGATGCCGGGGAGGCTGCCGCGGCCGCTGGGGGCGTGGGGTGTGGCCCCGGCGGGTGGTGTGGGCGGGGCGGCGCCGGGCGCGACGCCCTGGTCGGGGACGGGGGGCTGGCCGGGGAGGTTGAGGCCGCCGTCGTTGTGGCCGAACTGGATGAGGACGAAGTCGCCGGGCTTAATCAGCGCGAGGGTGCTGGCCCAGTGGCCCTGGGAGATGTAGGTGTGGCTGGAGAGGCCGCCGATGGCGCGGTTGACCACGTTGATTTTGGCAGGGTCGAAGAGATCGGCGATGGGAGCGCCCCAGCCCCAG
>Ga0302278_10003037_pt1:0-7500 | contig 18751 bp, 14 predicted proteins | sample III_Bog_N3_2_FD_194543 | JGI IMG/M metagenome (GOLD analysis project Ga0302278, IMG submission 194543) | Peat permafrost microbial communities from Stordalen Mire near Abisko, Sweden - III_Bog_N3_2 | ecosystem: Environmental > Terrestrial > Soil > Wetlands > Peat | place: Sweden: Abisko...
AACTCATGCCACGGCCGAAGACACTGCCGCAAACACCTTGCTTCAGCCGTCCTTTGCGCTGCTTCTTCTGGGGAGTGTCGGTTTGCGCGGCGAGCGGCAGGGCTGCGCCGGTGACGAGGAGTTGGCGTCGAGTCATAGTGTCTGGAACCTCAAGGGGCCGGGAGACCCCTCGGGATATCCTACATGAATGCGACCAGGACGAGGACCAGTCAATGGCCGGGGGAAGCAATGAGCTTCCGGATTGCATATTCCGTGGATCGGGCCATCACGGCCGGGCAGTTTCGCGAACTGCTGGTTGCTTCGACGTTGGGCGAGCGGAGGCCGGTGGACGAACCCGAACGGCTCGACGCCATGTTGAAGCATGCGACGCTGCTCGTGACCGCGTGGGACGGCGATCTGCTGGTGGGCGTTTCACGCTGCCTGTGCGACTTTTCGTTTGCCAATTACTGCAGCGATCTGGCTGTGCGACAGAGCCATCAGAAGCTGGGCATCGGGCGGGAATTGCTGAGGCTTTCCTTGGAGGCCGGCGGCTGCACGTTGATCCTGCTCTCGGCGCCCAAGGCGGTCGCCTATTACCCGCACATCGGGCTGACGCAACACCCCTCTGCCTGGACTCTGGACCCCGGAGGGCTGCGCTGACGTGGGCTTTGCGCTCTGGATCGATGGGGAAACTGCCTGGGCGCGGGGCACGCACGAGTACCACCCGATGGGATCGGCGGTGATCGGCATATCCTGCATGTTCACTTCGCGTGACTTCGGCGGTCGCAGAAACGCTCCCCCGCGTTACGATCCGCGCTTCACCGGCCATTTTGCTTCTCTAGGGCAGATGAACGATTTTCTGGCGTCATTCCGCAAGCGGTCACAGGCAGTTCGAAAAAAGATCAAACGGTACAAAAGCCTAGGCGCGCCATGCTTTTAGCGGCATCGGCGTTCCGCGGGGCAGTCTAAGACCGGGCCTGTTTTTTTGGAGCCGCAAGTTAGGTTGAAGGTGAGAACCCAGCGCCCAAAACCAGATTTGTTTGAAAGGCTCCGAAAACGCCATGTCCTCAAGTGACCTCAGTGTGTCTGAACTCGCCCGGATGACCGGATTAGCCATCAATTCGGCGTGGGATTGCGCCAGTGCCGGCGTCGGGGAAGCCCGGACCGCGGTCTGGTGTGCACCCAAGTGGCAGGCAAGCTCTTTGCTGAGTGCCGCTCCATCCGGCTTGCCCCCCGGAGGAGCCGTGCGAGTAGAGTTCAGGAATGGCGAAGCCACGTGGGACGCGGAATGGCCGCTCTCACTCGACCTGCACTGGCTGCGCGAGATCACCCCGGGCTTGCCCCTGGGCACGCGCCCGGTGCGCGCTATATCGGCGGCTCCGGTGCAGGCCAGGGTGCGCCTGCAGAGCGGCTTTGTGACGCTCGTCTGGCGGGACGCAACGGGACAAACCCGCGTTCAGGTCGGATTGAACTCCACGCGTACTGCGCCCTCAATCACGGTGGAATCCGCCGCGCCCGCGTCCTCGGGGTTGCCCATTGTTATGGACGAAATGCTGCGCGCGCTGACCGGATCGACGTCGATAGAGTGGCTGCGAGGAGTGTTCGCGGAATCGTGCAGCTTGCGCTGGAAGGACCTCGTGCAGCGGCTCGACGCGCGCCCGGACCAACTCGACGACCTGGCCGTGTACTTCCGGGCTGTGACTACATCGGAAGAGGACGCTCTGTGGCGGGCCGCGGCAACGACCGCTGGACTCTTTGAATTGCAGCCGTGGCTCGAGTTGCTCGCCTCCGGTCAAACGAACGCCTTCGAAGACCGCCTGCACGACGAGCTGCGACGCGAAGGGCCGTCGTTCTGGCACGGCCCGACGGGCGAGTGGCTCAACGCCACCGGCGGCACGCTGGCTTGCTTGACCTCGCACGGGATTGCGGCGCGCCTGGCGGAGCCAGCCCGAGTATTACTCTCCTTGCTCATTCGGGATGACCTCGCACGCCTCTTGGTCAGGCTCCGTGCCGCCGCCGATGAGGAGTGGGCCGCCCTTGCACCCTGGTACCGCGCGCGGATTGAAGCGTCGTGCGGCAGCCTCAGCCCGGAACTAGGTTCATGCCATGTGGTGGAGGAGGTGAGCCTGTGGATGAGGAAGCTCCACCAACGCCTGCACGCGAAGTCCATGGAAGCGGCGTGCCTGCGTGCTCAAGAAGCGCTCCCGGCCGCGCTTCTCGCGCACGCCTCGGACAACGGAGAGAGCGAGGCGCTAGCTGACGTAGCCATCACTGCTTCTCCGGACGGCGACGAGTTGGTAGACCGTATCGTTCAGGGCGACCTGCGCCCGTGTCTGGATTCGCCGCGCGGCGTGCGGCTGTTCAATGGCAGGCTGGGCCACGTCCACGGGCGTCGCATCGCCGTTGAGGTGCTGCTGCCATTTTTTCAAAAGAAATCCTGGACGACGTCACGCGAGGCTCTCGCGACAGCGGATATCAGGCGGACAGGCAACGGGCGGTTGACGGTTTCAGGCAGCGGCGGGACCCAAGACTGGAATGCCGCCCAAGAGAGTGCGGCGTTGCTGCTGAGCGCCGTGCTCACGTCCCGCACGGAAGCTCCGTCGGACGACACGATCCACATGGTCCACGAGAGCCGGCGCACACTCCAGGGCAATGCGGCAGACGTCGCATGGCTGCGGCTGGTCCGCGCTTACGGCTTGTCGGTACCCGAGCTGCCTGCCAGGGCATGCGAGGCGACTCTGCGACTGCAGGTCCCGTGGAATTGGGCCGAAGCGTGGGGTTATGCGCCGTTGAAGCGCGATGCCCGATACTTCGAGAAGTTCATGCATCTCTCCTTGACGCTGCAGGAGATGGCCCGGCACTGGCTCCCTGCCCTGTACCTTGCCGATCCCGCGCAATTCGACGCGCCGAATGCGGTGTTGCCCCTGTTGGTTTATGCCGCTTCTCAGCCACATGCCGACCGGAGGAAAGGGGAGTTTGGCTACGACGCAATGAGCCCGTTCCGCGTGGAACGGGCAGCGGCTTCCGCCGCCGGGCGCTTACCCGAATTGCTGGATCCTCTGTATCGGAGCTTGAAAGCGTCCGGCCGCTCGCGCACTGCTGAGTTCTATTCTCCAGATCGCACGCGGCTCATTATCTCGGCGGTGCAAAGGAAGCCTCGCCCGCTGGCAGCGCTCCTCGCCGGTGACACGTTCTTCCTGGAGCACTGCTTTCAACTCGCAGCACTGTCGCGCGAGTTGCGCGCGGTCGCCGGACGCAATCCTACGCAGGCTCTCCGAAAGCTCGCTCAGGCCTCGCAAGAAATCGTGAAGACCAGACTGCGCGGGATGAAGAGGCATTATCCAGATCAGACGCATCACGGTCTCGGAGCAGTTTACTTGTTGGAAGCGACACGCACGCTGGCGGCTGGCACTGCGGGTGGGGGATTCCGCGCTTCACTCACCCTGGAAGCCGGAAATGGAGTGCAACGCATTGAAGCCGCCGCGTGAAAGCAATTAACGATCCCAAGGCAACGGACCGGTGAAACGCTGAGGACCTGAATGGCGCAACAGGTCAGCCAGTTCAGGGCAAGTTAAGGAATAGGGCGGCACGCGATGAAAGTGGTCCCGTTCGGCACGTTTTTCCGAGAGTGGAGCATGACGGCCGTAGGGATCTACTGCCCACTGGAGCCGCGTCGCAGCCTCTCTATGGGCTGCGATTTCGAGCTCAGGTGGATCATTGACAGCCAACGATTCGAAAGGCAATTCCCAACGCAAGGCGGCACGGTGCAGCTCGGCAAAACGCCTGGCCTTGAAGCCCCAACCCGCCACTGTGATCCGAGAAGGCCAGAGACCCGCAACTTCCTGGAAGCGGCAAAGCCCGAACAGGAGATTCAGGAAGGAGTCGAGAGCGCATTCCTCCAGCGCGCAGCGGTCCCGTACTTCAGAGTGGCCCCAGAAATCAGCGCGGTCCGCCAATTCGAGATAGCCGCGCGCCTCACTGCGAGGTCCGGCGAGCAATTCCGTGGGACCGCCGGAAAGGATAAGCAGACTGTCCCGGTCCGCTGCGGCCAACTCGATCCCGGCCTGCAGATGCGCTATGAGGAAGGCGGGCTCGTTCACTTGAAACGGCTTGAGGAACCAGGTTAGCGAGTTGTACGGATCGCCGCGGCCGCTCCAGACGGCGTGGCCCGGGACCAGGATCATGTGGTTGGCGGCCATCGGAGCTAGAAGAGGCTATCCTGGCCGGCCCGGATGCCGCGCGGGCGGATGCCAAAGTAGTCGAATGCGCGCGGCGTCCCCACCCGGCCTCGCGGCGTGCGCTCCAGGAAGCCGAGTTGGATCAGATACGGCTCGTAAACCTCTTCGATCGTGTCCTGCTCCTCATCCGTGGAAGCCGCGATGGTACTCAGCCCGACTGGCCCGCCATTGAACTTGTCCAATATGGCAAGCATGATCTTCTGGTCGATTTCGTCCAGGCCAAACCGGTCGACGTCCAGCAGGTCGAGTGCGGCGCAAGCAACTTCCAGGGTGATGTGGCCGCTGGCGCGCACCAGAGCGTAATCACGAACGCGGCGCAACAGCCGGTTCGCAATGCGCGGCGTGCCCCGGCTGCGGCGCGCGATCTCCTCGGCAGCATCGGGGTCGAGAGATGCCTCCAGAAGACGGGCCGCTCGCACGACGATTTTGGTCAGCTCGGCCACGTCGTATGGCTTCAGGTAAAGAACCAGGCCGAAGCGGCTTCGCAGCGGAGCGCTGATGAGCCCCTGGCGCGTCGTGGCGCCGATAATCGTGAACCGCTGGATGGGAATCGAGTGGGTCTGCGCCGAGGTTCCCGCCCCTACCACTACGTCGATGCGGAAATCCTCAATCACCGAGTAGAGAGCCTCCTCCACGTCGGGCAGCAGGCGATGAATCTCGTCGATGAAAAAGACCTGGCGGCTTTCCATCTTCGTCATGATGCCTGTCAGGTCGAGTTTCTTCTGCAACATCGGACCGCTGGTCTGGCCGCAGAGCACACCCAACTCCTGCGCAATGATGTTCGCCAGCGTCGTTTTCCCCAGACCGGGAGGGCCGATGAGCAGAACGTGATCCATCGCATCGCCCCGGCGCATAGCCGACTCAATGGCAATCGACAGGATCTCTTTCACCTTGGGCTGGCCCGTGAAATCGTCGAGCCGGCGGGGGCGCAGGCTCGAGTCGAATTGTGTGTCTTCCGGTGTCGCCGACGGCGTGACGATACGGGTCGGCGGCTTGGAGTGGAACCGCTGGTCCGGCATGGTGCTGAAGTTTCAGGTTATCGCAGCAGCTCCAGCGACCGCCGGAATAACGGCTCGAACTCTTTCGCTGTTCCCGCGTCGATGGCCTTCCGCACCGCCATTTCCGCGGCGCCTTGCTGCGCGCCCAGATTGGTCAGGGCACTGATCACGTCGGCTTCGATCGGCTCCCGAATGCCGGCGACCGCAGTCTTCGGTGCGGAAGGAGCCACGCCGAGCGCCTCCAGTTTGTCCCTTAATTCGAGTACGATCCGCTCCGCCGTCTTCTTCCCGATGCCCGGGACGCGGACCAGCAACGGGACGTCGCCGCCTCGGATGATGCGGACGAGCTCGGGCCACTGGATTCCTGAGAGCACCGTGATCGCCAGCTTTGGGCCAATCCCGCTGACGCTGATCAGCTTTTCGAAGAGTGCTTTCTCCTGTACCGTGGTGAAGCCGAAGAGCGCGATCGCATCCTCCCGGACTTGGGTGTGAATACGAAGAGCTACTTCCGTCCCAGGCGCGGCCAGCGCCGTGTAGGTCGATACGGGGATGGTCACGTCGTAGCCGACACCGCCAGCTTCCACAATTGCCTGGTTCGGATGCTTCTCAAGCAGGGTTCCCCGCAGGTGTGCAATCATCTCACGCTCCGTGAGTAACCATGATAGCGATCCGGTAGGCTGGAGGCGTGGCACGAAGAATGTTTTACGCCGACGAGGCGGGGGCGGGGCGAGCTCGGATACTCGGGGAGACAGCAGAGCATCTGCGCCGGGTTCTCCGCGTGGAGGTGGGCCAGCAATACGAGATCTCGGACCGCAGCGTGCTCTATCTGGGACGGATTTCGGCTCTTTCGAAGGGAGCCGTCGAGTTTGAATTGACGGAAGTCTTGCCGGCCCGCCGGCAAGGCGCGCAAATCACGGTTTTCGCGGCGCTCGTGAAGTTTGACCGCTTCGAGTGGATGCTGGAGAAGTGCTCGGAACTTGGCGTTGATTCTGTAGTCCCGATAGTCGCCGCGCGCTCAGAGACGGGGCTTGATAAGGCGGCCGGAAAGCGCCATCCACGGTGGGTTCGCATCTGTGAAGAGAGCGGCCAGCAGTGCCGGCGTGTGCAGCCGATGCAAGTCACGCCATGCGCGGATTTCGCCGCGGCGATCACAGAGGCTGCCGGGAAGCGGCTGTTCCTGGACGAGGCGGGTGGAGTCCCACTGCTATCGGGCGTTCGGGAAGCCCCGGAGCCGTACGCGATCTGCGCCGGACCAGAAGGAGGTTGGACTGGGCAGGAGAGGGAGCAGGCTTTGGCAGCGGGCTGGCAGGCCACCACCCTCGGCGAGAACATACTGCGCGCCGAGACCGCCGCCTTGGTCGCGGTCAGTCAGCTCCAGGGTCAATGGTGGAGCCAGGAAAGGCGATGAGGTAGAAGGAAAAGTGAGCCGACAAAGGCAGGTATAAAAGGCACAAGGCCCCGGGGTGACCGGGGCCTTGTGTCATATTCGGGCGACGTCCTACTCTCCCACGCACTCGCGCACGCAGTACCATCGGGGCTGAGAGGCTTAACTTCCGTGTTCGGGATGGGAACGGGTGGGTCCCTCTCGCTATGATCACCCAAAACTCTTGGAGCTTTTCTAACAGCTTCCAGGATCCTGAATATTGACGGGAAACAAAACTTAGATTTAAATCTGTGCGCGTTGTAAATCTTATGGTCAAGCCGAACGGGCTATTAGTACCGGTCAGCTCAACGCATTACTGCGCTTCCACATCCGGCCTATCAACCAAGTCGTCTACTTGGGCCCTTCATATCTTACGATTGGGAGATCTCATCTTGAGGCAGGTTTCGCGCTTATATGCATTCAGCGCTTATCCTAACCGAACTTCGCTACCCAGCTATGCCTCTGGCGAGACAACTGGAACACAAGAGGTTCGTCCACTCCGGTCCTCTCGTACTAAGAGCAGGCCCCCTCAAATCTCCTACGCCCACCACAGATAGGGACCGAACTGTCTCGCGACGTTCTGAACCCAGCTCACGTACCGCTTTAATAGGCGAACAGCCTAACCCTTGGGAGCTTCTACACCCCCAGGATGCGATGAGCCGACATCGAGGTGCCAAACCGATGCGTCGATGTGAACTCTTGGCATCGATCAGCCTGTTATCCCCGGCGTACCTTTTATCCGTTGAGCGATGGCCCTTCCATTCAGAACCACCGGATCACTATGTCCTGCTTTCGCACCTGCTTGACTTGTAGGTCTCGCAGTTAACCTGGTTTATGCCATTGCACTCGTCGGCGGATTTCC